>Ga0209581_1000097_pt1 | contig 289537 bp, 285 predicted proteins | sample Coa_R2_FD_187160 | JGI IMG/M metagenome (GOLD analysis project Ga0209581, IMG submission 187160) | Surface soil microbial communities from Centralia Pennsylvania, which are recovering from an underground coalmine fire - Coalmine... | ecosystem: Environmental > Terrestrial > Soil > Unclassified...
GCGGCGGACGAGTCGTATACGGAGCCTTCATCCCCTCGCGGAAGACTCGTGCGGGTCCTCCGGGGGAGGCTCTGCTTTCGAGGTGTTTCTTGGTTACTTCTTTGCACCAGCAAAGAAGTGACCCGCTCGGCCGCAGGCCGAGCGGAAGCCCTTGTTTTGAAAGTTATCAAGACCCGGCGTGGCTGAGCGGAATCTCTGCTCTTGTGGTGGGAGAAGGGAATCGCCTACTGAGGTTCGACGCTTATCAGGTGAAAGTTTGAAAAGACCTTCCCCAGCGGCTTGCCTCAGTCGCACGACAAATGGGCGATGGCGGCGGTCGCCGCCGCGCGGTCCGCATCGTCGAACGGCACGATGTCGAGGCGCTCGATCGTCGCCGGATCGAGGCAGCGCACGTTGACGTCGTAGCCGTCCGGATTCGAGCGCGGCACGTAGAACGACTTGATCCCGCACACCCGGCAGAAGCGGTGCCGGGCCACACCGGTGTGGAAGGTGTATTCGCTGAGATGCTCCGCGCCGGCCAGCAGCCGGAACCGCGCCGCCGGCACGATCAGGTGCAGAAAGCCGGTCATGCGGCAGATCGAGCAATTGCAGTCCAGGGCCTCGATGCACGCCGGCGCATCCACCTCGAAGCGCACGCGGCCGCAATGGCAGCCGCCGCGGTGGGTGACCAGGTTCGCGCTCATGGACGAAACGGCGCGGCGCCGGTCCGGGCGCCGCGCCGAGCTGGGTTTCGGCCGATCACTTGGCCTTCTGGATGGTGAACTTGCCGAACGAGATGCCGAGATCCACGCCCTCGCCGGCGCCGGCCAGGGCCAGCGAGACGTTGCCCTTGGTCAGCACCTGCGCGGTGCCGGACTTGACCAGGCCGGCATTGGCCTCGCCCTGGGCGTAGCTGCCGAACAGCTCGGAGGTGTCGTACACCTCGGAGAACTTGCCCTTGCCACCCTCGACCTTGTACTTGCCGACGGTGAGGCCGCCGCCGACGGCGACGATATTCACCCGGAAGCTCTTGCCGTTGTTGCAGGTGATGGTGCCGTTGCCTTCGGCGTGCTTGTAGATGGCCGACCAGCCGGTCAGCGAGAACCGCAGTTCGCAGTCCACCTTCTCGGCGGCACGCGCGGGCCCCGCGGCCAGCGCGGCCAGGACGAGACCGATGACCGGAACCGCCAGCGACTTGATGCGCATCGTCAACCTCCTTCCTCACGTTGGTGGGGCCTGGAGTCTCCCGCAGCGACGCTGAACGCACAACAACGCGCGCGCACGCCGCGGAACTTTCCGCCCTGCCGGCCGGATGCGGCGAGCGCGCGGCGATCGGCTATCATGCCGATCATCTCTGCCGCACCGGTTCGATCGCATGCCGCCCTTCGACATCCTCGTGCACGTGCGCAATCTCGACGGCGAATCGCTGGCCGCGCGGGCCGCCTTCGTGCTCGCCCGACGTCTGCCAAGCCATCTGTACGGTCTGTACGTGGCGCCGATGGGTGCGGTCGCGTTCAGCACGCCGGAAACCGTGGTGTTCCAGGTACAGGAAGCCGATCAACTCTACCGGGACGCGCTGGCGCGCAAGGACTGGTGGCAGGGCCAGCTCGCCGCGCATGCGGCGTCGGGCGAATGGCTGGTGGCGCAGGGCGAGCCGGTGGAAGCGCTGTGCCATGTCGCGCGCTGGTGCGACTTCGTCGTCGCCGAACGGCCGCTGCTGCAAGCCGACGCGCCGACCGGCTGGGGGCCGGTGTCGCGGACGGTGTTCGGCGCGGGCGTGCCGGTGGTGGTGGTGCCGCAGTCGGCCAGGGTGGAAACGCTCGGCGAGCGCGTGCTGATCGCCTGGAATCACAGCCGCGAGGCGATGCGCGCGATCCACGGCGCGCTGCCGCTGCTGCGGCGCGCCGCGCAGATCGTCGTCTTGCACGGCGCCGCGGCCGAGGAACGCCTGGGCGCGCGCCATCTGCCCCGGCTCGATCTCGACGCCTATCTCGCCCGTCACGAGATCCGCGCCGAGGTGCGGCCGTTCGCACCGAAAAACGGCGTCGGCCCGGCCATCCTCGCCGCGGCGCACGAGGCGCAGGCCGATCTGATCGTGATGGGCGCCTGGGGCCACTCGCGCATCGCCGAACTCGTGCTCGGCGGGGTCACGCGCCATCTGTTCCAGCACAGCGACCTGCCGCTGTTCGTGGCGCATTGAAGGTGAGCGGTGCCGCAGCCGTCGACACGGCGTCCGCCATCGCGACGCCGTCCCGATCCGGCGATCTCACCGCGCCGGCGGCAACCCGAGCTTCTCGCGCAGCGCCGCGGCCACCGCTTCCGGCGCGTCGCCGCCGCGGCGCCGGTAGACGATGTCGCCGTGCACATCGACGAGGAACAGGCCCGGCGTGCCGGTCACGCCATAGCGCGCCGCGATCGGATCGCCGTCGCGCACCAGGGTGAAGCCCAGTTTGCGTTCGCGCAGCGCGGCGACCGGATCGCCGTCGTCCTTGATGTCGATGGCGTAGACGTCGAGGCGGTCGTGGCCGGCGGCATCGTATACTTTTTGCAAATGCGGCATGAGCGCCTCGCAGTAGGGGCACCAGGTCGCCCAGAACAGCAGCAACGCCGGACGCCGCAGGTGCTGCGGGTCGAAGTCGATGCGGCGGCCGTCCGCGCCGCTGCCCTGCCAGGCGATGGCGCGTTCCTGCGCGCCGAGCGACGCGGCGAAGCAGAGCAGCAGGGCAAGCACAGCGATGCGCATGGCGGGATCCTCGTCGCCGACGGACCAGGGACCGTCCGATCGGCACGAACCTTACGCCCTGCGCGGACATCCCGCCATCGGCGTGCGGGGCTGGCGCAACGCCCGCGCAGCCGGCATGCTACGCGCCTTTGCGACCATCGCCGTGACCATGACCGCCCAACCCCGCGTCTACCGCTACTACGATTTCATCCTCGGCGCCTTCGTCTGCGTGCTGCTGTGCTCCAACCTGATCGGGCCGGCCAAGGTCGCCACCGTGCGTTTGCCCTGGATCGGCGATTTCACCTTCGGCGCCGGTGTGCTGTTCTTCCCGATCTCCTACGTGTTCGGCGACATTCTCACCGAGGTATACGGCTACGCCCGCGCCCGGCGCGTGATCTGGTCGGGCCTCACCGCGCTGGTGTTCGCCTCGATCATGGCCACGGTGGTGGTGAAGCTGCCGCCGGCCGCGGACTGGCACGGTCAGGAGGCATACGAGAACATCTTCGGCCAGACGCCGCGCATCGTGTTGGCCTCGATCACCGCGTTCTTCTGCGGCGAATTCGCGAATTCGTATACTTTGGCAAAAATGAAAATCTGGACCAACGGCCGTGCCTTGTGGTCGCGCGTGGTCGGCTCGACCGTGGTCGGCGAAGGCGTCGATTCGCTGGTGTTCTACCCGACCGCCTTCCTCGGCGTGTGGGACACCCGGCTCGTGCTCACCGTGATGACCTCGAACTACCTGCTCAAGGTGCTGTGGGAAGTGCTGGCCACACCGCTCACGTACAAGATCGTCGGCGCGCTCAAGCGCGCCGAGCACGAGGACTACTACGACCGCCACACCGACTTCACGCCGTTCTCGCTGCGCACGCCCTAGGGACGGTCCGATGGGATCCCCATGTCCCTGTCTTCGGCTGTGGTGCCGCACCTCCACAACCCCCATCAAACCCTTGCTGCGCAAGGGTTTGATCGCCCCCTTGACTCAAGGGGGTACCTGATTAGCGTCGAGCCTCAGTAGGCGATTCCCTTCTCCCACCACAAGAGCAGAGCTTCCGCTCAGCCACGCCGGGTCTTGATAACTTTCAAAACAAGGGCTTCCGCTCGGCCGCAGGCCGAGCGGGTCACTTTCCACAGCCAAAGCTTCCGCTGTCCTTCGGACAGCGGGTCACTTCTTTGCTGGTGCAAAGAAGTAACCAAGAAACACCTCGAAAGCAGAGCCCCCCGGAGGACCCGCACGAGTCTTCCGCAAGGGGATGAAGACTCCGTCTACAACTCGTCCGCCGCAGGCCGATACGTCGTTCGCTCCGCTTGCAGATCTTTCATTGCAAGCGAAGCGAAAAGCCGTCCGACCCGGAACGGCCGAGTTTCGCGTGGAATCTTCATCCGTTCGCAACGTTCTTGTGCAGGTCCTCCGAGGGATGCTCTGCTTGAACGTGCTTTCTTTTGGTGACTTTCTTGACTCCGGGCATCCTGCCCTTCGCCGCTTCGCGGCCAGCTCCGCTGTTCGCGCCGCTCCTGCGGCGCAGTGCACGAGCAAAGAAAAGTTACCCGCGCGGCCAGCGGCCGAGCGGAAGCTCTGCTCTGGTGAGCAAAGAGAAGTGACCCGCTCGCCGGACGCGAGCGGAAACCCGCAGGATGCACCTCAAGAACAGAACAAGATCACTGCGGTGCCACCCTCACCCGCGTCTTCGGCGCGGCCTCCCCCGCCAGCGGGAGAGGCGGCAGACTGTAATCAGGTGGGGATTTGATCGGACCTTCCTGAGCGGCCCACCGGCGAAAACGCCTCCGGGCGGAGGCGTTTTCGGACCGGTGCGGCCGGGCGCGGATCACTTGAAGTGGTAGACCGCCGAGATCGAGTAGGTGTCGGTCAGGCTGGAAAAGTCCGCGGCGGCGTCGATCTGGAATTTCTCGAACGCCCAGCCGAAGCCGAGCGCGCCGTGATTCTGCGAGCCCTTGCCGCCATGGAACAGGGTGGCGAGACCGAGCGCGCCCTGGTCGGTGTCGGGATCGCCCTTGAACTCGATCGAATGGCGCGGATCGTGCCAGACGCCGGCGCGCACGCTGAAGGGGTGCGTCATTTGGGTAAATGTATACTCGCCGCCGAGGTGCAGCTCGACGCCGTTCGGGATCGACAGGCTCGCCACCGTGGCGTTGCCGTTGCCGAACAGCGACTGGATGCCGTGGGTGAGCTGCGAGTACTGGATGTAGTCGGCGTCGAAGTTCAGTACCAGGGCGTCGTTCGGATGCCAGCTCAGGCCGGCGCCGAACTGGTCCGGCACCTTGAAGCGCACGTCGTGCAGGCTCACTGCGACCTGCGGCGCGCTGCCGGTGAGCACGGTGCTGGTGGCGTCGTAGCCGAACTTCGGTCCGCGCCGGTAAGTGAGGCCGGCGCTCCAGTGCTCGCCGAGCACGAAGCGGGCGCCGAGGTTCACGCCGACGTCGTTGTCGCTGCCGTGCTGCGCCTGCTGGTTGACCGGCGTACCCGCGGGCAGGCCGAGCGCGTTGTTCGGGAAGGCCAGCCGCGTGATCAGCGTGTCGATCTTGAAATCGTAGTACGACAGGCCGAAACCGAGCGACACGTTGTCGGCGGCGCGCCACGCCGCGGAGACGCCGTAGTCGATCACGCGCAGGTCGGCGCTGGCGGTGACCGGATAGGTGATCAGATTGAGTGGATTGCCCTGGTTGTCGGCCAAGCCGGTGACGATGGTCACGCCGTTCGGATCGTTGCGGAAATCGGCGCGGTAGCGCAGCAACTCGTCGCGGTAGACCGCGAACGACCAGTTCTGCCACGGGTACACGAACGACAGGAACGACAGATTGGTGCGCGAGCTGTCGGCATCGGCGGTGTGGATGCCCGAGCCGCGGAACGGATTGGCCGTCGCGCTGCCGCTGTTGACGTAGGGGATGCTGAACTCGGTGTGTCGTCCCTCGATCGACACCTCCGGCGTCACCAGTTGGGTGAGGCCGGCCGGGTTGGTGTAGGCGGCGGTGGCATCGTCGGCCAGGCCGAGGAAGGCCCCGCCCATGCCCATGCTGCGCGCGCCGGGATTGGCGAAGTTGAACGGAATGGCGGCGTTGGTTTCGGTATCGGTGATGGCGAGCGCGAGACCGCTCGTGCCGAGCAGCGCCGCACCGATCGCAAGCGATAGCGTACGTTTCATTGTTGTTCTCCCCGTGTCGAGTGGCGTTGCACTTCGACCCCGCCCGCGGGCGGGGCAGCAGCGTGGGCATCTTACCATCGCGGCGCAGGCGCGGGGCGGCGTTATACTGACGGCCGTGCGGCGGTCGCACAGCGGGGAGAAGAATCATGGGCGGATGGGTCGCGTTGGCGCTGTTCATCGTCGCGGTGGTGTTCATCGCCAAGACCGTGCGCGTGGTGCCGCAGGGCTACGAATGGACCAAGGAGACCTTCGGCCGCTACACCAGCACGATGGAACCGGGCCTGCACGTGCTGATCCCGATCTATCACACGGTCGGGCGCAAGATGAACATGATGGAACAGGTGATCGACGTGCCGAGCCAGGACGTCATCACCAAGGACAACGCCGTGGTGCGCGTGGACGGCGTGGTGTTCTACCAGGTGCTCGACGCGGCCAAGGCGGCCTACGAGGTGGCCAACCTGGATCAGGCGATCCTCAATCTGGTGATGACCAACATCCGCACCGTGCTCGGCTCGATGGACCTCGACGAATCGCTGTCCAAGCGCGACGAGATCAACGCGCGGCTGCTCAAGGTGGTGGACGAGGCCACCCATCCGTGGGGCGTCAAGGTCAATCGCATCGAGATCAAGGACATCCAGCCGCCGCGCGATCTGGTCGAGTCGATGGCGCGGCAGATGAAGGCCGAGCGCGAGAAGCGCGCGAACATCCTCGAAGCGGAAGGGCTCCGCCAGGCGGCGATCCTGAAGGCCGAGGGCGAGAAGCAGTCGGTGATCCTGGCCGCGGAGGGGCGCCGCGAGGCGGCGTTCCGCGAGGCCGAGGCGCGCGAGCGCCAGGCCCAGGCCGAGGCCAAGGCGACCGAGCTGGTCTCGCAGGCGATCCGCGCCGGCGACCTCAACGCGATCAATTATTTCGTCGCCACCAAGTACGTCGAGGCGTTGAAGGCGCTGGTCGGCGCGCCGAACCAGAAGGTGCTGCTGCTGCCGGTGGAGGCGACCGGCGTGCTCGGCTCGCTCGCCGGCATCGCCGAACTCGCCCGCGCCAGCTTGCAGGAACAGCAGCAGGCGGCGCGGCCGCCGGCGAAGTCGGCGTGAGCGTGCGCCGTCGGCGCAACCCCGCGATATCGATCCTTGTGGAAAAGTGGATATGTTCGCAAACCTGACGGCGCACTACGGTTGGTGGCTGCTGGCGCTGGTGCTGATCGGTGCCGAGCTGCTGGCACCGGGCTTCTTCCTGCTGTGGATCGGCGTGGCCGCCGCCGCGCTCGGCGTGGTGCTGCTGATGGTGCCGGATCTTTCCGTGCTGGCGCAGAGCGTGCTGTTCACCGCCTTCGCGCTGGTGAGCTGCTACGTCTACTGGCAATTCGTGCGCCGCGCCGCCGGCGAGCGCAGCGATCAGCCGCTGCTCAACCGCCGCGCCGCACAATTCGTCGGCCGGCGCTACACGCTCGAGACCGCCATCGTCAACGGCCAGGGCAAGGCCCGGGTCGGCGATTCGCACTGGCTGGTCGAGGGGCCGGATCTGCCCGCCGGCAGCGTGATCGAGGTGATCGGCGTGGAAGGCACCACGCTCAAGGTGCGCAAGGCCGAGTAGCGGCGCGGTTGTATTCCCGGCGCCCCTGCCGATTCCTGCGCGGTTCGCGCGATACTGCGCGCATGCATCTCATGATTCTCGATCTCGACGGCACGGTCGATGCGCAATCCTCGCTCGCCGGTGCGGCGCCGTGGACCTCGCTGCGGCGCGTCGCGCTGCGCGATCTCGCGCCGCGCCTGCGGCTGTGGAGCCGGGCGCGGACGATCGCGCTCGCCCGCGCGCGCATCCATGCGGCGCTGCCGGACGGCCCGACGCTCGCCCTGCTCGGCTCGGGCGATTTTCATCATCTGGCGGTGCTGCTGATGGAACGCGTGCGCGAGCCGTACACCATCGTGCATCTCGACAATCATCCGGACTGGGTCCGGCTGGCGCCGCGCTGGCACTGCGGGTCGTGGGTGAACCGCGCGCTGGAACTGCCGCAGGTGCGCCGGGTGATCACGCTCGGCCCGTGCAGCGACGATCTCGCCCACCCGGATCTCAAGGGCGGCAATCTGCCGGCATTGGCGGCGGGTCGGATCGTGCTGCTGCCGTGGCGACACCCGCCATCGCGGGTGTGGCGGCGCCTCGCCGACGGCCCCGGCCATCGCTACCTCGACGGTCGGCTGATCTGGCGCAACCTCGCCGACGGCGAACTCGGCGATCACCTCGATGCTATACTTTCGCTCATCGATACCGAGGCGGTGTGGCTGAGTATCGACAAGGACGTGCTGCGCGAGGCCGATGCGCTGACCAACTGGGACCAGGGCGAGATGCCGCTCGCCGCCGCCTTGCGGATCGTCGCGGCGGTCGGCGCGCGACGCCGCATCGTCGGCGCGGACCTGTGCGGCGACTACTCGCCGGCCACGCACCGCAACTGGTTCAAGCGCGTCGAGGCGCGGCTGGATCAGCCGCAGCGGGCGTGCGAGGACGCCGCCATGCGGATGCGCAACGAGGCGGCGAATCGGGAGTTCCTGGTGGCGATCGAACGGGCGACACGCGCATGCTGACGCTGGCTCTGCTGCTCGGCACCGTGCTGTGCGACGTCGCCGGCCAGGTCTGTTTCAAGCGTGGCGTCGGCCATCATCCCGGCGCGGCGCGTCCGCGCGGCTGCTTGGGTGGCGTGTTCGGCCTGCTCGGCTCGTGGTGGATCGCCGCGGGCGTGTCGATCTACGTGGTCGAGTTCATCCTGTGGTTCGCGGCGCTCAGCATGACCCCGCTCAGCATCGCCTTTCCGTTCATGGCGCTGTCGTACTGCGGGGTGGTCGTCGCCAGCCGTTTCGTGCTCGACGAGCGCGTGCCGCCGCGGCGCTGGTTCGCGACGGCGGCGGTGGCGGTCGGCGTGGCCATGGTCTGCTGGCCGTGAGACGTTAACGCCGCTTTAGGATTTCCTAAACAGCGCAGTGCAAAATATTCGTTTCGGCCTTGCGCCGATGCCAATGACCATTCCGACCGATTCGCCCCGATGATCAAAGCCAACGATTTCTACCTGCCGGGCGGCCGTTCCGGCGTCCTCCTGATCCACGGCCTGACCGGCACGCCGACCGAGATGCGGCTGGTCGGCAAGGGGCTCAATCGCGCCGGTTTCACCGTCTACGGCATGCAGCTCGCGGGCCATTGCGGCACCGAGGAGGACCTGCTCAAGACCGGCTGGCGCGACTGGTACCGCAGCGCGTGGGAAGCCGCCGACCGCCTGCGCAACGACGTCGATCACCTGTTCGTGGCCGGCCTGTCGATGGGCGCGCTGCTCGCGCTCAAGCTCGCCGCCGACCGCCCGGACGAAGTGGACGGCCTCGGTCTCTACGGCACCACCTTCGTCTACGACGGCTGGACCATTCCGTGGATCGGCCGGCTTTCGTTCCTGCTGCCGCTCGTGGTCGGGCTCGGCTTCGGCCACCAGCGCAAGTTCCACGAATGTTTCCCGTACGGCATCAAGGACGAGCGCATCCGCCAGCGCATCGCCAGCAGCATGCTGAGCGGCGACAGCTCCGCCGCCGGCCTGCCGGGCAATCCGTGGCCGTCGCTCGCCGAGTTCTACCGGCTGTCCTTCCTCGTGCGCCGGCAACTGCCGACGATCCGCACGCCGTGTCTGGTGGTGCACGCCGTGGACGACGACGTGGCGAGCCTCAAGAACGTGCGCATGATCGTGCGCGGCGTGCGCGGCCCGGTCGAGACGGTGCTGCTCGAGGACAGCTATCACATGATCACGGTGGACAAGGAACGCGACCTCGTGGTCGAGCGTTCGGCGCGTTTCTTCAACGAGGTCGTCGCCCGGCGCTTCGTGCACATGCCCGAGCCGGCCGAGGTGGCCGTTGCCGCGGAGTGATGGAACTCGTCGTCGCGAATTCGATCGCGGAGTTCCGCCGCGAGGAATGGAACCGGCTGTTCCCGGACGAACTGGAGGACTGGAGCTACTACCGCGCGGTGGAGCAGGCCGGTCTGCCGGATTTCGCCTGGGTGTACTTCGGCGTGCGTGAGCACGGCGCGCTGCGCGCCGCGGTGCCGGCCTTCGTCACCGACTACGAGCTCGACACCACCCTGGGCGGGCCGCTGCGGCGCGTCAGCGACGCGCTGGCGCGGCGTTTCCCGCGGTGGCTGCGCCAGCGCATGCTCGGCCTCGGTTCACCGGTCGCCGAGCACTGTCACCTCGGTTTCGCCGCCGACGTCGCCGCCGACGAACGGCCGCGACTGCTCGCGGCGCTGCTGGCGCGCGCCGAGGCCTACGCCGCGGAGCATGCGGTGCGCATGATCGCGGTCAAGGATTCCAGCGCCGCGCAGGATGCGCTGTGGGCCGCGGCGGCGCCGACCCAGGGACTGCGCCGCCAGCCGGGTCTGCCGACGGCGTCGCTCGAGGTGCGCTTCGCCAGCATCGAGGAGTACCTGGGCACACTCGGCCGCGCCACGCGCCGGGATCTCAAGCGCAAGCTCCGGGCTGCCGCGGACCTGCGCGTGGAATGGCGCCGCGACATCGACGACATCGCGCCCGACCTCATGCGCCTGTACCGCGCCACCTACGCGCAGGCGCAGTACAGCTTCGAGGAGCTGACCGCGGAATACTTCCGCGCGGTGCTGCGCGAGCTCGGTCCGCGCGCGAGCTGCGTGACCTACTGGCTGGATGCGCGGCTGGTGGCGTTCAACCTGGTGCTGCACGACGAGCGGCGCCTGCTCGACAAGTTCCTCGGCATGGACTACGCGGTGGCGCGCGAACGCAATCTGTACTTCGTCAGTTGGCTCGAGAACGTGCGCTACTGCATCGCCCACGGCCTGGCCGTGTACCAGAGCGGGCAGGGCCTGCACCGCGAGAAGCGGCGGCTCGGCAGCCGCCTGGACGCGAATTGGCTGTGGTACCGGCATCGCAACCGTCCGCTCGACTGGGTGCTCGCCCGGGTCGAACGCATCGCCCGGCTCGACCGGCACGATCCGGAACTCGCGGCGCTGCTCGCGGAGCGGCAGCCATGACCCTCCGCGCCTGGCTCGCCTGGACCTTGCTGCTCGGCTTCGAGACGCTGTGCCAGATCGCACTCAAGTTCGCCGGACGCGCCACCGGCGCGTTCGATTTTTCCGCCGCCGCGTTCCGCGCCGCGCTCGCCACGCCGTGGCTGTGGGTGGCGATCGGCTGCTACCTCGGCGCGTTTCTCGCCTGGCTCACGATCCTGCGCGCCTCGACCCTGTCGGCCGCCTTCGCCACCAGCGCAGTCGTGTTCATCGCCGTGATGCTCGCCTCGTGGCTGGTGTTCGGCGAGCACATCGGCGCCTTGCAGCTGCTCGGCGCGGCGGTCATCGTCGGCGGCATTCTCCTGCTCGGTGCCGACGCGCCGGCGCCGCCATCGACCACGGCCCCCGGCTCAAGGTAATCTACGTGTCCGCCCGGTCCGTCATCAGAACCTTCTTGCGGAGAACCCCATGAGCAGCGTCCAGGAAACCATCTTCGGCATCATTTCCAAGGAGGCGGGCATCGACATCGCCAAGATCACGCCGGAATCGACGCTGAAGGATCTCGAGATCCAGTCGCTGGACGCGGTGCAGATCATTTTCGAGATCGAGGACCACTTCAAGATCACCCTGCCCGACCGCGATCCGAACTTCGACACCGAATCGGTCAAGGGCCTGGTCGAGGCGGTGGAGAAGCTGCTCGCCGAGAAACAGGCGGGCGCCACGCCGGCCGCCTGAGCCGACGCCGCGGGCAGGAGGCACGGGGCCGGCATGCGTCGCGTCGTCGTCACCGGGATGGGCGCGATCTCGGCGCTCGGCCACGACGCGCGTGCGACCTGGACGGCGATGCGCGAGGGCCGCTCCGGCATCGGCCCGATCGAGAACATCGCCACCGATCTTACCCTCGTCAAGATCGCCGCCGAGGTGCGCGGTTATGATCCGAGCGCGCATTTCGACGCCAAGCGCCTGCAATTCCTCGATCGCGTCTCGCAGTTCGCGCTGATCGCCGCGCGCGAGGCGATCGCCCAGTCCGGCCTCGAATTCCGCAGCAGCGGCCTCGGCGAGCGCGCCGCCTGCATCGTCGGCACCGGCATCGGCGGCGAGAACACCCACGACGAGCAGGCGCGCCGCTTCTACGGCGACAAGAACCCGCGCGTGCATCCGCTCACCATCGTGCGGCTGATGGCGAACGCCCCGGCGTGCCAGATCACGATGGAGTACGGCCTGACCGGACCGGCGTTCGCCGTGGTCAGCGCCTGCGCCTCGGCGAATCATGCGATGGCGCTGGCGTTCGAGATGGTGCGCAGCGGCAAAGCGGATTTCGCCGTCACCGGCGGCAGCGAGGCCTGCATCACGGTGCCGACGATCAAGGCCTGGGAGGCGGTGCGCGTCACCGCCGACGACACCTGCCGGCCGTTCTGCAAGCAGCGCCGCGGCATGGTGCTCGGCGAAGGCGCCGGCATCTTCGTGCTCGAGGAATACGAGCACGCGCGCCGGCGCGGCGCGCCGATCCTCGCCGAGTTCGCCGGCGCCGGCATGTCGGCGGATGCCGGCGACATCGTGCTTCCGTCCGAGACCGGCGCGGCGCGTGCACTCGCCGCCGCGCTCGGCGATGCCGGCCTCGCGCCGACGGAGGTCGACTACATCAACGCCCACGGCACCGGCACGCCGGCCAACGATCCGACCGAGACGCGCGCGATCCGGCGCGTGTTCGGGGCGCACGCCGACGCGCTCGCGGTGTCGTCCACCAAGTCCATGCACGGCCACGCGCTCGGCGCCGCCGGCGCGATCGAGCTGGTCGCCGCGATCGGCGCGCTGCGCGAGGGCGTGATCGCGCCGACCGCGAACTTCCTCGATCCCGATCCGGACTGCGACCTCGACTACGTGCCGAACGTGGCGCGCGAACGGCCGGTGCGCGCCGCGCTGTCGAACTCGTTCGCGTTCGGCGGCCTCAATGCCGTGATCGCGCTGCGCCGCGTCTGATTGGCCCCGCACCGATGCCTTCGCCGTGAACGAATCGCCTGCCTCCGCATTGACCAAGGTGCCGGCCGTCACGCTCGGCTTCTGGATCATCAAGATCCTCGCCACCACGCTCGGCGAAACCGGCGGCGACACCGTGACCATGACCTGGGATCTCGGCTATCTCGCCGGCAGCGCGCTGTTCCTGGCGCTGCTCGTCGCGCTGGTCGGCGCCCAGATCGCGGCACGGCAATTCCATCCGTTCCTGTACTGGGCGACGATCGTCGCCTCGACCACGCTCGGCACGACGCTGGCCGATTTCGCCGACCGTTCGCTCGGCATCGGCTACACCGGCGGCTCGACCGTGCTGCTCGGCTGCGTGCTGGCGACGCTCGCGCTCTGGTATCGGGTCCTCGGCAGCGTCTCGGTCGACACCATCCGCACGCCGCAGGCGGAGGCGTTCTACTGGGCCACGATCACGTTCTCGCAGACGCTCGGCACCGCGCTCGGCGACTGGCTGGCGGACACCTCCGGGTTCGGGTACCTCGGCGGCGCGGCGGTGTTTCTCGGCGCGATCGGCGCGGTCGTCGCGCTGTACTACGCCACGCGCATCTCGCGCGTGGCGCTGTTCTGGGCGGCGTTCATCCTGACCCGCCCGCTCGGTGCCACCGTCGGCGATTTCCTCGACAAGCCGCTCGCCGACGGCGGCCTCGACGTCAGCCGCCCGCTGGCCTCGGCGATCATTGCCGTGGGCATGATCGCCTGCATCCTGCTCATTCCGCAGCGTGCGGCCGCGACGCGACGGACGGCGTGAATCGGCGCGACGCGGTCGCGTCCGCGCGATCGGTTATCATCGGCGCCCCTTCCGGCGCGGCGCAGATGGCCACGTTCCGTTACCAGCAACTGGACGTCTTTCCGGCCACGCCCGGCGGCGGCAATCCGCTCGGCGTGGTCGTCGATGCGCGCGGCCTGAGCGACGCGGCGATGCAGCGCTTCGCGCGCTGGACCAATCTGGTCGAGACGACCTTCCTGCTGCCGCCGGACGACGCCGCCGCGAGCTATCGCGTGCGCATCTTCACGCCGAGCCGGGAAATCCCGTTCGCCGGCCATCCGACGATCGGCAGCGCGCACGCCGCGCTCGAGGCCGGTTTCGCCGTCGCCCGCGGCGATACGTTGATCCAGCAATGCGGCGCGGGCCTGCTGCCGATCCGCGTCGAAGGCGCGGGCGCGAGCCGCGAGCTGTTCGTGCAGGCGCCGCGCGCGCGGGTGCTGCGTCGGGGCATCGACGCCTCGCCGCCACTGCGCGCCGCGCTCGGCGACCGCACGCTCGGCGCGCTGCCGCCGGCGTTGCTCGAGGGCGGCCGCCGCTGGTGGGTGGCCGAGCTCGCCGACGAGGCGCAAGTGCGGACCTGGCGGCCCGATCATGCCGCCATCCGCGCGCTGGCCGCGGCCGAGGATGGTCTCGGCCTGTGCGTGTTCGCGCGTTGCCGTGAGCGCGCGTTCGATCTCGTCGTGCGCGCCTTTCCGGCCGGCGTCGGCATCGTCGAGGATCCGGCCTCCGGCGCGGCGAACGGACTCATCGCCGCCTACGTCGCGCAGGCCGAGCCGGGCGGCGCGCTCGGCCGCGGCTATCGCGTGAGCCAGGGCCGCGAGATGGGACACGACGCGGCGATCCGCATCCGCATCGAGGCCGACGGCACGGTGTGGGTGGGCGGGCGCACGCGCACCGTGATCGACGGCACGCTGGCGTGGGACTGAGCGCGGCTCAGCCGCGCTTGGCCTTGCTGAGCAACTGGTCGAGCAGCGTCAGGCCGAGGTCGATTTCCTCGGGCGTGATGTGCAGCGACGGCGCGAACGTGATCACGTTCTTGTAGTAGCCGCCGACGTCGAGCACCAGGCCCATCCTGCGGCCGTTGTGTTCGAGCTCGCCGGCGAGGCCGAGATCGACCATGCGGTCGAGCAGCTTCTTGTTCGGCGTGTAGCCGTCGGCTTCGCAGATCTCGGCGCGCAGCGCGAGGCCGAGGCCGTCGACGTCGCCGATCTCGGGGTGGCGCTTTTGCAGATCGCGCAGCCCGTCGAGGAAGTGCCGGCCCTTGGCCATCACCATCGATTCGTAATCGGTCTCGGCGAGCATCTTCATCGTCTCGAGACCGACCGCCGTGCCGAGCGGGTTCGAGGCGAACGTCGAATGCGTCGAGCCGGGCGGGAACACGGTCGGGTTGATCAACTCCTCGCGCGCCCAGATGCCGGCGAGCGGGTTCAGGCCGTTGGTCAGCGCCTTGCCGAACACGAGCACGTCGGGCGTGACGCCGAAATGCTCGATCGACCACAGCTTGCCGGTGCGGAAGAAGCCCATCTGGATCTCGTCCACCACCAGCAGGATGCCGTACTGGTCGAGCACCCGCTTCAAACCGCGGAAGAAGTTCGGCGGCGGGATGACGTAGCCGCCGGTGCCCTGGATCGGCTCGACGTAGAACGCGGCATATTCGCACTGGCCGGCCTTGGGGTCCCACACGCCGTTGTATTCGCTCTCGAACAGACGCGCGAACTTGGCCACGCAGTGCTCGCCGTACTCCTCCTTGGACATGCCCTTCGGTCCGCGGAAGTGGTACGGGAATTCGATGAACATGGCCCGGTCGAAATGGCCGTAGCGGCGGCGGTACCGGTACGACGAGGTGATCGCCGAGGCGCCGAGCGTGCGGCCGTGGTAGCCGCCCTCGAAGGCGAACATCAGGCTCTTGCCGCCGCTGGCGTTGCGCACGAGCTTGAGCGAGTCCTCGATCGACTGCGATCCGCCGACGTTGAAGTGCACGCGGCCCTGGCGACCCCACTTGCGTTCGGCGTCCTGGCAGATGCGCTTGGCAAGCTCGATCTTGCTCGGGTGCAGGTACTGGCTCGCCACCTGCGGCAGGGTGTCGATCTGGCGCTTGAGCGCGTCGTTCAGGCGCGGATTGGCGTAGCCGAAGTTGACCGCCGAGTACCACATCTGCAGGTCGAGGAACGGCGTGCCGGCGCGGTCGTACAGGAAGCTGCCCTCGCAGCGCGCGAAGATCTTCGGCGGTTCGGAGTAATGGACGGTGTCGCCGAAGGAGCAGTATTTCGCCTCGTCGGCGAGCAGTTCGGCGTCGCGATCGACCGCGGCGGCGGCCGGCGGCAACGGCATGGCGGCATTACGCATAGGAAACGACTTCCGGAACGGAGGGTTGTGCGCCCGGCAGGCGACCGCTGACGAGCTCGGGCATCAGCCGCAGCGCATCGGCGAAATTCGCGATCGGCGCATGCGGAATGTGGTTGGCGAGGCAGTGCGCGATCAGCTTGCCCTTGGCGAAGACGAAATCGGCGGCCGCGGCGACGCAGAAATCCGAGGCGCCGTCACCGATCAGCAGCACGCGCTGACTCGTTGTGCGCACGCGCGCGGCGCGCGCGCACTTGCAGTTGCCGCTGCCGACTTCGCAGCCGCGGCTGGCGTGGGGAAAGGTGAGCCGCCAGCGGCGCTCGCCGATGGCCTCGAGGCCGTTCGCCGCGATCGGCAGCCAGTCCAGGCCATGGCGCGCGAGGATGGCGTGAATCGCGTAGTCCAGGCCGTCGCTCAGGATCTCGACGTGGATGCCCTGCGCGTGCATCGCGCGGACGAACTCGGGAAAGTCGGGATCGAGCCGGCGCGCGGCAAGATGCGCATCGAGCTCGGCGCGGTCCATGTCGAGCAGCGCCACCTGTCCGGCCATGCATTCGCGCGAGCCGATGCGGCCGGCGCGCCAGGCCTCCTCGAGCGCCTCCCAGCCGGGACGGCCGAACGACTCGAGCAGGGTGTCGGTGGTGTCTTCGACGGCGGCGGTGCCGTCGAAATCGCAGAGGATGGTCCAGTCGGACACGCTGTTTTCCCGTTTCGGCAAAGATTCAATTGTCGCCGCAACGCATTAAGGAAACCTAGCCTTGCCGGGGAAGAAACCCGCGTCGGGCGCTGCATCGTCCGCGTCGTTTGAGGCGATCTTAACCCGGCCGCGGCGGCGTTCTGGCAAAATGGCGGCGCATTTTCCCCGAACCGTCCGCGCATGTCGAGCCGCCGCGCCTTTTTCGCCTATACGCCGTGGGACCTGGTCCCGACCCTGATGGGGCTCGGCCATCTGGTGTTCGTCGCTGCGCTGTTCTTCGGCTTCCACGCCATGCCCTGGGTGCTGTGGCTGCCGCTGGCGCTGGTCTATTCGATCAGCATTTCCTGGAGCATCAACTCCACCAGCCACAACTTCATCCACAACCCGTTCTTCCGCTCGCCGACGCTGAACCGCCTCTACAGCATCGTGCTGTCGCTGACCGACGGCTTCTCGCAGGAGTTCTACCACCACGTGCACCTGCGCCATCACGTCGGCAACATGGACCGGATCGGCCCGAACGGCACGACCGTGGATCCGCTGTCGATCTACCGGCACGGCAAGGACGGCAAGGCGGAAAGCCCGTGGACGTATACGTTTTACAGTTATTTCCGCGACGACATCGGCGAGGTCTACCACCGGGTCAAGGAGAAATTCCCGGACAAGGCGAAATGGATCTGGCGCGAGATCTACATCGTCGTCGCCGTGTATCTCGCCTGCCTGGTGTACGACTGGCGCGCGTTCCTCGCGCTGGTGCCGTTCTACTATTTCGGCCACTCGCTGTCCTCGCTCAACGGCTACTACGAGCACTACAAGGGCAACCCCGACGACCCGATCGCCTGGGGCGTGAGCACCTACAACAAGCTGTACAACTGGCTCTGGCTGTACAACGGCTATCACGCCGAACACCACTACCGTCCCAAGGTGCACTGGACCCGGATGGTGGAACTGCGTGACTCGATCCGCGAGGAGCAGCGCGCCCACGGCGTGCACGTGATGAACCATTGCCACGCCCTGGGTTTCCTCGACCGCAAGCCGCCGCAGTACACGGTGGTGCGGCAGCAGGCGGCGTAGCGTGGGATCGCGCGCGGCGGCGGGGAGGTTTGTCGGCCGCGCGGCTTTTGGCTAATGTAGGGCGTCGCCGAAGGACGCCTCGTGCCATGCCCCGCAAGTCGCATTGGGTTGTCGCCGCCGCCTTGCTGGCCGTCGCCGCGTGCGGCGCGCCGACCCACCCGATCAATCCACCGAACGCGAGCATCCAGCAGCTCGACGTGCTGCCGGACGGTCGCTGGAAGATCCAGCTCCGTCTGGAGAACTTCAGCGACAAGACGATCCATTACGCCGCGCTCAAGGCCAGCCTGCGCGTGGGCGGCGAGGCGGCGGCCGACATCGCGCTCGCGCCGGAGCTCGACATCCCCGGCGAGAACGCCGACATCGTCGAAACCACGATCACGCCCGCCGCCGACGCGCGCCAGGCCTTCCTCGCCGACGTCAACCGGCCGGGCGGGGCCGCCTACGAGCTCAAGGGCACGATCACCATCCCGGCCGCGGGCAAGGATTTCAAGTTCGAGCACAAGAGCCGCCTGTCGCCGGTGCCCGGGATTCCGAATGAGTATCGTTGATCCGCCCGTGCGGCCGCCGGCCGCGGCGCTCGGCGCGTGCGGCACGCAGTCCTGACGAGGAATCGCCATGAGCGCCTACCAAGCCCCGCTCGCCGACATGCGCTTCGTGATGTTCGACGTGCTCAAGCTCCACGAACAGTACGCCCGCCTGCCGGGCGGCGAGAGCGCCAGCCGCGAGGTGGTCGACGCCATCCTCGACGAGGCGGCGAAGTTCGCCGAGCAGGTGCTGGCGCCGCTCAACGCCAGCGGCGACGAGGAAGGCTGCCGGTTCGACCGGGCCAGCGGCCGGGTCACCACGCCGCGCGGCTTCCGCGCGGCCTACGAGCAATACGTCGCCGGCGGCTGGAACGGCCTGGTCGCGCCGGAACGCTACGGCGGCCAGCATCTGCCGGAATCGGTCGGCGCGCCGATCAAGGAAATGATCGATTCGGCGAACCTGTCGTGGGGCACCTATCCGCTGCTCTCGCACGGCGCCACCGAAGCGCTGCGCCAGCACGGCGAGGAATGGCAGCGTGAAGTCTTCCTGCGGCCGATCGTGGCGGGCCGCTGGACCGGCACCATGTGCCTGACCGAGCCGCACTGCGGTTCCGACCTCGGCCTGCTCAAGACCCGCGCCGAACCGAACCCGGACGGCAGCTACCGCATCAGCGGCACCAAGATCTTCATCACTGCCGGCGAGCACGACCTGACCGAGAACATCGTCCACCTGGTGCTGGCGCGCCTGCCGGATGCGCCGCCCGGCACCAAGGGCATCTCGCTGTTCATCGTGCCGAAGTATAAAACCGGCAAAGATGGAAAAATGCGCGAAGCCAACACGCTCGCCTGCGGCGCGATCGAACACAAGATGGGCATCAAGGGCTCGGCCACCTGCGTGATGAACTTCGACGGCGCCGAAGGCTGGCTGATCGGCCAGCCGAACCGCGGCCTCAACGCCATGTTCACGATGATGAACACCGCGCGCCTGGCGGTGGGATTGCAGGGCCTCGGCCTGATCGAGCGCGCCTACCAGAACAGCCTCGCCTACGCGCGCACGCGCCTGCAGATGCGCGCGCTGTCCGGCGCGAAACATCCCGACAAGCCGGCCGATCCGCTGATCGTGCATCCGGACATCCGCCGCATGCTGCTCACCCAGAAGGCGTTCGCCGAGGGCGGTCGCGTGCTCGGCTACCACGCCGCGGCGCTGGTCGATCGGGTCGAGCGCGCGCCGGACGCGAGCGAGCGCCGCCAGGCCGACGAGTTGCTCTCGTTCCTGATCCCGATCGTCAAGGCGCTGCTCACCGAGGCCGCGGTCGAATGCACCAATCACGCCCTGCAGATCTACGGCGGCCACGGCTACATCCGCGAGACCGGCGTGGAGCAGTTCGTGCGCGATGCGCGCATCACCACCATCTACGAGGGCACCACGCAGATCCAGGCGCTCGATCTGCTCGGGCGCAAGGTCCTGCAGACGCAGGGCATCGGCCTCAAGCACTACCTCGAGGAGATCAGCGGGTTCTGCCAGACCCACGCGCGCGATCGCGCCCTCGAGGAATTCATCGGGCCGCTCGCCGTCGCCGCCAAGGAATGGGCCGATCTCACCCAGGAGCTCGGTCGGCGCGCGCAGGCCAATGCCGACGAGATCGGTGCCGCGGCGGTGGAGTATCTGTTCTACTCCGGCTACGTCGCCCTGGCCTACTGCTGGGCGCGCAGCGTGGCCGCCGCCGAGACCTCGGCGCAGAGCGCCGAATTCAAGCAGGCCAAGCGCGCGACCGCGCGGTTCTACTTCGCCCGCGTGCTGCCGCGCACGCGCACCCATGTCGCCGTGCTGCGCGCCGGCATCGACAGTCTGATGGCCATGCCGGAGGCCTGGTTCGGCTGAATCCCGATCGTTCCCGCCATCGTCGTTTCCGCGTCATGAACACCACTGCGACCGATCTCACCATCCGTCTCGCCCATGCCGACGACGACGAGTTCATCCTCGCCCTCGCCGAGCGTTTCGTCGGTTTCGAGCTGCCGGCCTGGCGCAAGCGCGGCGAAACCTTGAACGGCATCCGCGCCGATCTGGCGCGGCATCTGCGCGAGCTGCCGCCGGCCTCGCACCTGTTCGTCGCCGAGAACGGCGACACCGAGCGCGTCGGCTTCCTGCACCTGCAGACGCAGAAGGACTTCTTCACCGGCGCGCTCAACTGCCACATCAGCGACATGGTGGTCGCCCCGCAGCACGAGGGCCGCGGCGTCGGCAGCGCGCTGCTGCGCTTCGCCGAGCGCTGGGCCAAGGAGCACCGCTGCCGGTATCTCACCCTCGGCGTGTTTCCGGCGAATGCGCGCGCGATCGCGCTGTACCAGCGCCACGGCTACGGTACCGACCTGCTGCGCATGGCCAAGCCGGTGAAATGAGCCCATCGCGTTGACCTGAATCAACACCGGCGCCGCACCGACCGCGGATGCTGCGCACGCGCGCCCGCCAGGAGCCCGACGTCATGATCCGGCCGCCCTTCATCACTCTCGCCGCCGCGCTGCCGGCGGCGGACTACCAGCACTGGAACGTGAACGCGGCGGTCGTGCTCACCACGATGGTGATGATCTGTGCCTGCGTGCTGCTGCACTACGAAGTGCTCAGTCTGCTGTCGCAATGGCTGGCGCGGCTGGAGGGACGGCGCCGGCGGCGGGTGATCTTCGCCATCTTCGGCGTGCTGTCGGTACACATTGCGGAAATCTGGATTTTTGGATTCGGCTACACGCTGCTCCTGCTCGGCCCCGCGTTCGGCCAGGCGCACGGCCTGGATGGCGGCGTGCTCGACTACGTCTACATCTCGGCCATGACCTTCACCACCGTCGGCACCGCCGATGCCTATCTCAGCGGGCCGATCCGCTTCCTCGCCGGCACCGAGGCGCTGACCGGCCTCGTGCTGATCACCTGGTCGGCGTCGTTCACGTTCCTCGAGATGGAGCGCTTCTGGCGCGCGCGTTGACGGCGCAGCCCATCGGGCGCCGCGCGCCGGTTGAAGCCGCTGCGGCGAGTTCTTAAGATGGGTCGCCGCAGTTCGCGGGCGCTCCCCGATCGCGCATGTCATCGACCCACCACCGCGAGACCGGCGCGACGCCCGCGCCGCATCTGCTCGTCGTCGACGACGAGGCCGAGATCCGCGCCCTGATCCAGCGCTATTTCGGCGCGCGCGGCTTCCGCGTCAGTGCGGCCGCCGACGGCGCGACGTTGCGCGCGGCGATCGCCGCCGACGGGGTGGACGTGGTGCTGCTCGATCTCGGCCTGCCCGGCGAGGACGGCCTCGAACTCACCCGCTGGTTGCGCCAGCACTGGCAGGGCGCGATCGTGATCGTCAGCGGTCGCGGCGAGGCGGTGGACCGGGTGGTGGGCCTGGAACTCGGCGCGGACGACTACGTCACCAAGCCGTTCGATCTGCGCGAACTGCTGGCGCGCGTGCGCAGCGTGCTGCGCCGGGTGGCGCCGACGCCGAAGGCGGCGCCGGCACGCGACGTGCTCGCCTTCGCGGGATTCCGCCTCGATACCCGGGCGCGGCGCCTCACCGGGCGCGACGGCACGGAGGTGCCGCTGACCAGCGGCGAATTCGCCTTGCTTGCGCTGCTCGTGGCCGCGCCCGGCCGCGTGTTGTCGCGCGACCAGTTGATGGCACGGCTGCACGGTCGCGATGCCGGGCCCTACGATCGCGCCATCGATGTGCAGATCGGCCGGCTGCGGCGCAAGATCGAGAAGGATCCGGCGCACCCGCAACTGATCAAGTCCGTCCGCGGCGCGGGCTACCTGTTCGCCGCCGAGGTCGCTCCGGCGTGAGCGGAGCCGCGAGCGCGTCGATGTTCCGCGAACTGTTCGAAACCGCGCCGGATGCGATGATCGTGGTCGATCGCGCCGGCGGCATCGTGCGCGTCAACGCGCAGGCCGAGCGCCTGTTCGGCTTCGCCGAGAGCGAATTGCGCGGCCGACCCATCGAGACGTTGCTGCCCGAGCGCGTGCGCGGCGCGCACGCGGCGCACCGGCAGGACTACATGCGTCAGCCGCGCGTGCGGCCGATGGGCACCGGCCAGGAATTGATCGGCTGCAAGCGCGACGGCCAGGAGTTTCCGGTCGAGATCGCGCTGAGCCCGCTCGACACGCCCGACGGACCGATGGTGCTGGCCTCGATCCGCGACATTTCCGAGACCCAGCGCGCCCGCCAGGCGCTGCGCCACGCGCGCTACGACGCCGCGCTCGGCGAGATCGGTCGCCTGGCGCTGGCTGCGCCGAACCCCGGTGCGCTCGCCGCCGCCATCCCGGAACGCATCGCCGCCAGTCTCGACGCGGACGCCGTCGCGGTGCTGTTCCGCGATCCGCAGTTGCCGCGCCTGCACGTGCGCGGCGCCAGCGGCGTCGCTGCCGATGCGCTGGAGGGCATGCCGTGGGTGCCGTGGCTCGCGCCCGAACCCGGCGACACGCCGGCACGGGTGCGCGCGTGGCTCGATCGGGAGGAATTCCTGCCGGCCGGATTCCGCACCTGCGTGAGCGTCGGCTTGTACGATCGCCGCGAGCTCGCCGGCGCGCTGGTCGTGCTCTGCCGCGAGACCCGGGACTTCGACCGCGCTGCGCGGCATTTCCTCGAAGCGGTGGCGAACCTGCTGGATGCCGCGCTCGCGCGCATCCGCGCCGAGGAAGAACTGTCGCACTCGCAGCGCCTGGAAGCGCTCGGCCAGCTCACCGGCGGCATCGCCCACGACTTCAACAATCTGCTCACCGTCGTCTCCGGCAATCTGCAGGTGCTGGAAGACGAGATCGGCGACCGGCCGGCGGCGCGCGAGATCATCGCCAGCGCCCTGCGCGCAGTCGGCCGCGGCGCGGAGCTGACACGCAAGCTGCTGGCGTTCGCGCGGCGCCAGCGCCTGACGCCGCGCGCGCTCGCGCCGGATCGGCTGCTCGCCGAGCTCGCCGCGATGCTCCGGCGCACGCTCGGCGAGGGCGTCGAGATCGCCGTCGATTGCAAGGCAAACCTCGGCCCGGTGTTCGCCGATCCCGGCCAGCTCGACGCGGCGCTGGTCAATCTGGCGCTGAACGCGCGCGACGCCATGCCGCGCGGCGGGCGGCTCACCCTGTCGGCACGCGCCGAGCGCATCGACGCGGCGCAGGCCGGCGACGCGCTGCCGGCCGGCGCGTACGTCGTGTTCACCGTGCAGGACACCGGCCTCGGCATGACCGCCGAGGTGCTCGCCCGCGCGCTCGAGCCGTTCTTCACCACCAAGGAACACGGCAAGGGCAGCGGCCTCGGGCTCAGCATGGTGTACGGCTTCGCCAAGCAGTCCGGCGGACATCTCACCATCGACAGCCGGCTCGGCTACGGCACGCGCGTGGACCTGTTCCTGCCGGTGGCGCCGGAGGCCCGGGCCGACGAGCGCAAGGCCGCCGCACCGGGCACGACGCGCGGCGACGAGACGATCCTCATCGTCGAGGACGAGGCCGACGTGCGCGCGATCGCAGTGCGCTTCCTGCAGTCGCTCGGCTATCGGGTGCTCGCCGCCGCCGATGCCGCCGCGGCGCTGGCGCAACTCGAGGCCACGCCCGGGATCGCGCTGCTCTTCAGCGACGTCATCCTCGGCGCCGGCATGAGCGGCGTGGAACTCGCCGACGCCGCGCGGCGCCTGCGTCCGCAGCTCCCGGTGCTGCTCACCTCCGGCTACGAACGCGCGGCCGCCGACGACGCGCGCGGCTTCCCGCTGCTGCACAAACCCTACCGCCGCGAGCAGCTCGCCGCCGCGATCCGCGACGCGTTCGCGCGGCGCTGAGCGCGGGGCTCAATGCACGCGCATCTCGCAGCGCGCGCTGTCGCGCAGCGCGCTCAGGTCGAGGATGCGGATCTCGCGCCACTGCACGGCGATGCAGCCCTGCGCGGCGAGGCGGGTCAGGGCGCGGGTCACGGTTTCGTGCTTGAGCGCGAGGAAGCTGCCGATGTCCACGCGGCTCATGCGCAGCACGAAGTGGCGCGCGCTGAAGCCGAGCGCCTCGTGGCGCGCGGCGACGTCGAGCAGGAACGCGGCGACGCGCTGGTCGGCGCTCAGCGTCGACAGCGCCAGCATCCAGGAGCGGTCGCTGCGGATTTCCGCGGCCAGCGCCTCGGTGAGCCTCGCCTGCAACTCGGGAATGTGGGTGCAGGCGAGGATCGGCGGATACGGCAGCTCCCACACGCTGCACGTGTCCAGCGCCACGGCGTCGCAGCCGTACACCGGCATGCCGATGGATTCGACGCCGAGCAGATCGCCGCGCATGCGGAAGCCGGTCACCTGTTCGCGGCCGTCCTCGGCGACGAGGCAGGTCTTGAGAAACCCGGCGTGGACGAGATACAGCGCCTGGAACGGTTGTCCGGCGCGATACAGATACTGGCCGGGCGCAAGCTTGCGCTGCAACACCGGGACGTGGCGGCGCAGTTCCTCGAGCGACAGACCGCCGAGCACGGCGGCGGGCGGCAGGGCTTCGGCGATGCGCGGCGGGTTCGAACGGATGGCGGCGGCGTTGGCGATCATGGCGGTTCCTCGGCGGACGGGAGCGACAACGAAACGTGGGCCCATCCTGACGCGGCCGCGCAACCGGCCGATGTCGCGCGTGCAACGCTGCGTAACGGTGTGTAACCGACGGCCGCGACGCACAGGTCGTTGATCCATCTCAACACCACCCGCGGCGGAAGCGCCTAGCGTTTGCCGACGCGCCGCAGCGACGGCGACGAGAACCGAACATGCGGCAGAGTCCCTTCCACGACTCTCTGGCGGTGGCAACCTGGGACACGTGGTTTCGCTGGCGCGAAGGCGGGCAATTGCGCGACGTCACCATCGAGGCCACCTGGGGGCGGATCGCCGCCGCGCTCGCCGTGGCGAGCGCGGAAGACGATCGCATCGACTACCGGCGCCAGTTGCAGGACGCGCTGGCCGACTGGCGTCTGCTGCTCGACGAGCGCGTCACCGCCGGCGCCGGCACGCCGACGGCGCACTGGCCGAGCGACGATCTCGTCGCCGTGCTCAACGCCGCGGTGTTCGTGCGCGCGGCCGGTCGCGCGCATGCCGCGTTCGACCACGTCGGTTTCGGCCAGACCGCCGCGCTCGCGGTGCGCGCGCTCGAGGATGCGGCCGTGCTCGCGGCCGATGCGCGCCGTCCGCCGGAACGCGTGCGCCTCGGCATGATCGGCGTGGCCGATGCGCTGGCCGGACTCGGCCTGGCCTACGACAGCGCGGCCGGCCGCAGCGAGGCGGCGCGCATCGCGCGGACGCTCGCCGACGGCGCACTGGCCGGCTCGATCGCGCTCGCCCGCACCCGCGGCGCGCGGGTGGACGGCGATCTGCGCTGGCAGCGGCGCGCGCTCGAACGCGGACATTTTCCCGCGCTGGTCGAGGAGGCCGCGCGGCACGGTCTGCGTTTCCGGGCCCTGACCGCGATCACCGCCCAGCCGCGCCTGGCGCGATTCGCCAACCGCGTCGCCGATGCGCTCGATCCGGCCGACGCCGCGGCGGACGCGAACGGCGACGGCGCGACCCGGCTCGATGGTCACGCCGCCGGCGCGCGGCGCATCGGCAACGGCGCGGCGACGACGACGATACCGGCGCAGTTGCGCATGCGCGCGGCGGTGCAGCCGTGGATCGACGTGCCGATCGACTATCCGCTCGCCATCGGCCGCGCGCCGGACGATGCGACGCTGGCCGCCTGGTGCAAGCTCGCCGCCGAGCTCGGGCTCGGTGTTCCCCGCTTCGACGCAACGGGTGCCGCGCGCGCCTGAACGGCGTCGCGGATCGTGCCGCGCGATTCAGTGGCGCAACAGCACGGGCAGACGCGCCTGCGCCAGCACATGGCGGGTGGCGCCGCCGAAGATCCATTCGCTGAAACGCGTCCGGCCCCAGGCGCCCATCACCAGGAGATCGGCCGAGGCGTTGGCGGCGAGGGCGAGGAGCTCCTCGCCGGCGTGGGCGCCGTCGGCGGCGATGCGCAGCCGCGTCACCGGCAGGTCGTACTCGGCGAGATATGCGGCGACGTCGCGCGCGGGATCCCAGCAGCGCGCGACCGTCGGCGCGGACGCAGAACCGTCGATCAGCACCCGACGTGCGGCGAGGCGCAGCAGCGGCATCGCCGCGTGCAGCGCGCGTGCCGCCTCGGGCGAACCGTTCCAGGCGATGGCGATGGTGTCGAAGCGTGCGCCGGTGGCCTCCGTCGGCACCACCAGACACGGTACGCCGACGCGCAGCGTCACCGTGCCCAGGTCCTGCCAGGCGAATTCCGGTGTGCGCTCGAGCACGATCAGATCGTGCCAGAGCGCGGCGTTCTCCAGCACGTCGATGGTCGCGCCTTCGGCGACGTGCCAGGCGCTCGCGCCGACGCCGTGCGCCGCGGCGAAGCGCGCGAACGCCTCGCCGGCGCGCTCGGCCGCGAAGATCTGCTCGCGCCAGATCGCCATCAACTCCGCCGCCAACGCCGGCGGCGCGAAGTCCCACTCCGGCGTTTGCGCGGGCAACTGGAACACGCCGCTCAGATTGGCACCGAGCCGCGCGGCGAGCTCGGCGGCGTAGACCACGTTGCCGCGGAAGTCGCGGCAATCGGTGGTGAAGGCGGCGATGTCGTACATGGGCAGGCTCCGGACGGTCTCATGTTCGCCGCGCGCCGCGACGCGCTCAGTGGCGCAACAGCACCGGCAGACGCGCGTGCTCGAGCACCTGGCGCGTGGCGCCGCCGAGCAACCACTCGCTGAAGCGGCTGCGACCGTAGGCGCCCATCACCAGCAGATCCGCGGAGAGCTCCGCCGCCGCAGCGAGGATGGCGTCGCCGGCGCGATCGTCGCTCGCATCGAGCGTGCGCTTGACCAGCGGCAGGCCGTGCCGCCGCAGATGTTCCTCCAGGTTCGGCGCCGGCTGCCAGCCGATCGTGGCGTAGACCGGCGCGTGCACGCCGAGCACGAGTTCGACGCGCCGCGCGCGCTTGAGCAGCGGCAGCGCCGCGTGCGCCGCGCGGATCGACTCCGGCGTGCCGTTCGCGGCGACGACGATGGTGTCGAGCGCCGCGGCACGGTCGTACTGATCCGGCACGACGAGGCACGGCAGGCCGCAGGTGAGCACCACCTCGCCGAGCGTGCCGATGCCGGCCGACAGTGCGCTGCCGCTCGCCTCGAGCACCAGCAGATCGTGCCAGTTCGCCGCGCTCGCGAGCACGGCGGCCAGCGGACCCTCGGCCACCTGCCAGCGCGCATGTGTCGCGCCGCGCGCGGCGGCGAAGCGCCGGAAATCGCCGTCGGCCGCACGCGCTTCCTCCGCCACTTGCGCCGCCACCGCGTAGATCTCCGAGACCATCGACGGCATGCCGGCGGTCGGCAACGGCAGCACCGGCTCGGCGACGAACACGCCGGTGAGGAACGCATCCAGCCGGGCGGCGAGCTCGGCGGCGTAGCCGGCGTTGGCGCCGGGCGTCACGTAGCTGCTTACGTGGACCAGGAGGTCGAGCACGCCCGCGCTCAGCGATAGACCAGCACCGGCACGCGGCTGTGCGTGAGCACTTTCTGGGTTTCGCTGCCGAGCAGGAAGCCGGCGATCCCGCGGCGGCCGTGCGAGGCCATCAGGATCAGATCGCATTTGCGGCGCCGCGCGATCTTGATGATCTCGCGGTACGGTTCGTCGCTGACCACGTGCACGCCGTCGCATTTCACGCCGGCCGCGGCCGCGGTCTTGCGCGCGAATTCGAGATACTCCGCGGCGCGTCGGGCCGATTCCTGCTCGAATTGCTCGCGCGTGGCCTCGAGCATCTCGACCTGGTAGGTGAAAGCGTGGAACTGCGGAATCGCGGTGAGCGCGGTGATGCGGGCCTTCAACGCCCGGGCCAGACGCACGCCGTGCTTGATCGCGTTCTGCGACAGCTTGGAGCCGTCGGTCGGCAAGAGGATGTGCTTGAACACGGGACACTCCTTGAGCTGCGGAAGGCGCGCCGCGCGACGCGCAGCCTCACCGTAGCGGCGCCGCGCCGTGCGCATATTGATCCGCATCAATACCGGCGCGGCGTGCCGTCGGCATGCTGGCGCCACGATCGTTTCGGTGCGACTTCATGTATCCCGGCAAACCCGCGTTCGCCTTCACCCCGCACGAGACCGCGCTCCTGATGCGCAGTCTCGGCCGCAACGACATCGCCGCGACCGCGTTCGTCGCCGACGCGGAAGCCTGCCTGCAGGCGTTCGACTTCGCCGCGTGCGGCGGCCTGAGTTCGGGCCTGCCGCAGACCGTGGACGAGCATCTGGTACGGATCGTCAAGGCGGCGGCGGAATTGCGCAGCGCGCTGTACAGCCTGCCGGACGATCTCGCCATGCTGATCGACTTGCACCTCTTGTCCGACGGCGCGCGCCGACGTCTGGCCGCGGATTTTTCCCAGCTCGTCGAGCCGCTCGAGGACATCGCCGCCGGCGTGGCCGAGATCCGCCGCGCCGCCGCGGGCGACGCGACGCGCGAGAACGCGCGGCTGGAGGATCGGCTGGTGCAGGCGCTCGCCGGCGCGTTCCGCAACCGCCTCAATCGCAAGCCCGCGGCCGACGACGATTCCGGCTTCCTGCCGCTGCTCGGCCAATTGCTCGGCTTCGCCGGGCAGCGCCTGGCGAGCGTGGCCGCCGCCGCCGCCGCGCTGACCCCGGCGCGCCTGCGCTCGTTGCTCGGCGAGAGCGCGAAGACCGAACCGGCGGACACCGCCTGAGCGGAACGCGCCTCAGTGCGGCAGCAGCACCGCCGCGCCTTGCAACCGGCCGGCGCGCAAATCTTCGAGCGCGGCGTTGGCCTGCGCCAGAGTATACTTTTGCACTTGACTGCGCACCGGGTGCCGGGCGATCGCGGCGAAGAACTCCACGCCGTCGGCGCGGGTCAGGTTCGCCACCGAGCACACGCTGCGCTCGCCCCACAGCCAGGCGTAGGGGAAGGCCGGGATGTCGCTCATGTGGATGCCGGCGCACACCACCGTGCCGCCGCGCGCCACCGCGCGCAGCGCCTGCGGCACCAGTGCGCCGACCGGCGCGAAGATCAGCGCGGCGTCGAGCTCCGTGGGCGGCGCATCGTCCGAGGCGCCGCGCCACACCGCGCCGAGCGCACGCGCGAACGCCGCTGCCGCAGCGTCGCCCGGCCGCACGAAGGCATACACCTCGCGTCCCTGCTGCACGCAGAGCTGGGCGAGGATGTGCGCCGCCGCGCCGAAGCCGTACAGGCCGATGCGGCGCGCATCGCCGGCCAGGCGCAGTGCGCGATAGCCGATCAGGCCGGCGCACAGCAACGGCGCCGCTTCGGCATCGTCGTAGCCGTCGGGAATGCGAAAACAATAGCGCGCGTCGGCGAGCGCATATTCGGCATAGCCGCCGTCGAGCTGATAGCCGGTGAAGCGCGCTTCCGCGCAGAGATTCTCTTGACCACGCCGGCACCAGGCGCATTCGCCGCAGCTCCAGCCGAGCCACGGCACGCCGACGCGTTCGCCGATGGCGAATTCCTCGACCTCGGCGCCGCGCCGCACGATGCGGCCGACGATCTCGTGACCGAGCACCAGCGGCAGCTTCGGTTGCGTGAGCTCGCCATCGGCGACGTGCAAATCGGTGCGGCACACGCCGCAGGCGGCGACCTCGATCAGCACCTGGCGCGCGCCGGGCTCGGGCACCGGCAACTCGGCGGCGCGGAGCCGCGAACGCGGCTGATACAGGACCTGAGCGTACACGGATCGATCGACGATGGCGCGCGATGCGACAAGCCTAGCGCCGCGGCGCGGGCGGTGCCAGCCGCTACGCGGCGCCGCTCGCTGCAAGATCGAGCACGTGCAGCACCTGCGTCGCGTCGTTCGGGTCCGGCCGGCGCTCGAAGCCGAGGTGTGCGGCGAGCTCGCGCATCGCGTCGTTGTCGGCGGCGTCCATTGAATACATGCGTTCGATGCCGCGTGCGCGCGCGATGTCGATCAGATGCCGCAGCAGCAACGTGGCGAGACCGCGGTCGTGCCAGTCGTCGCTCACCACCACGGCGCATTCGCAGCTCCTGCCGTCCGCGCTCGCGCTGAACCGGGCGACGCCGATCTCGCGCTTCTCCGCGCCGGCGGCGATCAGCGCCACCAGCGCGACCTCGCGCGCCGGATCCGGCCGCGTGAGTTGCCGCAGCAGCGCCGGGCTCGGCGTGCTGATCTCGCCGAGAAAGCGCAAGCGCCGCGACCGCGGCGACAATCCCTCGATGAAGCGGCGTTCCAGCTCGGCGTCCGTCGCCCGGATGGGGCGGATCAGCACGCTCGTGCCGTCACGCAGGGTCTCGTGCCACTGTGCCTCGACCCCGCCGGCCCGCTTCGCCCGCCGGTTCGCTGCCTTGCTCTGCTTTGCCGCGGATCGACTGGCGCCGCTCATGACACCCTCGCTGCTGCGGTAACGACGCCAGCCTGCGCCGAGCCGGGCACGGGCTCATTGACCTCGGTCAATTCCGGGCGTGGGGACTTGGCGCCGCCCCAGCACGTCGCGCACCGCCGCGGCGAGCTCGGCGCTGATGTCGATCGCGTTGGTCGCATGGCTCACGGTGTTGCAGGTGGCGATGAGCGCGGCGCCGGCGGCCCGGAGCGCCTCCAGCGCATCGCCGGCGAACAGCGCGTGCACGCCGACGCAAACCGGCGCGCGGGTCATGCCGGCGGCGCGCAGTTGCGCGATCGCGGCGATCAGGGTGCGCGCGGTGGAGACGATGTCGTCGATCAGCACCGGCGTGCGCGTGCGCCAGGCGCCGAGCTCGACCGGCGCGATCTCGACGTCGCGGTCGCCGTGGCGCCGCTTCTCGAGCACCCGATGCGGGCAGTCGGCCGCCGCGGCGATGCGCGCGGCCCAGGGCGCGCTCTCGGCGTCCGGGCCGATCACCAGCGGCTCGGCGACATGCGCGCGGATCCAGCGCGCCATGGCCGGCGCGGCGCTGGCGACGGCGCTCGGGATGCCGTAGACGGCGTCGAGCGAAGGATGGCGGTGCAGGTGCGGGTCGACGGTGACCAGCCAATCGAGGAAACCCGACAGCCAGCGCGCGAAGTGCACCGAGGTGATCGCCTCGCCGTCGCGGAAGCGGGCGTCCTGACGCAGGTAGGCGAGATACGGCGCGACCAGGCCGACGCGCCGGGCGCCGAGTTCGCGCGCCAGCGTTGCGGCAAAGTATACATCGAGGATCTTCTCGTTCGGCCGGTCGAGGCTGGCGACGAGCACGACCTCGCGCCCGGCCGGCGACGTGTGCAGGCGCAGGTAGCTTTCGCCGTCGGGAAAGCGGCGCACTTCCAGCGTGCCGGCTTCGGCGCCGAGTTCGCGCAGCAGTGCCGCGGCGAGCGGTTCGTTGCCCGGCAGCGTGTAGAGGAGCGGCGTCACGGCGGCGCTGCCACGGCGACGATCGCGCGCTGCGCCTGGGCGTAGTCGAGCGCATAGTGGAGCTCGCCGCGCGACTGCGCGTGCACCGTGTACAGCGGCTGGCCGCGCGCCACCGCGGTGCCGAGCGGCGTGTGCAGTTCGACGCCCGCGGCCGGCGCCTGCGGCGCGCCGGCGAGCTTGGCCACGCGCGCCAGTTTGCGGTTGTCGATCGCGTGCACCACGCCGGCCGCGCTCGCGGCGACGACGTGACGTTCCGGCGCGCGCGGCGGCGTGCGCAGGCCGCCCTGGGCTTCGGCGATGGCCTGGAACTTGGCGAAGGCGCGGCCGTCGGCGAGCACCGCTTCGGCCAGCGCGGCGCCGGCGGCGGGCGGCGCGCACCCGGCGAGTTCGAGCAGCCGGCCGGCGAGCCCGATCGCGCGGGCGCGGAGGTCCTGCGGTGCCGTCGCCTCGTTGCGCAGCACCGCCAGCACGTCGCGCGCCTCCAGCGCCGGGCCGATGCCGCGGCCGACCGGTTGCGTGCCGTCGGTCAGGACGACGTCGAGCATGAGGCCGAGCGCGCGGCCGGTCTCGGCGAGGCGCCGGGCGAGCGACTGCGCCGCGGCAGCCGAGCGCACCTTCGCGGTCGGGCCGACCGGTACGTCGATCAGCACGTGCGTCGAGCCGGCCGCGACCTTCTTCGAGATCACCGAAGCCACGAGCTGCGCCTCGCTGTCGAGGTCGAGCGGCCGCTCGACGCGGATCAGGATGTCGTCGGCCGGACTCAACCCGACCGCGCCGCCCCAGGCGATGCAGCCGCCCTCGCGCTCGACCACGCGGCGGATCGCGGCGATGTCGAGTGCGACCGGCGCGAGCGTCTCCATGGTATCGGCGGTGCCGGCGGGCGAGGTGATCGCGCGCGAGGAGGTCTTCGGGATGACGACGCCGAGCGCGGCGACGATCGGCACCACGATCAGGGTGGTGCGATTGCCGGGCAGGCCGCCGACGCAGTGCTTGTCCATGATGCGCGCCTGCGGCCAGGCGAGCCGCTCGCCGGTCGCGACCATCGCGCGGGTGAGCGCGATGGTCTCGTCGGCATCGAGCCGATCGCCGGCGCAGGCGGCGAGGAATGCCGCCATCTCGATATTGGCATAGCGGCCACTGCCGATGTCGGCGACGATCGCCTCGAGCGCGGCCGGCGTGAACCGATGGCCGTACAGTTTGGCGCGCACGCAGGCGAACGATTCCACCGGCGTCGGGTGACCGAGGCAGATGCGCTCGTCCTCGCCGGCGCCGAGGATGCGCCAGGCCGCCTCCGACAGGCCGGCCTCGTCGTCGGCGAGCGGCACCGGGCTGCCGTGGCGCAGCACGTTCAGCGTGGCGACGATGCGCCTGCCGTCGCGGCGCAGTTCCACGCGCGACTGCGACTCGAAGCCCTCGGCCCGGCACACGTGCGAATCCTCGCGCAGGAACACCACCGGTTCCTGGTAGGTGTCGATGCCGAGCCGGCGCACGCGCAGCCGATGTTCGCCCGTGTCGTGGCATGTCGTCGAGCGTTCGGGATTCATGCCTGGGTCCCCGCGTTGGCGAACGCGGCGAGATCGACGGTCTCGCCGTGTTCGGGAATGTGCGTGCGCCAGCCGAGCCGGCGCTCGATCTGCTGGCGCAGCGCGTCGGCCGCGACCGGCTCGCCGTGGGTGATGAACGAGCAGCGCGGCGGAGTGCGGAAATTCCGCAACCAGTCCAGCGTCTCCTGCCAGTCGGCGTGCGCCGACAGGCTGGACAATGCGGCCACTTCCGCGCGCACCGGCACGTCCTCGCCGTGGATGCGGATGGTCTCGGCGCCGGCGAGCATCGCTGCGCCGCGCGTGCCGACGGCCTGGTGGCCGGCGAACAGGATCGTGTTGCGCGGATCGGGCGCGAACGCCTTGAGGTGATGGATCACCCGCCCGCCGGTGGCCATGCCGCTCGCCGCGATCAGCACCATCGGCTGGCGCAGGGCGTTCAGGCGCTTGGATTCCTCCACGGTGTTGACGATTTTCGCGGCGCGGCGCACCGACTCGCATTCGCGCGCGTCGAGCCGGTGCTCGGCAGCGAAGCGCAGATACAGTTCGGTCGCGTCCGCCGCCATCGGGCTGTTGAGGAACACCGGCAGATGTGCCGGGATCCGGCCGTGCGCCTTCAAACGCTCGATGCAGTAGAGCAGGAACTGTGCGCGGCCGACGGCGAAGGAGGGCACCACGACCACGCCGCCGCGCCGGATCGTGCGTGTTATCACCGCCTCGAGTTCCGCGCAGGCGTCGCCGCTTTCGTGGCGGCGGTCGCCGTAGGTGGATTCGACGACGAGGAAATCGGCCGCCTCGAGCGGACGCGGCGGACGCATGATCGGATCGTGCGGCCGGCCGAGATCGCCGGAGAAGACCACGCGCAAGGCGTCCGTGCGCAGCGTGACGCAGGCGGCGCCGAGCAGATGTCCGGCGGGGGTCAATTCGGCGCGCACGCCGCCGCCGAGTTCGATCGGCGCATCGAACGGGGTCGGCCGCAGGTAGCGCAGACAACGCTCGGCATCCGCGCGCGTGTACAGCGGCAGCGCCGGCTGGTGTTTGGAGAAGCCGTGGCGGTTGGCGTACTCGGCATCCTCCTCCAGCAGATGGCCGCTGTCGGGCAGCAGCAGCCGGCACAGTTCCAGCGTGGCCGGCGTGCAGTGCACCGGTCCGCGAAAGCCGTTGCGGACGAGCAGCGGCAGGTAGCCGCTGTGATCCAGATGCGCATGCGTCAGCACCACCGCCGACAGCGCCGCGGCATCGAACGGCAGCGGCGCCCAATTGCGCAGCCGCAACGCTTTCAGGCCCTGGAACAGCCCGCAATCGACGAGAAACGGCCGGTCGCCGTGGTGCACCAGATACTTCGAGCCGGTCACCGTGCCCGCCGCGCCGAGGAACCGGATCCGCATCGTCGTCACTCCTTCGCCGTCACGTCGGCGCCGCTTCGGCGAGGGCCTCGGCCAGCGCCGCCGGGGTGGCGAGCGGCGGCAGGCAGCGCGTGCCGCGGCAGAGGTAGGCCACGCCGCCCGGCCGATGCGGCTGCGCCGCAAGCAGGCCGGGCAGATCGCCGGCCGCGGCGGGAACGAAGTAGGCATCGAGGCGGCGCGTCGGCACGTCGTCGAGCGCGGCGCGCCAGGCGCGTTCCTCGGCCTCGCCGTCGCAGCGGACGACGAGGTGGGTGCGCGGGCGGAGGAGATCGTCGAGCGCGCGCAGCAGGGTCGCGCAGCCTTGTGGAAATTGCTGCATTGTGGAATAGGCCGCACGGAGCGTGCGCTCGGCGGCGTCGCGGTAGCGCGCCTCGCCGGTGAGCGCGCCGAGGCGGAGCAGGGCACGCGCGGCGACGCCGTTGCCGGACGGCAGCGCCTCGTCCGGCCAGGGTTTCGGCCGCTGGATCAGGCGCTCGTGATCGTGCGCGGTGAAGTGGAAACCGCCGCGCTCGCGGTCCTCGAAGCGCGCCAGCAGTTGTTCCGCCAGCACGATGGCCCAGGCGAGATCGCGCTCGTGGAAGCGGCATGGCAGCATCTCGAGCAGCGCCTCGAGCAGGAAGGCGTGGTCGTCGAGATACGCCGGGAAGCGCTCGGCGTCGGCGTCGGCCTTGGCGTACAGCCGGCCGTCGCGCCAGGCCGCGCGATACAGGAAATCGAGCGCGTCCTCGGCCAGGCCGAGCAGCGCGGGCGCGGCGAGCGCGCGCGCGGCGCGGGCGATGCCAGAGATCGCGAGCGCGTTCCAGGCGGTGAGGATCTTGTCGTCGCGCGCCGGCGGCACGCGCCGGGCACGCGCCTCGTACAGCTTGCGCCGCGCCGCGGCGAGCCGCGCGGCGGCGACCTCGAGGGTGAGGCCGAGCCGCTCGGCGATGCGTTCGAGCGGCTCGGCGACGACCGCATGCCAGGCGCGGCCCTCGAAATTCGGCGGCCGGTCGAAGCCGAAGTGCGGTGCGGCGACGGCGAATTCGGCGTCGTCCAGCAGCGCGCGCACCTCTGCGCGTTGCCACAGATAGAACTTGCCTTCCTCGTGTTCGCTGTCGGCATCGAGCGCGCTGGCGAAGCCGCCGGCGGGCGCAGTCATCTCGCGCAGCAGCCAGGCGAGGAGCTCGCGCGCGACGCGGGCGAAATCGGCGCCGTCCGGCCGCTGCGCGCACTCGGCGTACAGCGGCAGCAGTTGCGCGTTGTCGTACAGCATCTTCTCGAAGTGCGGAATCTCCCAGCGTTCATCGACGCTGTAGCGGCAGAAGCCGCCGCCGATCTGGTCGTGGATGCCGCCGGCGGCCATGCGCGCGAGGGTGAATGCGACCGGCGCCGGCCGCGCGCGATCGAGCAGCAGCTCGAGCTCCGGGCAGTGCGGGAACTTGGGCGCGCCGGGGTGGCCGCCGTGCTCGGCATCGAAATGGCGTTCGCTCCAGTCGAGCGCGGCGTGGATGGGCGCCTCGTCCAGCGCCGCCACGGGCGCGTCGCCCCGGGCCGCGTCGCGCAGGAACTCGGCGAGCGCGGCGTTCTGCGCGCGCACCTCGGCGCGGCGTTCGTCCCACCAGCGCCGCACCTCGCGCAGCACCTCGGCAAACGCCGGCAGGCCGTAGCGTGCCTCGCGCGGAAAATAGGTGCCGGCGAAGAACGGCAGGTGATCGTCGGGCGTGAGGAACACGGTGAGCGGCCAGCCGCCGCCGCGGTGCGTCAGCGCCTGATGCGCGAGCTGGTAGATGCGGTCGAGATCGGGCCGTTCCTCGCGGTCCACTTTTATACAAACGAACCGCTCGTTCATCAGCGCCGCGATCGCCGGATCGGCGAAACTCTCGCGCGCCATGACGTGGCACCAATGGCAGGCGGAGTAGCCGATCGAGAGCAGGATCGGCTTGTCGGCGGCGCGGGCCAGCGCCAGCGCCTCCTCGCACCAGGGCCACCAATCCACGGGGTTGTCCGCGTGCTGGCGCAGGTACGGGCTGGCGGCGTCGGCGAGGCGGTTCATGCGTCTACCGTACCGCGACCGCGCCATTCACGGCGCCGGCGGCGCGCCCGGTCCGAGGTATTTGGCGAGGAACGCTTCGGTGATGCGGTAGCGCTCGATATTGTTCTCCTCCTTGAAGAAGCCGTGGCCTTCCTTCGGCCGGACGAAGTATTCCACCGGCTTGCCGGCCTTCTCCAAGGCATCGCGCATGGCGCGGGCGTTCTGGATCGGCACGCGCTTGTCGTCCTCGCCGTGGATGATCAGCACCGACACGTTGAATTTGTCGACGTGGTCGATCGCCGAATTGGCGGCGAGGTAGGCCGGATCGTCCATGCCCCAGGCTTCGCGCAGGAAATTCTTGCCGGCGCGCGAGCGGCGCGTGTCGCTGCGGTTGGCCTGGATGCGGATGTCGGACACGCCGGCGATGGCGACCGAGCAGCGGAACGTGCCCTGCGGCGCGTACACCGGCTGGAAGAACGCGGTGTAGCCGCCGTAGCTCGCGCCGTAGACGCACACCCGCTTGGCGTCGCTGTAGCCCTGCTCGATCGCCCAGTGCAGCGCATCGAGCATGTCCTGCATCATGCCGGTGCCCATCTGGCGCTTGCCGGAATCCTCGAAGTTCTGGCCGCGCCCGCCCGAGCCGCGATAGTTGACCTGCACCACGGCGTAGCCGCGCGTCGCCAGGAACTGCGCCTCGTCGTTCTCCCACGAACCGGCGAGGTACCACGGATCGCGCACGCCGAGCGGGCCGCCGTGCGCGATCAGGATCGTCGGCAGGTTCTTCGCCTCGCGATGCGGCGGCAGGGTGAGATAGCCGCCGAGCTCGGTGCCGCTCGAGGCGCGGAACCAGAACGGCCGGCGTTCGCCGAGTTGTTCGGCCTTGAGCCAGGGGCGCAGTTGATACAGCGGCCGCAGGTTGCTGGTCGCGGTGTCGAACAGGGCGAAGGTGCCGGGATCGCGATCGCTGGCGGCGAAGACGAGGATGGTCGAGCCGTCCACGCTCATCTCGCCGAAGCCGACGTAGTGATCGGCGAACTTCTCGTTCAGCGATTTCAGGATCGCCGCGTACTTGCCGTCGTCGAGATAGCTCAGCACCGGCTTGCCGTCCATCGCCATCGCCGCGATCGGCGTGTGCGGCGCCGGGCTCCAGAACACGCGCTCGATGCTGACCCGCGGATTGCCGGCGAGCACGCGGCGCTCGCTGCCGTCGAGATTGCTGATCGCCAATTCGTCCGGTCCGCCGGCCGGATTGCCGAGGCTGTAAAGGTGCGTGCCGTCGGCGCTGATGCGCAACGGGTACATGCGCTTGCCGACCACGGCCGCGGGCTGCTCGGTCCACGGCCGGTCCGCGGCGGCGCGATAGAAGACGTGTTCCTTGAAATGGTTGTCCAGACCGTAGGCGTAGCGCGCCACGCCGTCGTGGACGATGAAGTCGTAGCCGTCCTCGCCGATGCGCGCCAGCTCGGTGACCGTGCCGGAATCCGCGTTGATGTCGTAGAGCAGGGTCTCGTTGGCCTGGTGCTCGAGGCCGGCGCCTTCGCTCGCCGGATACACGGTCAGATAGAAGTGCCCGTTCGGCACGTCCGGGCGTCCGCTGATGACGCCGAACCCGATCGGAATCTTGAGCAGGGTGCGCTGCGCCTCCGGCGAATTGCGCAGACGGTCGCTGTAGAGCACGCGCTTGTTCTTGCCGTCCATGTCCACCGCGAGCACGTCGCCGGTCGAGCGCGGCATCTCGGCGAAGCCCACTTCCTCGCCCGTGCTCAGCACCAGGCGCTTGTTGTCCACCCAGGTGATGTCGATCGGCAGGTAGTGCGCGGCCATGTCCAGCCGGCTGACGTATTTCAGGTCCGGCAGATGCAGCACGGCGAGCTGGTATTTGCTCTCGCCGTTTTCGGTGCTGTGCACGGACACGGCGATGTGCTGGCCGTCCGGCGAGATCGCCGGCGCACCGAGCGAGGGATGCCGGGCGAAATCGGCTTCCGACGGCATCGCGGCCTGCGCGGCCGGATTCGCGGCGGCGAATGCGCCGGCCGGCGCGCCGAGCGCGAGCAACGAGATCAGCAGACAGCGGCGGATGGTGCGCATCGGGACACTCCTTGGGGAACCTCTGACCAAGTGAAGAACGCTTTTTGAGCCCCCTTGAGTCAAGTGGGCGATCAAACCCTTGCGCAGCAAGGGTTTGATGGGGTTGTGGGGGTGCGGCTCCGCCGCCGAAGACAGGAACATGGAGAGCCAGCCAGACCTTCCCTAGGAACCGAGCGGCGATTATGCCAGCATCCCGGCACCGCCGTGACCGCGCCCGAAGCCATGTCCGAAGCCGTCGCCTATCCCGCCCTCTACCTCAAGCGCGGCGAGGACGCGCGCCTGCGCGCCGGGCACGTGTGGGTGTTCTCGAACGAGATCGACGTCAAGCGCTCGCCGCTCGCCGGCTTCGCGCCCGGCGCGCCGTGCGCGATCGTCGATGCGCACGAGCGGCCGCTCGGCGTCGGCTACGTCAATCCGAATTCGCTGATCGCCGCGCGCCTGGTCAATCGCGGCATCGCCCATGCGCTCGATCGTTCGCTCTTGGTGCACAAGCTCAACGTCGCCCTGGCGCTGCGCGAGCGGCTGCACGCCGAACCGTACTATCGGCTGCTCTACGGCGAATCGGACGGCGTGCCCGGTCTGGTCGTCGATCGCTACGCCGAGGTCGTCGTCGCGCAGACCGCGACGGCCGGCATGGAGCGCCTGAAGGACGACATCGCCGCGGCGCTGGTCAAGGTGCTCAAGCCCGCCGCGATCGTGTGGAAGAACGACGCTGCGGTGCGCGCGCTGGAGCAGTTGCCGAGCTACGCCGATCTCGGCTACGGCGAACTCGCCGCGCCGGTGACCGTGCGCGAGGGCGGGCTCGAATTCGCCATCGATCCGATCGGCGGACAGAAGACCGGCTGGTTCTACGATCAGCGCGCCAATCGCGATCTGCTGGTCGCGCTCGGTGCCGGCGCGCCGCTCGCCGGCGCGCGCGTGCTCGACGTGTTCAGCTACCTCGGCGCCTGGGGCCTGCGCGCGGCCGCCGCGGGCGCGCGCGAAGCGGTGTGCGTCGATGCTTCGGCCACCGCGGTCGAGGCGATCGCGGCCAATGCGCGGCGCAACGGTCTCGCCGAGCGCGTGCGCGCGGTCCGCGCCGATGCGTTCGAGTACTTGAAGGCGCTGCGCGAGGCGCGCGAGCGTTTCGACGTCGTGATCCTCGATCCGCCGGCCTTCGTCAAACGCAAGAAGGATTTCGCCGAAGGCCGGCTCGCCTATCGGCGCTTGAACGAGATGGCGATGCAGGTGCTCGCCCGCGACGGCCTGCTGGTCACCTGCTCGTGCTCGTATCATCTGCCGCGCGTGGCGCTGCTCGAAGCGGTCCAGCAGGGCGCGCGACACCTCGATCGCCACGTCCAGGTGCTGGCGCAATTGCAGCAGGCGCCGGATCATCCCGTGCATCCGGCGATTCCCGAGACCGACTACCTCAAGGGCCTGCTCTGCCGGGTGACGGCGGCGTGACCGGTCGCCATCCGGTACACTTCCCGCGCCTTGCCGTTTCGATCCGTCGCGCATGCGCTACTTCGACGACATCAATCCGATCGCGATCTCGCTCGGTCCGCTCGCCGTGCATTGGTACGGCATCATGTACCTGCTCGGCTTCGCCGCGGCCTGGTGGCTCGGCAACCGCCGGCGCGCGGCGGGACGCCTGCCGGTCGGTTACGAGGCGTTCTCGGATCTCGCCTTCTACGTGATGCTCGGCGTGATCGTCGGCGGCCGCGTCGGCTACATGCTGTTCTACGTCGCGCCGGACTGGGTCGTGCACGATCCGCTCGCGCTGTTCCGCGTCTGGGAGGGCGGCATGTCGTTCCACGGCGGGCTGCTCGGCGTGCTGGCGGCGGGACTGTGGTGGTCGCGACGCCACAAAATCCACTTTTTCGACACGGTCGATTTCGTCGCGCCGCTGGTGCCGATCGGCCTCGGCCTCGGCCGGCTCGGCAATTTCATCGGCGGCGAGCTGTGGGGCCGGCATACCGAGCTGCCGTGGGGCGTGATCTTTCCGCGCGCGCTCGAGGCGCTCGGCAAGTCGCGCGCGGAGCTGCATCAGATGTATCTCGCCGGGCAGCTCGATCACGAGGCGCGGCATCCCTCGCAGCTCTACGAGTTCGGCCTGGAAGGCGTGGTGCTGTTCACCGTGCTGTGGCTGTACTCGCGCAAGCCGCGGCCGCGCTATGCGGTGTCGGGGCTGTTCGCGCTGCTGTACGGCGCGTTCCGGTTCGCGGTGGAATTCGTGCGCGAGCCCGATGCGCAGCTCGGCTTCATCGCCTTCGGCTGGCTGACGATGGGCCAACTGCTGTCGCTGCCGCTGATCGCGGTCGGCGCGTTCCTGCTGTGGCTGTCGCGGCGCGCACCGACCTTGCTGCCGCCGGCGGCGAGCGCCGCGCAGGAGGCCGCGTTAAAGGAAGCGGCCTGAGATGCGCCCGTATCTCGATCTGCTGCGCGAAGTGCTCGAACACGGTGCGGAGAAATCCGATCGCACCGGCACCGGCACGCGCTCGCTGTTCGGGCGGCAGTTGCGCTTCGACCTCGCCGCGGGATTTCCGCTGGTCACCACCAAGAAGCTGCACATCCCGTCGATCGTCTACGAATTGCTGTGGTTCCTGCGCGGCGAGACCAACATCGCCTGGCTGAAGCAGCACGGCGTCAGCATCTGGGACGAGTGGGCCGATGCGCACGGCGAGCTCGGCCCGGTGTACGGCAGGCAGTGGCGCGCCTGGCCGGCGCCGGACGGACGCAGCATCGATCAGATTTCCTGGGTGATCGACGAGATCCGCCGCAATCCCGATTCGCGGCGCCTGGTGGTGAGCGCCTGGAACGTGGCGGATCTGCCGAAGATGGCGCTGCAGCCCTGCCACGCGCTGTTCCAGTTCTACGTCGCCGACGGCCGCCTGTCGTGCCAGCTCTACCAGCGCTCGGCCGACGTGTTTCTCGGCGTGCCGTTCAATATCGCGAGCTACGCGCTGCTCACGCACATGATCGCGCAGGTGTGCGAGCTCGCGCCCGGCGAGTTCGTGCACACCTTCGGCGATGTGCATTTGTACAAGAATCACTTCGACCAGGCGCGCCGGCAGCTCGGCCGCGAGCCGCTGCCGCTGCCGCGCCTGCGATTGAATCCGGCGGTGCGCTCGCTGTTCGATTTTCGCTACGAGGACATCGCGTTCGAGGACTATCAGTACCATCCGCCGATCAAGGCGCCGGTGGCGGTATAGACGGCCATGTTCCGGCCGCACGTCGATTACACGCCCTGGCACCTGCGCCTGCAGACGCACGGGCGCGTGCAGATTCCAGACATTCTGGAGGATCGCTACGCCGAGCTGATCCACGACGCGCTGGCCGCGGAGACCGAGTGGAGCCTCGCCTATCAGGCGAGCGACGGCCCGCAACGGATCGAGCACGCGGCCTACGCGGCGCTCGATGCCGGTGCACGCGCCGAATTCGTCGCCCGCATCGCGCGCGAGGCACGTGGGCGCTACGCCTACGTGTACGAGAACTACAGCATGCTCGACCGCTACGACGATCCGGCGCGCGCCGAGCACCTGTTCCGCCGGCTGGTCGATGCGTTCCACCACGAGTCGATCCTCGACTTCGTGCGCCGGCTCACCGGCGACCCGGAGATCGCGAGGGTGCGCGTGCAGGCCACGCGCTACCTGCCGGGGCACTTCCTGCGCCGCCACGACGACAGCGGCTACGACGCGCAGCGGCGCCGCTTCGCGTTCGTGTTCAATCTGAGCCGCGGCTGGCAGGCGGATTGGGGCGGCCTGCTGCACTTTCTCGATGCCGAGGGGCACGTGGTCGAGACCTTCGTGCCCTGGTACAACTCGCTGTCGCTGTTCAAGGTGCCGCAGTACCACTGCGTCTCGCAGGTCGCGCCGTGGGCGGAGGCGCCGCGCTACGCGCTCACCGGCTGGTTCCTGCCGTGAGCGACCGCGCCGCGACGACCACGCGGCCGCGGTTGGTGCTGATCGCCGCGCTCGACCGCAATCACGCCATCGGTCGCGGCGGGGCGCTGCCGTGGCACCTGCCGGACGATCTCAAGCGCTTCAAGCAGCTCACGCTCGGCAAGCCGGTGCTGATGGGGCGCAAGACTGCGGAGTCGATCGGCCGGCCGCTACCGGGCAGACGCAACCTGGTGCTCAGCATGGGCCGGATGCCGCCGTTTACCGGCGAAAACGTCGTGATGGTGCGCTCGCTCGACGAAGCGCTGGCGCAGGCGGGCCATGCCGAGTTGTGCGTGATCGGCGGCGGCGAGGTGTATCGACAGACGATCGAGCGCGCCTCACACTTGTATTTGACGCACGTCTACACGGAAGTCACGGGTGCCGATGTTTTCTTTCCCGTGTTTGATTCAGTCAATCGCTGGAAGGAAGTCGCGCGCGTCCATCACCCCGCGGACGCGCGCCACGCCTTCGCGTTCGACTTCGTCGATTACGCGCGCAGCTAGCAGCAGCCGGTGCGGCCGTTGCGATAGCGGCGGGCCTGGCAATCGTTGAAGAACTCCGCGTAGTTCATGACGCGCGCGCCGGGATGGTGCGCGCGCATGTGCGCGACGTAGGCATCGTAATCCGGCACGCCGATGGCGAGGCGGGCGGTGGCGACCGCCTTGCGCCAAAACGCCATCAGCGCTTCGCGCCAGCGGGTGCCGCGCCGGCCGGCGCAGAACCCGACACGGGCCTGGTCGGCGCTCATGCGCGCTGCCCCGTCGGCAACGCGACATACGGCGTTTCCATCGCCGTCGGCTGCGGCGACTTGCGCGCGGCGAGCGCAGCGCGCAGGCCGAAGCCGAGCATGGCGAGCACCACCAGGGTGAACAGCGCCGCCAGGGTCGCATCGACATAGTCGTTGAAGATCACGCGCTGCATCTCCTCCAGCGTCTTGGCCGGCGCGGTGATCCTGCCGGCGGCGAGATCGGCACCGAACTTCTGCGCGTGGGCGAGGAAGCCGATGCCGGGGGTGGCGCTGAAGATCTTCTGATAGCCGGCGGTGACGGTGCAGACCACGAGCCAGGCGGTCGGCAGCAAGGTCACCCACAGGTAGCGCCCGCGCTTCATCTTCATCAGCGCGACCGTGGCGAAGATCAGCGCGATCGCCGCGAGCATCTGGTTGGCGATGCCGAACAGCGGCCACAGCGTGTTGATGCCGCCGAGCGGATCGACCACGCCCTGGTACAGGAAGTAGCCCCAGCCGGCCACGCACAGCACGGTGCCGACGAGATTCGCCGACCACGATTCGGTGCGCTTCAGCGCCGGCGCGACCATGCCGAGCAGTTCCTGGATCATGAAGCGGCCGACGCGCGTGCCGGCGTCCACCGTGGTGAGGATGAACAGCGCTTCGAACAGGATCGCGTAGTGGTACCAGAACGCCATGCCCGTCGGCATCAGGCCGTGCAGGATCTGCGCCATGCCGACGGCGAGTGTGGGCGCGCCGCCGGCGCGCGACAGGATCGAACCTTCGCCGATGTCCCTGGCGGTCTGCGCGAGCGCGTCGGGGGTGACGACGAAGCCCCATTGGCTGATCGTCTGCGCCGCCTGTTCGACCGTGGTGCCGATGACGCCGGCCGGGCTGTTCATGGCGAAGTACACGCCCGGCTGCAGCACGCAGGCGGCGACCAGCGCCATGATCGCGACGAACGCCTCCATCAACATGCCGCCGTAGCCGATCATGCGCGCTTCGGATTCGTTCGCCAGCATCTTCGGCGTGGTGCCCGAGGCGATCAGCGAATGGAAGCCCGACACCGCGCCGCAGGCGATGGTGATGAACAGGAACGGGAACAGATTGCCGGTGAACACCGGCCCGGTGCCGTCGACGTACTTGGTCAGCGCCGGCATGTTGAGCGTGGGTGCGACCAGGAAGATCGCCGCGGCGAGCAGGAAGATCGTGCCGATCTTGAGGAAGGTGCTGAGATAATCGCGCGGCGCGAGCAGCAGCCACACCGGCAGCACCGAGGCGACGAAGCCGTAGCCGATCAGCAGCCACGCCAGCGTCGGGCCCTTCAGTGTGAACGCCGGGCCCCAGGCGAGATCACCCGCCACCTTGCCGCCCAGCCATACCGACACGAGCAGCAGGACGAAGCCGATCGCCGACATCTCGAGCACCCGCCCGGGCCGCAGCAAGCGCAGGTACACGCCCATCAGCAGTGCGATCGGGATCGTCATTGCCACGGTGAAGGTGCCCCACGGACTCTGCGCCAGCGCCTTGACCACCACCAGCGCCAGCACCGCGAGCAGGATGATCATGATCATCAAGATGCCGATCATGGCGATGGTGCCGGCGCCGTTGCCGAGCTCGCTGCGGATCATCTCGCCGAGCGAGCGGCCGTCGCGGCGGCAGGACAGGAACAGGATCACGAAATCCTGCACCGCGCCGGCGAACACCACGCCGGCGAGAATCCACAAGGTGCCCGGCAGATAGCCCATCTGCGCGGCCAGCACCGGACCGACCAGCGGCCCGGCGCCGGCGATCGCGGCGAAGTGGTGGCCGTACAGCACCCACTTGTCGGTGGGCACGTAGTCGAGGCCGTCGTTGCGGCGCACCGCCGGCGTGGCGCGCGTCGGGTCGAGTCTGAGCGCGGTGTCGGCGAGGTAGCGGCTGTAGAAACGGTAGGCGATGACGAACGTGGCGATCGCCGCCGCCACCAGCCAGATCGCGTTGATGCTCTCGCCGCGCTCCAGCGCGACCATGCCCAGGCACACCGCGCCGATGAGCGCGAGCGCCACCCAGCCCAGTTTGCTTGCCAACCCGTTCATGGATCGTCTCCGGCTCACGCAGGAATGCGTAAAGCCTCCGCGCGCAGGGCCTCGCGGTCAAGAGGCGAACGCACCTCGCCGGATTCGCCTTTGGTCGAACGGTCTCGCCGACAGCGGGCGCACGATGCCATGCACGGCATCGCCGATGCGGGCTACAACCACTTCGCCCGTCGCAGCAACAGGTACAGGATCAGGCACACCGCCACCGTGCCGGCGAAGGTGACGGGGTAGGCATAGGGCGTGTCGAGCTCCGGCATGTCCTTGAAGTTCATCCCGTACCAGCTCGCGATCATCATCGGCGCGGTGAGCAACAGGCCCCAGCCGGCGATGCGCTTGAACACGTCGTTCTGGGCGATGCCGACCAGCGCCAGGTTCACGTCCATCGCCGAGGTGAGCATCTCGCGCAGCGTGGCGGCGATCTCGGTGATGCGCTGGGCGTGATCGCCGACGTCGCGGAAATACGGCCGCACCTCGTCGCGCACCAGGCCCGGATACAGCCGCACGAGCTGGCTCATGATGTCCTGCAGCGGCGTCACCGCCAATTGCAATCGCACCAGTTCCTTCTTGAGCTCGTACAGGCGCACGATCGTGCGCTGGCGGAATTCGCCCTCGAGCACGGCGTGTTCGAGCTCGTTCAGACGCGTCTGGAAACAGTCGATGATCGGGAAATAATTATCGACGATGAAATCGAGCACCGCATACAGTGCGTAACTCGGGCCAAGCGCCATGAGATCCGCGGTGGATTCGCACTTGCGCCGCGCCGGCGCGTAGGAGAGCGAAGCGCCGTGGCGGATGGTGACGAGGTAATTCCGGCCGAGAAAAATGTGCGTCTCGCCGAAGGCGATGGTGTGCTCCGGCATCTGCGCGGTGTGCACGACGATGAACAGCGAATCGCCGTACACCTCGATCTTGGTGCGCTGATGCGCGCGGTGCGCATCCTCGACGGCGAGCTCGTGCAGACCGAACTGGCGCTGCAATTGATCGAGCAGCGCCTCGTCCGGTTCGTGCAATCCCACCCAGACGAACCCGTCCGGCTCCTTCAGCGCCGCGCCGATCTCCGCAAGCGTGATCTGCCGCGGCGCGCCGGCGCCGTAGGCCACGCAGTTGACCAGCATCGGTTGGGCGGGAGTGTCCATCGCGTGCGCCCGTGCGGGAGTGGCCGCATCATGCCGCAGGGCGGGGCGGGGGGCAAATCGCGGGCGGGATGAGGAGAGATGCCGAGGCGGGACGCCACTTCCATCGTGCAGCGCCTCGATCGAGGTCCCCGAGGCCGGACGCGGCGATTGCGCCCATGGGTTCTTTCGCATACGCTTTACGAAGATTCGATCGATCAGGTATCCGTATGTCGTCGGTAACCGTTTCTCCCAAGTTCCAGGTCGTGATCCCGGCGGCGGAACGCAACCGGCTGGGCATCCGGCCCGGCCAGCGCATCGAGGTGCTGGTCTACGAGGGGCGTCTGGAATTCATCCCGGTGTCCAAGCCGCGGGCGATGCGCGGATTCGTGCGCGGCATCGACACCTCGGTGCCGCGGGAGGGGGATCGCGTGTGAATGTGGTGGACTCGTCCGGCTGGCTCGAGTATTTCGCCGATGGGCCGAACGCCGCGAAGTTCGCGACGCCGATCGAGGACACGGCGCGATTGGTGGTGCCGACGATCAGCATCCTCGAGGTCTTCAAGCGGCTGCTGCGGCAACGCGGCGAGAACGATGCCCTGCGGGGCGCGGCGGCCATGCATCAGGGACGAGTGGTCAGCCTGGACGCGGAGCTGGCATTGGCCGCGGCCAAACTCGGGACGGACTACTCCCTGCCTTTGGCCGACAGCGTGATCCTCGCCACGGCGCATCGATTCGGTGCGACACTCTGGACCCAGGACGAGGATTTCAAGGGGATGGACGGCGTCAAATATTTCGCGAAGCGGAAGCCATGACCCCCGGTCGCAACGATCCCTGCCCCTGCGGCAGCGGGAAGAAATTCAAGCACTGCTGCATGATGGCGCAGATGGCGCCGGCTGGCACGCCGGAGGATCTCGTCTGGCGGCGGCTGCGAAGGCTCAAGGACGATACCCGCTACGTGAGCACGCTGCTGCGCTTCATCGACGATGTCTACGGCGGAGAGGCCATCGAGGAGGCCTGGGACGAGTTCACGCTGTGGCAGGACGAGCCCTTCGACCCGGACTCGCCGCACATGTCGGTGTTCGTCCCCTGGCTGTTCGCGCAATGGGCGCCGGATCCGGAAGAGACGACGGTGGTCGATGCGAGTCTGCACGGCGTGCCGCCGCTCGCGGCGTTCCTGCAACGCAAGGGCCGGCGGCAGGACCCCCTGCTGCGCGAATACATGGAATCCTGCCTCGCCGCGCCGCTTTCGTTCCATGAGATCCTGCACTGCGAACCGGGGCTCGGCGTGCGCCTGCAGGATGTCCTCACCGGGGAAATCCACGAGGTGCGGGAGCGCGAGGGCACGCGCCATGTGCAGGTGGGTGATCTCCTGTTCGGCCAGCTCGCCAGCGCCGGGGGCGTCACCCTGCTGGAAGCGTGCAGTCCGGTGATGTTGCCGCCGGGCGAGAAGATCGCAGTGATCCAGCTGCGGCAGGTCATGGCCCGGGGCGCGGTCACCGCCTCGCGCGATGCGCTGCGGGAATACGACCTGGAACTGCGCCAGCTTTATCTCGATCTGGCCGAACGTATCCTCTATCCGCAGATGCCGGAACTGCACAACACCGACGGCGACAAACTGGTGTTGCAGCGTCTGGTGTTCGACATCGAATCGGCGCAGGAAGCCTACGACGCGCTGCGCGACCTCGACTTCGAGGCCGCGCCGGACGACGAACCGGCCGAGGCGCAGTACGACGCAGACGGCAACCTCCGCTGCGCCACGGTGGCGTGGAAGAAGGCCGGCAACAGCCAGGACGCGAGCTTTGGCAACACCATGCTCGGCCGCATCCGCATCGAGGGTGGACACATGCTGGCCGACGTCAACTCGTACGAGCGGGCCGAGACGCTGCGTCGCCTCGTGGCCGAACGCCTCGGCGATCGAGCACGCCATCGCGCGACGGAAATCCAGTCGCTGGAACGGGCGCTCGAGGACGATGCCGGCGGTCGCGCGCCGCCGCCGAGCGCCGAAGATCGTGCCCTGCGCGACTCGCCGGAACTGAGCGCGTTGGTCGCCGAGTACGTCGCGCGTCATTACGACCGCTGGATCGACGAGGCGATTCCCGCCCTCGGCGGCCGCACGCCGCGCGCGGCGATGCGCGATCCGGAAGGCGCGGAGTTGGTCGAGGCGCTGGTAGACGACGCCGAGCGCCTGGGGCAACGCATGGACCCGCCGGTGGACCCGGCCGTGTTCCGGCGATTGCGGGAACGGTTGGGGCTCGCGGTGGGCGACTGAGGCCGACCCGGCTTCACGATAGAATGCATACCATGCCGCAGTCGCCGCCTTCGCAAGAACTCACCGAGCTCACGGACGCACGCGCGCTGGTCCGCGTCTGGCAGGACCGCGCCCGGCTGCTGGACCAGGAACGCCTGCGCGCCGTGCAGGAAATGAGCGAGGCCGCGTCCGTCCGCCGCTTCGTGCTGTTGCAGGGTCATTCCATACCACCGCTGCGCGCGAGCAGTGGCTTGGTGGAACAGCAGCGCCTGTTCCTGAAACTGCGGCGAGGGCTCGAGTGAGCATCGGGCCGGTGCTGGAAGCGGCACTGGCGGCGCAGCGGGTGGCGAAGTTGACGCGGTCAAGGCGCTGCTCGCCCATCTGGAAGCGCGGATCGGCGATGCGGAAGAATTCGCCATCCGATCACGCGTCATTCTTGCGCGGGCACAGAATGGCGTTGGCGTGGACATCGCACTTGCCGGTCTGCCGTATGAAGCGCGAGTGGTGGGGCGCTCCAGCCCGTGGGATCTGGGTTCGAGCCTGTCGCTGCAGACCTGTTCGGCGGAGGATCTGCTGGTGATGAAGGCTTTCGCCGGCCGCGACAGGGACTGGGCCGATGTCACCAGCATTCTGGAGCGTCAGGGGCGTAGGCTCGATCTCGACCTGGTACGGCGGGAGCTTGCGCCGCTGCTGGCTGCCAAGGAGTCTCCCGAGTCGATGCAGGAACTGGAACGCCGTATCCTTCGTTGTGTGGGTCAGGCAGGCGAACCGCCGCGCTGAAGCGGCTCGCGAACGCCCCGACCGGTACGGCGGCGCCTCCCCCTTCCGCCAGCCACCCGACAGATCGCAGGCCGATGGCTCCGGCGCGCCCGTCGGCGTTTATCCGATCCCGGATCCCCGCGGCGATGTAATGTTTTCCGCGGCAAATCGCCGCGGCCTCATTGAAGCCCGTAGTAGTCCTTGTTGTTGAGCAGCTCGGCGACCGTATTCCGCGGCAAATCGCCGCGGCCTCATTGTGCATCCTGACAAACGCCGAACCTCAGCAGGCGATTCCCTTCTCCCGCCACAAGAGCGGGGCTTCCGCTCGGCCGCAGGCCGAGCGGGTTACTTTCGACAGCCAAAGCTTCCGCTGTCCTTCGGCCAGCGGGTAACTTTTCTTTGCCCGTGCACTGCGCCGCAGGAGCAGCGCGAACAGCGGAGCTGGCCGCGCAGCGGCGCAGCGCAGGATGCCCGGAGTCAAGAAAAGTCACCAAAAGAAAGCACGTCAGCGCAAAGCATCCCACGGGAGGAGCTGCACGACGATCTTGCCGGGGAATGAAGACTCCGAATGCAACTCGTGCGCTGTAGACCGAAACGTCGTTCGCTTCGCTTGCGACGAAGGACCTGCATGCGAAGCGAACAACGTTTCAGGTCGGAACGACCGAGTTGTCCTGGAACATTCATCCGCTTGCAGAACTTTGTGCAGGTCCTCCTGGGGAGGCTCTGCTTTCAAGGTGTTTCTTGGTTACTTCTTTGCACCAGCAAAGAAGTAACCCGCTGTCCGCAGGACAGCGGAAGCTTTGCTCTGGCCAGCAAAGAAGTGACCCGCTCGGCCAGCGGCCGAGCGGAAGCTCTGCTCTGGTCAGCAAGTAACCCGCGCGCCGGACGCGAGCGGAAATCCGCAGGATGCGCCTCAAGAACAGAACAAGATCACTTCCGCGCCACCCTCACCCGCGCCTGCGGCGCTGCCTCCCCCGTCAGTGGGAGAGGCGGCAGACTGAATTTCGGCGCCAATCAGGTTGCGCATTGGTCGGGGCGCGGCTACTCCACGCATTGATCCACTGCGGGCAGCGAGCACACGAAGACTGTGCCCCTTGTTTGCGACGGACCGCTTCGACCAGTACAATATGCTCGTCAAAGCCTCGATTCGGCATCTCACCGGGCAATTGGAGCCCGGATGATCTCTGCCGATCGGGGCTTTGTCGTTTCCCGGCGCGCCGAGGGGCGGCGCGATCGCGTTCGGTGTGGCGGTATTCCGCGACAAATCGCCGCTCTTTTGTCGTACGTGTGCCCGCGGAGTACGATGGACGAACCCGATGGGCGTCGAACGTCAGTGGGCGGTTTCCTTCTCCCGCTGGCGGGAGCGGCGGCAGGCCGAGTTCGGCGCCAATCCGGTGGACAAGAGACCAGGAGCATTGGCGTGAACGAACGCCTATCGCGCAAATTCACTGTCGTCCAAGGCGCACGAGCGGAACTGGAGCGCGAGGCGCTCCGTGCCGTGGTGTTTGGTCCACCGGGTGCGGTGTGGTCGTACATCGACCGACTCAAGCCGCGCGGCAAGCTCCGTCCGGTCGACGAGTGCGCGCCGTGTCCCGCCGACAAGCGCGAGCCTCCTCGGTGAGCTGCAGCTGACTCTCGGCGCAGGCGTCCGGCCCGGCGCTTTCGCGTCGGCGTGGGTTGCGGTCGCTCTCGATCGCGGCGGTCGCTGCGCCGTCTCTCCCGAGCGTCGGCGGCGATGCCCCCGATTGCCCGTGCGCCAAGCGCCCGCCGCTTGACACCGAATTGTAAAAATCTGTTAACGTCAGCGGCGGTTGTTCGGCGGGGGAACACGGCCGCGAGAGGGTTGCACCGGCCGCTATCGCCGACTTTCACAAGTACGGGAGACTGTCATGAACGTCAAGAACTCGGCACGCGGGGTGCGCGTGGCGCGCACGGTGTTGGCGGCGGCGGTGCTGGTGGCGCTCGCGGCCAACGCGCAGGAAGCAGGTTCGGAAAAGGGCGAGGGCAAGAAGGAGGTCACGCAACTCGAGACGCTGGTCGTCACCGGCACGCACAAGGCGGGCTTGTCGCCGACCGAATCGATCTCGCCGATCGATGTGTACAGCGGCGCCCAGATCCAGGATCAGGCGGCGGTGGACATGACCGATTCGCTGAGCAAGATCACGCCGTCGCTCAATACGCAGCGCTATCCGATCGCCGACGGCACCGCGTTCGTGCGGCCGTTTTCGTTGCGCGATCTGTCGCCCGATCAGACCCTGGTGCTGGTCGACGGCGTGCGCCGGCACCGCTCGGCGCTGGTGAACTTGCAGCTCGCGCCGCTCGGTACCGTGAACCAGGGCGCGCAGGCGGTGGATTTCTCGGCGTTCCCGGCCAATGCGATCCAGCGTGTCGAGGTGCTGCGCGACGGCGCCGCGGTGCTGTACGGTTCCGACGCGATCGCCGGCGTGGTCAACGTCATCTTGAAGGACAGCCGCGAAGGCGCCAACGTCAGCGCGCAGTGGGGCGAGTACAGCAAGGGCGACGGCGACCGCTTCCGCATCGACGCCGATGCCGGCTTCCCGATCGGCGCCACCGGTTTCGTGCACGTGAGCGCCGAACGCGACACCTCGGACATCACCTCGCGCGGCGTGCCGCGTCCGGACGCGGCGGCGATCGCCGCCATCGTCGGCGCCGACAAGGTGCCGTACAACGGCTTCGGTCAGCGCTGGGGCGATCCGGACGTCCGCGCGAACAAGCTGTTCGTCAACGCCGGCATTCCGCTGAGCGACGACGTCAAGCTCTACGGCTTCGGCAGCTACATGGACAACCACACGCTGTCGGGCTTCTTCTACCGGCGTCCGGTGCTGCCGCCGCAGTACCAGATCAGCGGCCGCTCGACGCTGATCCACGACGCGAACGGCGATTTCCTGCCGGATCCCGCGCCGCAGTCGCTGGTCAATTCCATCATCAACGCCGGACTCAATCCCGCCGACTATCTGACCGCCGATCCGACGAGCCCGAGCGGCTACGTGGAGCTCAATCCGATCTACAAGAATTTCCCCGGCGGCTACAGCCCGATGTTCGGCGCGAACATCTCCGATCACGAAATCGTCGGCGGCGTGCGCGGCGGCGAGTCCGGCAACTTCAAGTGGGACTTCCACGCGCGCAGCGGCAGCAACGAGATCGACTATCGGCTGGAGGGTTCGATCAACCCGAGCCTCGGTCGCCTGTCGCCGACTTCGTTCCATCCCGGCAAGCTGACCCAGGACGAGCGCGAAGTCGGCGCGGATTTCGTGCAGACCTTCGGCAGCTCGCCGCTCACGCTCGCCTACGGCGCGCAATGGCGCGAGGAGACCTACAAGATCGGCATCGGCGATCCGGCGTCGATCGCCGTCGGCCCGACGGCGTCGGTGTTCGGCGTCGGCTCGGACGGTTTCCAGGGCTTCTTCCCGGCCGCGGCCGGCTCGTTCAGCCAGAAGAGCTATTCGGCCTATCTCGATGCGGAAACCTCGCTCACGGACAACTGGTCGGGCGCGCTGGCCGGCCGCTATGAGCACGCCGAGCGCTTCGGCTCGTCGTTCGTCTACAAGCTGTCGACCCGCTACGCGTTCTCGGATACCTTCGCGGTGCGCGGCACCTACAACACCGGCTTCCGCACGCCGACGCCGGGCCAGGAATTCACGCTCAACGTCACCACCACGGCGGACGCCAGCGGCAACCTGATCCCGAGCGGCACGTATCCGGTGAGCGATCCGGTGGCACAGGCGCTGGGGGCGCAGCCGCTGAAGACGGAGAAATCGCGGAACTTGAGCGTCGGCGCGGTGTGGGATCCGACCGACAACGTCACCACGACGCTCGACTACTACCAGATCCGCATCCGCGATCGCATCGGCCTGATCACCAAGACCGTCACCCAGGACGCGGTGAACAAGCTCGTCGCCGAGGGCTATCCGAACGCGGAGCTGCTGCTCAACAGCGACGCCAGCTACTTCGGCAACGCCTTCGACTCGCACGTGCGCGGCGTCGATTTCGTGATCGATTCACGTCACGAAATCGGCGGCGGCGTGCTCAACGTCGACTTCCGCTACAACTACAACAAGCAGGACGTCGCCAAGGTCAAGCCCGGCACGATCAACGCCGATCGCGTGTACGACCTGGAACACCAGGTGCCGAGAAATCGCGCGGTGCTGACGTTCGACTACGGCCGCGGCGCCTGGCACGGCCTGGCCCGGTTCAACTACTACGGAAGCTGGAGCACCACCGGCGGCCTGTTCGGCAACGGCGACGCCTCGGATGCGACGAGTTACAGCAGCAAGACCCTGGTGGATCTGGAGGCGCGCTACAAGTTCAACGACTTCCTGTCGTTCGCGATCGGCGGCGACAACGTGTTCAACGTGCATCCGGACAAGGAGCAGAACCCGGTGTTGCAGTTCCTCGGCGTGCAATACGCGATCACCTCGCCGTTCGGCTTCAACGGCGCGTTCTGGTACGTGCGCGTGAACGCCAACTTCTGACGCCGTCGTCCTGCGGGACACGGCATCACCACAGCGCGGCGGGCCGGATGCCCGCCGCGTTTTTTTCGGTGCCGCGGATCCTGCCGTGCAGGCGTTCAGGCGCGGCGCGCGGCGATCCGCGCCAGCGCCGCATGCACCGGCAGCAGCAGGGCGATCCAGAACCGATTGTCCTGCGGGAACGCCGGCAGCACCTTGACGAACAGGGCGAGGCCGGCGAGGCCGGCGACGAGCAGCGCCAGCCGCCGCGCGTGGCGTGTCGGGCGCCAGGCGGCGCGCGCGGCGCCGAGCCAGGTCGGCAGCAAGAGTATACAAAGCGGATCGAGCAGCAGCAGGTTCTCGTTGCGCCAGGCGGCGAGGTGATCGGTGAGCGCCCACAGCACGATCAGCAGCAGCCCGGCCAGGCCGCAGACGAGGGCGATGCCGGTGGCGAGCGCGGCGAAGACGACGCGCGCGAAGGTGCGGTCACGCCGCCGCGCGAGCCAGAGCAGCGCGAGCGCCAGGGTCACACCCGTGGCGAGCGCCTGCCAGAACCAGTCCGGCGGGAAATCGGGCGGCGCCGGCAGGCGGCCGGGAACGAGCAGCGTCTCGCGCGCCACCAGCGGCCGGGCGCGGCCGTCGGGTCCGGGCACGCTGACCTCGCGCAGATACTGCATGAACTGCATCGGCACGAAGCTCTCGTCCCACCAGGACAGACGCCGGTCGGCGTAGGGGCCGAGCCCGGCGTCGATGGCGAGCATCAGCAGCGGCTCGGGCCGCATCAGCCGGAGCGTGTCCATGCGGTAGCTGAAGCCGCGCGACGGCGCGACGGTCTGGGCGCGGATCGCGCCGTCGAGCGCCGCGTCGAGCGCGTCGCGCACGCGCGTGGCGCAGTTGTCGGTGAAATAGTCGTAGCGGTACTCGGCATGTTCCGGCTGCGCGTTCCATTCGAGGAAGGCGGCGAGCCGGGCGCGCTGCGCCGGGGTGAGATCGAGATCCTGCTGGACGATCCAGCGGCCTTCGGCGCGGTACACCGGCAGTTCCTCGTCCGGATCGCCCGCGGCGACGCGGTAGCGCATCCGTCCGCGCGCGAAGTTGAGGTAGAAATTCTCCTGCGCGAAATCGAACATGCCGTAGTTGTACAGGCGTGCGGCACCGCTGGCGCGGTCGCGCACCAGGATGGCGTTGTGGCCGAACCGTTCCCACACCTCGGTGCCGGGACCGAAGGTGAGCAGGCTGATGTCGAGCGCCGCGCCGGGCGCCGGCGCGGCGGGCTGCGCCGCGACAAAAAGTGGAAAAAGCGCAAAAACCAACAATGCGCCAGGACGCCGCGCGCCCGCGCGCCCGCGCGCCTCAGGCGTCGCGCACATGCACGGCCAGTTGCAGCACCCGGCGCGCGTCGGCCTTGGTGATGCGGAACACGAAGCCGCCGAGGGCGATCTCCTCGCCCGGTTCGGGCAGGTGGCCGAATTCGGCCGTGACCATGCCGCCGATGGTGTCGAATTCGTCCTCCGGGAAGCGGCTGCCGAGGCGCTCGTTGAAATCGGCGATCGGGGTGAGCGCGTTGACCAGGAAGCCGCCGTCGGGCTGCGGCTGGATCAGCTTCTTGCGCGCCGGATCGTCCTCGTCGTGCTCGTCGTCGATCTCGCCGACGATCTCCTCGAGCACGTCCTCGATGGTGACGAGCCCGGCCACGCCGCCGTACTCGTCGACCACGATCGCCATGTGATTGCGCGACAGGCGAAACTCCTTGAGCAGGATGTCCAGGCGCTTGGATTCGGGGATCAGCACCGGCGGCCGCAGCAGCGCGCGGATGTTGCACGGCGCCGCGGCGCCCTCGGCGAAGCACTTGAGCAGGTCCTTGGCGAGCAGGATGCCGATGATGCGGTCGGGATCGTCGTCGCTGTAGACCGGGAAGCGCGAATGGCCGGATTCGATCACCCGCCGGAGGATTTCCGTCAGCGGCGCGTCCGCCGGCAGGCACACCATCTGCCCGCGCGGCACCATGACATCGGCCACGGTGAGATCGGATACCTCGATGGCGCCTTCCACCATCGACAGGGTGTCGCCGGACAGCAGGCCCTTGGCCTGCGCGCCGCGCAGTTCCTCCAGCAGTTCCTCGATGTTGCGCGGCTCGCCGGAAACCAGTTGGCTGATGCGTTCGAGCCAGGATCGGTGGGGGTGGGGACTAGGGTGGTCCTCGTTCATTGCGTTGAAGCATGAGCCCGCTCGGGGGCGAGCGGCGTATTCTAACCGATCCCGGCGTTTGCGCAGGAAAAGCGCCGGCAATCAACGAGTTGTCTTCCAGAGTCGTCAGCGATACGGATCGGGGATGCCGAGTCCGGCGAGGAGTTGCGTCTCCAGCGCCTCCATCCGTTGCGCCTGCCGGGCGGTCTGGTGGTCGTGGCCGAGCAGGTGCAGCACGCCGTGGATGGTCAGATGCGCGTAGTGGTGGGACAGCCGCTTGCCCTGGCGACGCGCCTCGCGGGCGATCACCGAGGGGCAAAGCACCAGATCGCCGAGCGGCGCCGCGGTCTCGCCCGGCAGTGGTTCGTAGGCGAAGGAGAGCACGTTGGTGGCGTAATCCTTGCCGCGGAACCGGCGGTTGAGCGCCCGCGCCTCGCGACCGCCGACGAGGGCGACGGTCACCGGCCGGATTCGACCGCTGCCGCGCAGCGCCGCGCGCACCCAGGTCTCGAACGAACGCGGCGCCGGCACACCCTTGCGGCCGACGCGGTTGACCACCAAGGCAAGTCGCCGTGTTCCCGAGTTCATCCCTGCAGCGATCCGGCGCCGGATTCGCCGCCCTCCGTACCCGGCTTCTCCAAGTCCCGGCTCTCGTACGCCCGGACGATGCGCTGCACCAGCGGATGGCGCACGACATCGCGGGCGGTGAAGAAGGTGAAGCTCACGCCTTCGACCGCACGCAGCACCTCGATGGCGTCACGCAGGCCGGACTTGACGTTGCGCGGCAGGTCGATCTGGGTGATGTCGCCGGTGACCACCGCCACCGAGCCGAAGCCGATGCGGGTCAGGAACATCTTCATCTGCTCGATGGTGGTGTTCTGCGCCTCGTCGAGAATGACGAAGGCGTCGTTGAGCGTGCGCCCGCGCATGTAGGCGAGCGGCGCGATCTCGATGACGTTGCGCTCGATCAGCTTGGTAACGCGGTCGATGCCGAGCATCTCGTAGAGCGCGTCGTACAGCGGGCGCAGATAGGGATCGACCTTCTGCACCAGATCGCCAGGCAGGAAGCCGAGCTTCTCGCCGGCCTCGACCGCCGGGCGCACCAGCACCAGACGCTGCACGCGGCCTTCGTTGAGCGCATCGACCGCCATCGCCACGGCGAGGTAGGTCTTGCCGGTGCCGGCCGGGCCGATGCCGAAGTTGATGTCGTGGCGGGCGATCGCGTGCAGATAGCGCGCCTGATTCGGGCCGCGCCCGCGCACGGTGCCGCGCTTGACCTTGATCGCGATCTCGTGGGCGCCCTCGGCGGCGCGCTCCTCGAGCGCGTCGATGCCCGATTCGGACAGGCGCAGATTCACCTGCGCGCCGCTCAGCAGCTCGCTCGCGGTCGCCTCGTAGAGATCGCGCAGCACGCGCTCGGCGAGCTTCACCGCCGCGTCGGCGCCGGTGACCCGGAACAGGTTGCCGCGGCTGGCGATCTCGACGCCGAGGCGCAGTTCGATCTGGCGCAGATGCTCGTCGAACGGGCCGGAAAGATTCGCCAGGCGTTCGCCGTCGTTCGGGTCGAGCGCGAAGTCGCGGCGGACGATGGATTCGGTCATGGGGTGAGCGTAGCGCGAGGTTCCGGCGATCGCCACTGGCGCAGCGGCGGCACCGGCCGACGTCGGACGAAACCCGCTGCCCCCGACGCGAGGGTGGGATTGCATGGTGATCGTGTCACGCTAAAATTTTTCCAGGCATTTCCGGGGGGCACGAACATGAACCGTCGGGTCCGCGCGTTTTTCACGAGTATCCCACTGCTGTGCGCCGTGCCGATCGCGCACGCGAACACCCTCACTGTCACCAGTTTCGCCGACAGCGGCGCCGGAACCCTGCGCGACGCGATCGCAAGCGCCAGCTCCGGCGACACCATCGTCTTTGCCAGCGACATGGCGATTGTGCTCGCAAGTGAATTGACTCTGAACAAGGACCTGACGATCGACGGCAGCGGTCGTTCGGTGGCGGTCGTTGGTGGCAATGGTGTGCGGGCGTTCTACGTCAATTCCGGGGTCGTGGCGCAGATCAAGCACCTGACGCTGCAGAATGGCAATGTCACCGCGGCCAACGGCTTTGGCGGCGCCATCTATAACGACGCCAACGGCACGCTCACCCTGACTGATTGTACGTTGGCCTACAACGCCGCGTACCATGCCGGTGCCATTTTCAATATAGGCACGCTCAGCGTGGTCGGCAGCACGCTGTACGGCAACTCCGCGCAGAACTCCGGCGGCGCCATCTACAACACGGCCGGTACGCTGACGGTCACCAATAGCACGTTCGCGAACAACAGCGCCTCCGCCGATGCCGGCGCCGTGTTGAACGTGGGCGGTACCGCCACGTCGATCAACAGCACCTTCGCGGGCAACAGTGCCGCGAACGGCATGGATGTGTACGGCACCACCAGCATCACGTTGATCAACACCATCATCGCCGATGGCTGCGCCGGCACCATCGCCGACGGCGGCGGTAACCTCGATAGCAGCACGAGCTGCGGTTTCCCGGCGGCCAACAGCAATATCGATCCGCGGCTGGGCCCATTGCAGGACAACGGCGGCCCGACTTGGACGATGGCGCCGCTGTTCGGCAGCCCGGTCGTCGATGCCATCGACTGCACCCAGGCGCCACCCACCGACCAGCGCGGCATCGCGCGGCCGCAGGGGGCCAAGTGCGACATCGGCGCGGTGGAGAGCGACCGCATCTTCGGCGACGGCTTCGGTCTGCCGCCCAGCCACCAGTGAGATCGGGAACCGGCCGGCTCGGCGCAAGGCCGGACCGGCGCAACGCCGTCAGGCGGCGAGGCTCTCCGCCAGGCGGCCGCGCAGCGAGTGCGCCAGCGCAGCGGTGATGCGGACCTCGACGAACTCGCCGATCAGGCCGGGCGGGCCGGCGAAGTTGACGTAGCGCATGTTCTCGGTGCGGCCGGTGAGTTCGCGCGGATCCTTTTTGCTCGGACCCTCGACCAGCACGCGCTGCACGCTGCCGACCATCGCCTCGCTGATGCGCCGGGCGTTGGCCTCGAGGGCGGCCTGCAGGCGCGCCAGCCGTTGCTGCTTGACTTCGAGCGGGGTGTCGTCGGGCAGATTGGCCGCCGGCGTGCCCGGGCGGCGCGAGTAGACGAACGAGAAGCTCTGATCGAAGCCGACGTCCTCGATCAGCTTCATGGTCTGCTCGAAGTCGGCATCGGTCTCGCCGGGGAAGCCGACGATGAAGTCCGAGGAAATCGAGATGTCCGGCCGCACGCGGCGCAATTTGCGGATCTTCTGCTTGTACTCGAGCGCGGTGTAGCCGCGCTTCATCGCCGCGAGCACGCGATCGGAACCCGCCTGCACCGGCAGATGCAGGTAATCGGCGAGCTTGGGCACGTTGGCGTAGGCCTCGATCAGCGAGTCGGAGAACTCCAGCGGATGCGAGGTAGTGAAGCGGATGCGGCCGATGCCGTCGATGGCGGCGATGGCGTGGATCAGCAGCGCCAGGTCCGCCGTGCCGCCGTCGTGCATCGCGCCGCGGTAGGCGTTGACGTTCTGGCCGAGCAGGTTGATCTCGCGCACGCCCTGCTCGGCGAGCGCGGCGACCTCGGCGAGCACGTCGTCGAACGGCCGGCTGATCTCCTCGCCGCGGGTGTAGGGCACCACGCAGAACGAGCAGTATTTCGAGCAGCCTTCCATGATCGAGACGAACGCGGTCGGCCCTTCCTTGCGCGGCGCCGGCAGGTGATCGAACTTCTCGATCTCGGGGAAGGAGATGTCCACCTGCGGCTGCCGGCCGGCGCGGCGCGCGTCCAGCATCTGCGGCAGGCGGTGCAGGGTCTGCGGGCCGAACACGAGGTCCACGTAGGGCGCACGCCGGACGATGGCCTCGCCTTCCTGGCTCGCCACGCAGCCGCCGACGCCGATGACGAGCGCGGGTTTGGCGCGCTTGAGCGCCTTCCAGCGGCCGAGCTGGCTGAACACCTTCTCCTGCGCCTTCTCGCGGATCGAGCAGGTGTTGATCAGGATGACATCGGCGGCGGTCTCGTCGTCGGTGAGTTCCAGGCCGTGCGAGGCTGCCAGCACGTCGGCCATCTTGGCCGAGTCGTACTCGTTCATCTGACAACCGTGGGTCTTGATGTAGAGCTTGCCGGGCATCGCTGTGGTACTTCGCAAACGCCGTATTCTACGGCCGCGGGCCAGGGGCGGCTAGCCGAGGGCCGGGGCTGATGGCCGGGCGGGGTTCGGCTTCTTCCGCTCACCGCTGGCCGCTCACCGCTCACATGCGAGGGCCGGGGGCTGTAAAGCATTTTCCACTCCCCACTCCCACTCCCACCAAAGGCACTTGGCAAAACCCGAATCCTGTCAGAAACTTGGGCGGCCAACTTGCCTCGAATCATGAACTCGTCCCGCTCCCGCCGCGCGAATGCGCACCTGTTGCTGGCGATCCTCATCGTCGGCGGTGTGTTGCTTTCGCTGCGGGCGCATGCGGGCGAGGTCTACCGCTGCACCGGACCGAACGGCCAGATCGCCTTCACCAACCGCATCGGCACGTTCAAGAACTGCACCCCGGTGGCGAGCTATGCCGATACGCCGGCGCCGAGTGCGGCCAAGGAGTCGGCGAAGGGACCGCACACCGAGTATCGCGCGCAGCCAGCGGAGTCGGGCGGCAGTGAGGTCGCGCCGCCACCCGCACCTTCCGCCGGCGCCAATGTCGAGATCCGGCGCGGCGCGGTGTACAAGGTGGCCAAGGCCAACGGCGTGACCGAATACACCAACATCCGCCCGCGCGGCGGCGCCTACACGGTGCTGTTCACCTACATGGCCACCTGCTACGCCTGCAACGTGCGTTCGACGGTGGACTGGCGCAACATTCCGCTCAACCTGGATGCCTACCGCGACGAAATCGCCGCGGCGGCGAGCGAGTTCGGCGTCGATGCGGCGCTGTTGCGCGCGGTCATCCATGCCGAATCGGCGTTCAACCCGGGTGCCGTCTCGCTCAAGGGCGCGCAGGGTTTGATGCAATTGATGCCGGACACCGCCTCGGATCTCGGCGTCGACAATCCGTTCGATGCGCGCCAGAACATCCGCGGCGGCGCGCACTATCTGGCGCAACTGCTCAAGCAGTTCAACGGCGACGAACGTCTCGCCGCGGCGGCCTACGATGCCGGGCCGCAGAACGTGCAGAAGTACAACGGCGTGCCGCCGTTCGACGAAACCCAGGTCTACGTCGAGCGCGTCGGCACGCTGCGGCGGCGCTACACCGAGGCTAGCCAGCCTCCGGTTGCCGCGGCGGCGCCGGCGCCAGCGCCGCGCTCCTGACGGGCTCCGCCGGGAGCAGGCCGGCGACGACGACCCGGTTGCGGCCCTCCGCCTTGGCCCGGTAGAGCGCCGCGTCGGCGCGCCGCTCGAGATCGGCGAAACTCGCATCCGGCGGAGTCAGTTCGGCCACGCCGATGCTGATCGTCACGCGCAGCCCGGGGTCGATCTCGCGGAACGACAAATCGGCGATCCGCTTGCGCAGACGCTCGGCGATGTCGGCGGCGTGGCTGCCGGCGCTGCGCGGCAACAGCACGAGAAATTCCTCGCCGCCGATGCGGCCGAGCAGGTCGCCCTCGCGCAGCGATTCCTGGCAGGCGCGTGCGATCGCGCGCAGCACCTTGTCGCCGGCGGCGTGACCGAGGCTGTCGTTGATGCGCTTGAATTCGTCGACGTCGATCGCCAGCACCGCCAGTGCCTCGCGGCCGGCCCGCGCGCGGCGGATGGCACGGCCGGCGAACTGCTCCACCCCGCGCCGGTTGGCCACGCCGGTGAGCGGATCGATCGAGGCCATGCGCTTCCAGTTGCGCAATCGCGCCAGCTGGCGGACGACGAGCAGCGCGAGCAGCGCGAGCAGCACCGCCAGCAGCGCCATCGCCGCCTGCTGCCACTGGCGCACGCGTTGCAGATTCTCCACCTGCTTGTCCTTGAGCGCCTGCTCCGCGCGCAGGCGTGCGTTCTCGAGCTTGCTGCGATCGCTGTCGAATTGTTCGCGCAGCATCTGCGCCTGCTGATCGGCGCGCTGCCGTTCCACCTCGTCGTGCAGTTTGAGATAGCGCTTGAATTCCTCGAGCGCGGCGGCCGGTTGCCCGCTCGCTTCGAGGCTTTGCGCCTTGGCCTGGTGCAGCATCTCCTGATAGCGGGTATTGCTGCTCCTGTCGAACGCGGCTTCGGCGCGTGCGAAATTGTCGAGCGCCTTGGCGTGCTGGTCGAGGCCGGCGTAGGCGCGCCCGCGCTGGAACCACACCATGCCTTGATCGGCGACGTCGCCGACCGCGGTGAAACCCTCCTCGGCGCTCTTGAGCTTCTCCAGCGCCTGCGCATGGCGGTGCAGCGCGTTGAGCGCGCCGGCCATGGCGAGATCCGCCGCGGCGATGTTGCCGCGATCGGCGGTGGCGTTGGCGACGGCGAGCGCGCGTTCCTGGTCGGCGAGCGCGGCCTCGTAGTGGCCGCTTTCCTCCTCGGCGTAGCCGAGCTGGACGAGGCTGACGAACAGCGATTCGCGGTCGCCGACGCGCTGTTCGTGCTCGATGCTCTGGTTCAGGAATTCGCGCGCCTTGTCGAGTTCGCCAAGCCGCCGGTAGGCGATGCCGATGGCGAGGAAGGTCTGTCCGGCCGCTTCGCTCAACTCGTTCTGCAGGAAGATGTGCTGCGCCTCGAGCAGGTCGGCGAGCGCCTTGCCGTGCACGCCGATCAGCGAATAGACGCCGCCGCGCAGTTGCAGGCCGCTGGCAAGCAACGGGTCGTCGTTGCACTGACGCGCCAGCTCGATGCCGCGGTCGTAGTCCGCGAGCGCGTCCTGCGGCGAGTTCAGGCTCTCCTGGAAGCCGCCGCGGCAGTAGTAGAACCGGCCGGCCGCCTCGGTATCCTTGGCCTGCAGCGCCTCGCGCAGGTGGGCGTCGGCGTAGGCGTAGCCGTCCTTGACCTTGTCGAGGTGGTCGAGCGTGCAATGCTCGGCGTCGAGCAGACGGCGGCGATGCGCATCGCCCGGCGGCAGCAGCTTTTCGAGCTGGGCGACGGCTTCGCGCTGGTGCGCGGTGTCGGTTTCGATCAGATCGCCGTAGTCGAGCCGGCGCAACAGCGCATCGAACGCCGCGGCGGACGGCATCGCCGGCGCGTCGGCGGCCGCCGGATGCGCCGCGAGCGGCAGCGACAGCATCGCGGCGAGAACGACGCGCCTCAGCCGCTCGAGCCATTGCCTGCGCATGGGTTCGCCTTGCCCGGATGTCATACGGATCATGGAAGGATCAGCAAATATCCGGCCATCGCCCAAGCCACCGGGAGTCGCTGGGGGATCGACCCTTGCGCCGCAAGGCTTGGATGGGGGCGTGGAGATGTGTCGTCGCCGCCGGAGTCAGGAACATGGGTGCTCGATCGGGCCTTGCCTAGTGTAGCTCAGGCGCTCCCGTTCAACCGTTGGCCGCTCGTTGCGGACGTTCGGCCAGGGTGACGGCCAGTTGCAACGGCTGGCCGTCGCGTTGCACCGTGAGCTGCACGGTCGTGCCGGGCGTGAGGTTCGCCTCACGATTGCGCAGTTCGACCTGGTTCGTCACCGGCTCGCCGTCGAGCGCGGCGATGACGTCGCCGGCGCGCAGGCCGGCCAGCGCCGCCGGGCCGTTCTCGTAGACGCCGGCCACGCACACCGCCCGCTCCGGGCAGGGGAATTGCGGCGTGGTCGCCGCGTCGGTGTATTCGGCGCCGAGCCAGCCGCGGATGACGCGGCCGTGGGCGATGATCTGGTCGAGCACCGCCTTGGCCGTCGCCACCGGGATCGCGAAGCCGATGCCGACGTTGCCGGCCGACGGCGAGAACAGATTGGAATTGATGCCGACCAGTTCGCCGTAGGCGTTGACCAGCGCGCCGCCGGAATTGCCCTCGTTGATCGCGGCGTCGGTCTGGATGAAGTCCTCGTAGGTGGCGCGTTTCAACTGCCGCCCGAGCGCGCTGACGATGCCCATGGTGACGGTGCGGCTGAGCCCGAACGGATTGCCGATGGCGAGCACGACGTCGCCGACGTTGAGCGGGGTCTTGTCGGCGATGGCGATGGCGGGCAGGTTCGGCGCGTCGATCTTGAGCACGGCGAGGTCGGTCTCGGCGTCGCTGCCGATGACGCGCGCCTGGGTCGTGCGGCCGTCGTAGAGTACCGTCTCGATCTCCTCGGCGCCCTGGATCACGTGGTTGTTGGTGATGACATAGCCGTCGGTGCCGACGATCACCCCCGAGCCCAGGCTTTGCAGGCGCTTCTTCTGCGGACCGATGACGATGCCGGGGAACAGCCGCTGCAGCAGCGGGTTGGTCGGCACCAGCACCTGCGCACGGGTGCTGACGATCTTGTTCGCGTAGATGCTGACGACCGCCGGCGCGGCGCGCGTCACCGCGCTCGCATAGGACACCGTCACCAGGTCCGCGCCGCGCGCCGGCTCCGCGACCGGCGCCGGGTGCGCCGGCGCGGTGCTCTCGGCCGCCGCCCGCGGCTCCGGTGCGGCGGTCTCCGTCGGCACGAACACGTGGCGCACGCGCTCCACCAGCGACGGCGAGACCACGCTCGCGACGAACGCGGCGGCGAGACCGAGTGTCATGCATTGCGCCAGGAACAGCAGGGTGCGGAATACGGTTTTCATCGGATGTGTTTCGGGAGGGGGCCGCGTGCCGGAGCGCCGGACGCTGCGGCGCGGCCTGCGGCCGCACGCTCGCGCGCCCGGCTTCGTTGTCTGCCGCCGGGGGCTTGGTTAAACTAACACGATTTTTGGGGGTTTCCGCATCCCCGTCCCGATTCACCTGTACCTTTGGAGTGCCGGATGGCGAACGACGCAGTGGATCACGGACGCCGCCGCTTTCTCACCGCCACGACCGCGGTCGTCGGCGGTGCGGGGGCATTGTGCGCGGCGGTGCCGTTCATCAAGACGTGGGAGCCGAGCGCGCGCGCCAGGAGCGCCGGCGCGCCGGTGGTGGCCGACATCAGCAAGATCGAACCCGGCCAGATGGTCAAGTTCCAGTGGCGCGGCATGCCGGTGTTCGTGGTCAACCGCACGCCGGCGCAGCTCGCGGCGCTCAAGGGTGTGGATGCGCGGCTGCGCGATCCCGAGAGCGACAACACCGACCAGCAGCCGGCGTTCGCCAAGAACGAGTTCCGCGCGCAGAAGGACAAGCCGCAGTGGCTGGTCGTGATCGGCCTGTGCACGCACCTGGGCTGCGTGCCGCAGTTCTTCGGTGAGCTCAAGCCCGAGCCGTTCGATCCGAACTGGCAGGGCGGCTTCTACTGCCCCTGCCACAAGTCGCGCTACGACCTGTCCGGGCGCGTGTTCGCCGGGGTGCCGGCGCCGGCCAACCTGAAGGTGCCGCCGTACAAGTTCCTGCCCGACGGCAACCACATTCTGATCGGCGTCAGTCCGGAAGGAGCCGCGTGATGGCCAGCGTGTTTTCCGCGATCGGCAACTGGATCAACGAGCGTGCGCCGGGCCTCGTGCCGGTGTATCGCAAGCACATGAGCGAGTACTACGCGCCGAAGAACTTCAACGTCTGGTACTACTTCGGCTCGCTCGCGCTGCTGGTGCTGGTCAACCAGATCGTCACCGGCATCTTCCTCACCATGTTCTACAAGCCCGACGCCAGCCTGGCGTTCGCCTCGGTCGAGTACATCATGCGCGACGTCGACTGGGGCTGGCTGATCCGCTACATGCACGAGGTCGGCGCGTCGATGTTCTTCATCGTCGTCTACCTGCACATGTTCCGCGGCCTGATGTACGGCTCCTACAAGAAGCCGCGCGAGCTGGTCTGGCTGCTCGGCATGCTGATCTTCCTCGTGCTGATGGCCGAGGCGTTCATGGGCTACGTGCTGCCGTGGGGCAACATGTCGTTCTGGGGCGCCAAGGTGATCATCTCCCTGTTCGGCACCATCCCGTGGATCGGCGATGCGCTGATGGAGTGGATCATGGGCGACTACCTGCCCTCCGACGCCACCCTGAACCGCTTCTTCTCGCTGCACGTGATCGCGCTGCCGCTGGTGCTGCTGCTGCTCGTCGTGCTGCACATCGCCGCGCTGCACGAGGTCGGCTCGAACAACCCCGACGGCGTCGAGATCAAGAAGAAGAAGGACGAGCGCGGCCGGCCGCTCGACGGTATCGCCTTCCATCCGTACTACACGGTGAAGGACCTGTTCGGCGCGGGTTTCTTCCTCATCATCTGCGCCTTCATCATCTTCTTCCAGCCGACCGTGGGCGGCTGGTTCCTCGAGCCCGACAACTTCATCCCGGCGAACAATCTGGTGACGCCGGAACACATCAAGCCGGTGTGGTACTTCACCCCGTTCTACGCCATGCTGCGCATGGTGCCGTCGTTCTTCGGCACGGCGGTGTGGGGCGTGATCGTGATGTTCGTCGGCATCTTCGCGCTGTTCCTGGTGCCGTGGCTGGACCGCGGCGTGGTGAAGTCGGTGCGCTATCGCGGCCGCGGCTACAAGATCGGGCTGGCGCTGTTCGCGCTGTCGTTCCTCGGCCTCGGCACGGTCGGCGCGGGGCTCAGTTTCGAGATGATTCCGCGCTGGTTCGGTCCCGACGCCGACGTCACCGCGATCGAGAACTTCTACGGCCGGTTCTGGCTGATCGTGTATTTCGCCTCGTTCGTCGCGTTGTGGGCGTACACGCATTTCGGCTGGGAGAAGACCCGGCCGGTGCCGGAACGGGTGACGGGTCACTGAGGCGCGCGACCGGCGCGGGATCGCGGCCCGGCGCGGCCGCACACCACCAAGACAGCGGACAGCATCGATGCGTATGATTCGAGTATTGCAAATCGCCTCCCTCGGTTTCGCGCTGGCGGCCGCCGGCGTCGTCGTCGCGCAGGAGGGCGCGGAGCTCAAACCGGCGAACACGCGGGTGGACAACCTCGCCTCGCTGCAGCGCGGCGCGCGGCTGTACTTCAACTACTGCGCCGGCTGCCATTCGCTCCAGTACCTGCGCTATTCGCGGCTCGCCGAGGATCTGCAACTGAGCGAGGAACAGGTGCTCAAGAACTTCGCCTTCACCGGTGCCAAGATCGGCGATCTCGCGGTCTCGAACCTGCCGGCGGCGAAGGCCGACGAATGGTTCGGCAAGGCGCCGCCGGATCTCTCGCTGGAGGCGCGCGCCAAGGGGCCGGACTGGATCTACAACTACCTCAAGGCCTTCTATCTCGACGAATCGCGGCCGAGCGGCTGGAACAACACGGTGTTTCCGAACGTCGCCATGCCGAACGTGCTGTGGGAATTGCAGGGCGTGCAGCGCGCGGTGTATGCGCCGGCCAAGGCGGGCGAGGAGCCGCGCGTGGAGCGTCTGGAACTGGCCGCCAAGGGGGCGCTGTCGCCGATGGAGTTCGATGAGGCCGCGCGCGATCTGACCGCGTTCCTCGAGTACGTCGGCGAACCGGCCAAGCTCAAGCGCGAGGCGATGGGCGTGTGGGTGGTGCTGTATCTCGGCTTCTTCACCCTGCTCGCCTGGCTGCTCAAGCACGAGTACTGGAAGGACGTGCACTGACTTGGGCCCGGCCCGGCCCGACTTGCCAGGCGCGGTGCGGATTCGGTACAAGGGGAGCGCGGCCGGGCTTGGGAGCCGGCCTCGACGAAGGGGATTCCGGCAGATCCGGCGATCGTCCATTCCGGCGGTACCGTTCCCCGCGGCGTTCGCGGCGGAACGCGTCGCCGCGATCGGCGGAACGGCCCATCCCCGTCCCGGGGGACGCGAGGAATCGACATGGCCTTGAGTCAACGATCGCGCACGATACTCACCCTGTACTCGGCCACCGACGAGGTGCAGTGCCACCGCGTCCGCCTGGTACTGGCGGCCAAGGGCGTGGTCTACGATCTCGTGCCGGTCAATCCGCAGTCGCCGCCGGAGGATCTGCTCGACCTCAACCCCTACAACAGCGTGCCGACGCTGGTCGACCGCGATCTCGTGCTGTACGACACCGGTGTCATCTGCGAATACCTCGACGAACGCTATCCGCATCCGCCGCTGATGCCAGTCGATCCGCTGTCGCGCGCGCGGCTGCGCCTGGCGATCGTGCGCGTCGAGCGCGACTGGCTGCCGTTCGTCGCCCAGATCGAGGCCGGCGGACGTCCGGCGGAGACCGCGCGCAAGCGCCTGCGCGAAGCGCTCATCGCCAGCGTGCCGCTGTTCAAGGCGGCCAAGTTCTTCCTCAATCCCGAGCTCAGTCTCGCCGATTGCGCGCTGGCGCCGCTGATCTGGCGCCTGCCCAGTCTCGGCGTCGTGCTGCCGCGGGAAGCGCACGTCATCGAGGACTACGGCGACCGCATCTTCCGCAACCCCGGCTTCACCCGCAGCCTGACGCCGGAAGAGAAGGCGTTGCGCGAATAGCGCCGCGCCCGCCGCCATGAGCACCGCGAGCATGACGTCCAATCGCCCGTACCTGCTGCGGGCGATGTACGATTGGATCAGCGACAACGGCCTGACCCCCTATATCCTGGTGGATGCCGGCGTGGCCGGCGTGCAGGTGCCGAAGAGCGCGATCAAGGACGGTCGCGTCGTGCTCAACATCGCCGCGCGCGCGGTGTCCCACCTCGAACTCGGCAAGGAGCGCGTGCGCTTCCTCGCGCGCTTCGCCGGCGTTAGCCAGACGGTGGACGTGCCGATGGCGAGCGTGCTCGCGATCTACGCGCAGGAAAACGGCCAGGGCATGATGTTCCCGGCGGAAAATCAGCCGCCGCCCGCCGGCGGCGCGCCGGTCGGCGAGGACGCCGCGGCGAAGAAGGGATCGCATCTGCGCGTGATCAAGTGACGCGACGACTCGTCTGCCGAGCGCGTTCAATGCGGCCGCATGCCGCGCGGCGCCTCGTGCAGCGGAATCACGTTGGACTCGACCGCGGCGCGCGGCGGCGGTGCCGCGGGTGGCAGATCGTGGCCGACCAGCCGCTCGCCGACCAGATCGAGGCTGCCGTGCCGGCGATCGCGGCCGTCGCTGCTGAGCTCGAAACGATAGCGCCGGCGCAGGCGCAGGCGGCCGTCGCCATCGCGCACGAGGGTGAGCCGCTCGAGGGCCACGGTCTGATCGAGCAATTGCAGCTGCGCGCGCGCACACAGTTCCGCGCCGAGCGCGCGGGCGCGTTCGCGCGCCTTGAGCGCGCCGTGCCACAGGTACGCGGCGAGCAGAATCAGCAGCGTCAACACCAGCACGTCCGGCATGGCGGCAGTGTGCGGATCAGCGCACCGGATGGCAAGCGCGGGCGGCGTGGGGCGATCGCGCGTGGCTTCGCACCGAATTCACCGGCTGTGCGCTATTTCCGGGCGCCGGCCGGTTGGGATTCGTTACAATGATTTCGCGAACAGGGCGGAGAGGGGCGCGCCGGACGTGATCGACATCCCGGGCTACGAGATCAAGCGCGAGATCGGCGCGGGCGGCATGGCCAGTGTGTATCTGGCCGTGCAGACGTCGCTCGAGCGCGAGGTGGCGCTCAAGGTGATGGCGCCGAGCCTGGCCGCGGACCCGCTGTTCTCCAAGCGCTTCCTGGCGGAAGCGCGCATGCTCGCCTCGCTCGCGCATCCGAACATCGTCGCGGTCTACGATGTCGGCGTCACGCCGAGCCAGCTCCACTATTTCTCGATGCAGTATCTGCCCGGCGGCGACTTCGCCAGCCGCGTGGCGCGCGGCATGGACGAGCGCGATCTCACCGTGACCCTGGCCGGGGTGGCGCGCGCGCTCGGCTACGCCCACCAGCGCGGCTACGTGCACCGCGACGTGGCGCCTGCCAACATCCTCTACGACGTCAACCACAATCCGGTGCTCACCGATTTCGGCATCGCCCTGAGCGCGGCGCCGACCTCGCGCATCACCAGCAGCGGCTTCTCGGTCGGCACCAGCCATTTCATGAGCCCGGAACAGGCGCGCGGCGGCGACGTCGATGCGCGCTCGGACATCTACAGCCTCGGTGCGCTGTGCTACTACGGACTCACCGGCAAACCGCCGTTCGACGGCCCGGACGGTTTCGCCGTCGCCTACGCGCACGTGTTCGAGCCGATTCCGCGGCTGCCGCCGGAAAAGGCGCACTGGCAGCCGCTGATCGATCGTGCGCTGGCCAAGGATCCGAAGGACCGGTACGCCGACGTCGAGGCGTTTCTCGACGGCGTGGCGAGCGTGGTGCCGCAGTACGCCGCGCTGTTCCGCGAGGAAACTGTGGTGGCGACGGTGCCGGCGGCCGCGCCCGCCGCCGCGGCGGCGACCGTGACCATGGCGGCGGCGCCGCGCGCCGCGACGGTGAACAAGGAGGCCGCGACCGCGCGCGTCGTGTCAAGGCCGGCGACGACCGAAGGCGCGCCGACCCTGCGCGCGTCCGCGCCGCGCGCCGCCGCGCCGGCGGTCGCCACGCAACCCGCCGCCGCGACGTTGCCGCATTGGCGGCGCTACTGGCCGCTCGCGATCGTGTTCGTCGGCCTCGCCCTGATCGGCTTCGCCCTGCTCACCCGCGGCAACCGACCCGGTTCGCCGCACCCGGCGCCGGTGCCTGCGCCGCCGCCAGTCGCCATCGCGCCGCCGCAGGCGACGCCGCAGCCTCCGCCCCAGCCGATTTCGCAACCGCCGCCGACCGCAAGCACGACCGAGACCGCCGTGGCCGCGCCCGCGGTCACGCCGCCGCCGGCTCCGCCGCCGACGGCGATGGACAGCATCGAGGCGGTCGAGGGCGCGCCTTCCGTGGTGCTCGCCGAACTGCCGACGGTGGTCGATCCGGTGACCGAAGCGGTGCGTCTCGGGCGCATCGATCTCGCCGCCCAGCGCCTGACCCTGCCGCCCGGCAACAATGCGCTGGAGCGTTTCCAGTTCGCGTTGCGACTCGATCCGAAGAACAAGGCCGCGAAACAGGGCATTGTGGAAATTGCGAAAAAGTATATCGAGTTCGCGGAGAAGAACCGCGCCGCCGGCGACGTCGCCCAGTTCGACCAGTACCTGAAACGCGCCGCCGAGATGGCGAAGAACGTCCCCGACGACGACAGCGTCGCCAAGGCCATTGCCGCCAGCCGCCAGGCCGCCGCGGCGCCGCTGATCGCGCAGGCCAAGGCGGCCGCGCAGGCCTGGGACAAGAACGCCGCCAAGGCCGCCTACGAGAAGGCGCTGGCGCTCGATCCGGACAATGCCACTGCGCGCGAGGGTCTCAAGTACGTCGCCACCATCGGCGAGCCCGGCTTCGTGTTTCGCGACAAGCTCGGCGACGGCCAGGGGCCGGAACTGGTGATCCTCGACGGCGGCCGCGTGGCGATGGCGCGCCGGGATGTCACCCGCGCCGAGTTCCGCCGCTTCTGGAACGAGGCGGGTCGCGGCCAGTTCGGCGGCAAGGAATTCTCCTGCCGCGATCGCGAATCCCTGTTTCGTTCCTCGCGCGCGCGCACCTGGGAGAATCCCGACATTCCGCAGGACGACAATCATCCGGTGGTGTGCGTGACGTTCGCCGAGGCCGTGGCGTATGCGCAGTGGCTCGGCAAACTCACTGGCAAGCGCTATCGGTTGCCGAGTCCGGCCGAGTTCGATCAGGTCGCTCGTCACGCGGCCGCCGGCGAGTGCAAGGCGAATCTGGCCGATGTGTCCTACAAGCGCAAGTTCGACAGCCGCGAAGGCAGCGACTGCGACGACGGCTTCGCGGCGACCGCACCGGTCGCGCACTTCGCGCCGACGGCGGGGGTCTTCGACATCGACGGCAACGTGCGCGTCTGGGTGGCGGCCTGCGGCAACGGCAGTCCGGCGCAAGGCGCCGACGGCTGTCGCGATCATCTGGTCAAGGGCCGCTCGTGGATGTCGCCGGCGAAGGAGTCGGTCACCTACGGCGACACCTTCGGCGCGGACGTGGCGCTCAACACCGTCGGCATCCGCGTCGTGCGCGATTTGGACAAGTGACGGCGGCGCGGTTAGGCTTGCCCGCGGTCCGCACGGAGCCCAACGACGAGGGGAGCACGATGAAGCTGCTGTTTCCGAATGGCGAACACGAACCGATGGAACTGGCCGACGGCGAGGTGCTGGTCGGCACCGCGGCCGAATGCCAGCTCATGCTCGCGGCGCCCGGCATCGCCGCGCGCCACTGCGCCTTGCGCACCCGGGGCGAACAGACCGTGGTGCAGCCGCTCGACGCGCAGGCCGTGACCGTGCTGAACGGCAAGCAGGTGACCGCCGAGACGCCGATCAAGCCCGGCGATCTGTTGTTGTTCGCCAAGGTGGGTTGCCGGGTCGTCGCGATGGAGCGGACGCCGCCGCCGCCGGTGCGCAAGCCCGCCGCCGGCGGCGACGACGAGGGCCGCACCCGCGTGCGCATGGCGCTGCCGAAGTTCATCCTGCGCGGCGTGTCCGGTCCCACCTTCGGCAAGACCTACGCCGTGGTCGGCGCGATCACCGTGGGCCGCAGCAGCGAGTGCGATGTCTGCATTCCCACCGACGAAATCTCGCGCCACCACGCCAAGCTGCAAGTGGTGCCGGACGGCGTGATGGTGGAGGATCTGGGCTCGGCCAACGGCACCTTCGTCAACGACCAGCGCGTGCATGGCAGCGTGCTGATGAAGGCCGGCGACGAACTGCGTCTGGATACGGTACGTTTCATGCTGGTATCGCCCACCATGGAAGCGCAGCCGCCCGCCGCGACGAGCAAGGCGCCCGAGCCGGCGCCGGCGGCGGGCACGGGCGCGGCGCTGTGGATCGTCGCCGCTCTCGTCGTGCTGGGCGTGATCGTGCTCGGTCTGCTGCGCTATCTCGGCAAGATCTGAGGAAGGTCCGGTCGAGTCCCCAGGTTCCGGGCCGCGGCTGCGGCGCCGCGCTGCCACGCTCCCCATCAAACCCTCGACTCCAGCGGGCTGAGATGCCGTGGGTGCGGCCGATCGCCGCGCGGCGGCGCCGAGCGCGCGGGTTTCGCTGGTCCGTCCAATAGTATAAAAAAATATTTGTATATTTTGCGGCACGGCGCCCGGGCGGCTTTTTGTGCTGCGATGCAGCATGTCGCCGGTTCCGAATCGGCTCGGTTCGTCCATCTGAAAACATAAGCAATTCAAATAGCTGTTGGACTCTTCTGAGAATCCACGCGAATACGTGCGGCGGGTTTCGCTTTCCCTTTGATCTGCAAGCAATTTTCCCTTGACACGCGGGGCAGGGCGGACTACTGTTCGCGGCAAGTGGGAAATCGTGGGTTTTTGTGGGAAACATGTTCCAGGGCGAAACCGCCATCACACTGGACGACAAGGGCCGCCTGGCCCTGCCGACGGCGTATCGCGAGCAGATCGCGCAGGCCTGCGGCAATCGCCTGGTGTTCACCTACAACCCGTTCGAGTCGGGTTGTTTGTGGCTGTTTCCCTACGGCGAGTGGGAAAAGGTGCGCGACCAGGTCAATGCGCTGCCGGGCGTCAAGCGCGTGCACCGGGACTTGCAGTTGAAACTGGTCGGCGCCGCCGCGGTGGTGGAACCGGACGGCAATGCGCGGGTGCTGGTGCCGGCGAGCCAGCGCAACGCGGCCGGGATCGAGAAGAAGGCGGTGCTGCTCGGCATGGATCGCAAATTCGAGTTGTGGAGCGAGCAGGCGCACCTCGCCAAGATTCGCCAGACCATCGGCGAAACCGAACTCAGCGACGAGATGCTGGACCTGCGGTTGTGAGCGGCACGGGCGCGCAGCGGCGGAGTGCAGCGATGACCTCTGATGCGCATGCGCCGGTGATGCTCGGGGAGGTGCTCGAAGGACTGAACCTGCGCGTGGCAGGCACGTATCTGGACGGCACCTTCGGGCGCGGCGGCCATGCGCGGGCGGTGCTGGCGCGGCTCGGACCGGAAGGGCGGCTGCTGTTGATGGATCGCGATCCGGCGGCAGTGGCGGCGGCGCGGCGCGAATTCGGCGGCGATGTGCGCGTCGCGATCCGCCACGGCAGTTTCGCCGATCTCGCCGCGTGGGAGGCGACGCACGCCGGCCTGGACGGCGTGCTGTTCGATCTCGGCGTGTCGTCGCCGCAACTGGACGATGCGGCGCGCGGCTTCAGCTTCCGCGCCGACGCGCCGCTGGATATGCGCATGGACCCGGGGTGCGGCGAGAGCGCGGCGGAGTTTCTGGCGCGGGCGGACGAGGGAGAGATTGCGGACGTGTTGTGGAAGTTCGGGGAAGAGCGCAAGGCGCGTCGCATCGCGCACGCCATCGTCGCGCGCCGGCGCGAGCGGCCGATCGCGCGCACCGGCGAGCTCGCTGAACTCGTCGCGCGCGTGGTCGGGCGCGATGCGTCCGGCAAACATCCGGCGACGCGCAGTTTCCAGGCCCTGCGCATCGCGGTGAACGACGAACTCGGCGCGCTCGCCCGCGGACTCGCCGGCGCGCTCGCGCGGCTGCGGCCGGGCGGCAGGTTGGTGGTGATCAGTTTCCATTCGCTGGAGGATCGGCAGGTCAAGCATTTCCTGCGTGCGCACGCGCAGCCGCCGCCGACGCGACGCGGCCTGCCGCCGCCGGCGACCGCGGCGCCGCCGGCGTTGCGCCTGGTCGGCGCCGCGCGCTTTCCCGCGGCCGACGAGGTCGCGCGCAACCCGCGCGCGCGGAGCGCGGTGCTGCGGATCGCGGAGAAATGCGCATGAGGCCGCTCGGCATCGCCGTGCTGCTGGTGCTGCTCGCCGCCGTGATCGGCAGCGGCATCGGCGTGGTCTACGCGCGTCAGCAGAGCCGCGTGCTGTTCGCGGAACTCGTGCGGCTCAACCACGAACGCGACGAACTCAATACCGAATTCGGCCGGCTGGAACTGGAGCAGGCGACCTGGGCCGAGCCGAACCGCATCGAGCAGGTCGCACGCGGCCAGCTCGGCATGATCAGTCCCGGTCCGAACGACACGGTGGTGGTGAAACGATGACGATGCGGCCGCCGGCACGAGCGCTGCAACCGGCCGTCGCCGCGCCGGTACGGGCCAGGCCGCGCGCGCGGCCGGCGAACACGCGGGCGCGCCTGTACGTCGTGCTGATGGTGCTGGCGCTCGCCGCCACCGTGCTCTTGGTGCGCGCGATCGATCTGCAAGTGGTGCGCAAGGATTTCTACCAGGAGCAGGGCGACGCACGCTTCCTGCGCGAAATGCCGATCCCGGTATCGCGCGGCACGATCTTCGATCGCAACGGCGAGCCGCTGGCGGTGTCCACCCCGGTGGAGTCGATTTTCGCCAATCCGGGGCAAGTGCTCGCGCAGGACGAGCGCCTGGCGGAACTCGCCGCGGCGCTCGGCATCGAGACCGCGGTGTTGCGCCAGAAGCTCGAGCAGCACCGCGACAAGGAGTTCGTCTACCTCAAGCGCCAGCTCAATCCCGACGACGCCGCGGCGATCCTCAAGCTCGGCATCGCCGGCGTCGCGAGCCAGCGCGAATACCGCCGCTACTATCCGGGCGGCGAAGTGCTGGCGCACGTGCTCGGCGTCACCAACATCGACGATCACGGCCAGGAGGGTCTGGAACTGTCGTTCGACGACTGGCTGGCCGGCAAGCCGGGCGCCGAGGCGGTGATCCGCGACAACAAGGGGCGCACGGTCGAGGACGTGGAACTGCTGCGCGAGCCCAAACCCGGACGCGACCTGACGCTGTCGATCGACCGCCGCATCCAGTACCTCGCCTATCGCGAATTGAAGAGCGCGATCCTCGAACGCCACGCGGCGTCGGGTTCGGTCGTGATTCTCGATGTCGCCAGCGGCGAGATCCTGGCGATGGTGAACCAGCCGTCGTTCAATCCGAACGCGCACGGCGGCGCGGAGGCGTCCGCGCGCCGCAATCGCGCGATGACCGACGTGGTCGAGCCCGGTTCGACGATGAAGCCGTTCACCGTCGCCGCGGCGCTGGAAAGCGGCAAGTGGACACCGAATTCCAAGGTGGAGACGTCGCCCGGCTACTACCAGATCGGCACCTTCACCATCCACGACGTGCGCAATCACGGCCTGCTCACGCTCACCGGCGTGCTCACCAAGTCGAGCAACATCGGCGCGGCGAAGATCGCCGAGACGCTGTCGCGCGAAAGCCTGTACGACCTGTTCCACCGCTTCGGTTTCGGCGAATCCACCGGCAGCGGCTTTCCCGGCGAATCGCCCGGCTTGCTGCCGGTGGTCGCGGCCTGGGGCCCGGTGGAAAAGGCGACGATCGCCTACGGCTACGGCTTGAACGTGACCGCGTTGCAGATCGCCCAGGCCTACGCGGCGCTGGCCAATCACGGCCGGCTGCGCGCGCCGACGTTCGTCAAGGAGGCGCGCAATCCGGACAACGCCATCGTCGATCCGCAAATCGCCGACACCGTGGTCAAGATGCTCGAGACCGTGGTCATGCCGGGCGGCACGGCGTATCCGCAGGCGGTGGTGACGAACTACCAGGTCGCCGGCAAGACCGGCACGGCGCGCATGGCGCACGCCGGCAGCTACCAGAACCGCTACATCTCGCTGTTCGCCGGCATCGTGCCGGCGAGCGCACCGCGCCTGGTGGGCGTGGTGGTGATCAACGATCCGGGCGGCGGCATGGGCGGTCCGTACTACGGTGCGCTGGTGGCCGCGCCGGTGTTCAGCCGGGTGATGGACGGTGCCCTGCGTCTGCTCGACGTGCCGCCGGACAACGTGCAGCACTGGTTCGCCGGCGGTCCGGCGGCGCCGGCGTCGTTGCCGCGGCCCGCCGCTGCGGTCGACGACGACGCTGCGGAGGAGGTGCCGTGAGGGCCAAGTCCCTGCGCGATCTGCTCGCCGGCATCGCCACCGTCGCCGACGGCGACATCGTCGTGCGCGGTCTTGCGCTCGACTCGCGCCGGGTGCGCGCGGGCGACGCCTTCATCGCCCTGCAAGGCGCGACGCGGCACGGCATCGAGTTCGCGCCGCAAGCGCTGGCGCAAGGCGCCGCGGTGGTGCTGGCCGAGCGCACCGAGCGCATCGCCGCGGACCCGGGCCACGCGATCTGGATCGACGACCTGCGCGCGCAGGTCGGCGAGATCGCGGCGCGCTTCTTCGACCGGCCATCCGCGGCGCTGCGGGTGATCGGCGTGACTGGCACCAACGGCAAGACCTCGATCGTGCAACTGCTCGCCGCCGCGCTGGAGCATCTCGGCGCGCGTGCGGCCACCATCGGCACGCTCGGCGCGGGGCTCGCCGGCGCGCTCGCGCCGGGCGAGCGCACCACGCCGGACGCGATCGCGGTGCACGGTCTGCTGGCCGAATTCCGCGATGCCGGCGCCACCCACGTCGCCATGGAGGTGTCGTCGCACGCGCTCGACCAGGGCCGGGTCAACGCGGTCGACTTCGCCGTCGCGGTGTTCACCAATCTCACCCGCGACCATCTCGATTACCACGGCACGATGGCGGCCTACGGCGCGGCCAAGGCGAAACTGTTTGCCTGGCCCGGCCTCGCGGCGGCGGTGATCAACGCCGACGACGCCTTCGGCCGCGAGCTCGCGCGCACGTTGCCGCGCGGGGTGCAACGGCTGCGCTACGCGATCGCCGACGGCGATGCCGAGCTCCGCGCGAGCGAGGTGCGCACCGGTGACGCCGGTCTCGCGTTCCGGCTGCACACGCCCTGGGGCGAAGGCGCGGTCGCCTCGGCGCTGCTCGGGCAGTTCAACGTCTACAACCTGCTGGCGGTGGCGGGCGCACTCGGCGCGCTTGGGTATACGTTTGCACAAATTCGCGATGCGCTGGCGCGGCTGCGGCCGGTCGCAGGACGCATGCAGCGGCTCGGCGGCGCGGACGCGCCGCTGGTGGTGATCGACTACGCGCACACGCCCGACGCGCTGGAACAGGCGCTCACCAGTCTGCGCGCGCACTGCCGCGGCCGCCTGACCTGCGTGTTCGGCTGCGGCGGCGAGCGCGATCGCGGCAAGCGGCCGCTGATGGGCGCGATCGCCGAGCGCCTGGCCGATCGCGTGATCGTCACCGACGACAATCCGCGCGGCGAGGACGGCGACGCCATCGTCGCCGAGATCCTCGCCGGTCTCGCCCGGCGCGAGCGCGCGCTGGTCGAGCGCGACCGCGCCGCGGCGATCGCCGCCGCGGTCGGCGCCGCGCGCGCGGGCGACGTCGTGCTGATCGCCGGCAAGGGTCACGAGCCGTACCAGGAGATCGCCGGCATCCGGCATCCGTTCGACGACGCCGCGATCGCGCGGCGCGCGCTGGAGGCGCGGCCATGGTGAGACTGCGCCTGAGCGAGGTCGCCGCGTGGACCGGAGGCGCGCTGCACGGCGCCGACGTCGCGATCGACGGCGTGTTCACCGACAGCCGCGCGCCGCAGCCCGGCGCGTTGTTCGTCGCGCTCAAGGGCGAGCGTTTCGACGCGCACGATTTCGTCGCCGCGGCGGGGCAGGCCGGCGCCGCCGCGGCGCTGGTCGCGCGACCGCTGCCGGTCGCGCTGCCGCAGGTGGTGGTGGCCGACACCACGCACGCGCTCGGCCGGCTGGCCGGCGCGGTGCGCGCGCACCGCCGCGCGCGCGTGGTCGGCATCACCGGCTCGAACGGCAAGACCACGGTCAAGACCCTGCTCGCCGCGATACTCGCGCTGTGCGGCAGGACTCACGTCAACGCCGGCAACCTCAACAACGAGATCGGCCTGCCGCTGTCGTTGCTGGCGCTGCCGGAGGATGCCGAGTACGCGGTCCTCGAGATGGGCGCGGGCAAGCCCGGCGACATCGCCTATCTCGCCGCCATCGCCCGGCCCGAAATCGGCCTCGTCAACAACATCGCGCCGGCCCATCTTGAGCGCATGGGTTCGCTGGAAGGGATCGCCGAGACCAAGGGCGCGCTGTACCGCGCGCTGCCGCCGCACGGCGTCGTGGTGATCAACGCCGACGATGCGTTCGCCGGCTATTTCGCCGAGCTTGCCGGGACGCGGCGCGTGCTGCGCTTCGGTCTGGCGCAACCGGCCGACGTGCGCGGCGAGATCCTCGCGCTCGGCGCGCATTCGCGCTTCGCGCTGATCACGCCGGCCGGCCGCACCGAGTTGACGCTGCCGCTCGCCGGCCGCCACAACGTGATGAATGCGCTCGCCGCGGCGGCGCTGGCGAGCGCGCTCGAGGTGCCGCTGGAACGCATCGGCCAGGGTCTCGCCGCCGCCGCGCCGGTGCACGGGCGCCTCGAACGCCATGCCATGCCGGGCGGTTGGACCCTGATCGACGACAGCTACAACGCCAATCCGGGATCCACCGCGGCGGCGATCGCCGCGCTCGCGGCCGAACCCGGCGAGGCGTGGCTGGTGCTCGGCGACATGCGCGAGCTCGGAGCGCGCGCGCAGGCGCTGCACGAGGAGATCGGTACGCTGGCCCGCGCCCAGGGCATCGCGCGCCTGTACACCGTCGGCGAACTCGCCGCGGCGGCGGCGCGGGCGTTCGGTGCCGGTGCGCGGCATTTTCCGGATCAGGCGAGTCTCGCCGCCACGCTCGCGCAGGACGTGCGCGACGGCGTGCGCGTGCTGGTCAAGGGCTCGCGCGGCTCGGCGATGGAGCGCGTGGTGCGGGCGCTGATCGACGGCTCCGACGGCGGCACGGGAGGCACGCGCCATGTTGCTTGAATTGGCCGAGCTGCTGCGCGGACAGGTGAGCGCGCTGCATCTGTTCCAGTACGTCACCTTCCGCACGATCATGAGCGCGCTGACCGCGCTGGTGGTCGCGCTCCTGCTCGGCCCGGACCTGATCCGCCGCCTCGCCGCGGTCAAGGCCGGCCAGGTGATCCGCAGCGACGGTCCGCAATCGCACCTGTCCAAGGCCGGCACGCCGACGATGGGCGGCGCGCTGATCCTGCTCGCGCTGGCGGTGGCCACGCTGCTGTGGTCGGACCTGCGCAACCGCTACGTCTGGATCACGCTCGGCGTGACGCTCGCCTTCGGCGCGATCGGTTTCTACGACGACTACCAGAAGCTCGTGCTCAAGCACAGCCGCGGCCTGCCGGCGCGCTGGAAGTATTTCTGGCAGTCGGTGTGCGGCCTCGCCGCCGCGCTCGGCCTGTACTGGGTGTTGCGCGAGGACTCGCCGACGGCGATCGCGCTGTACGTGCCGCTGTTCAAGCAGGTGGCGATCCCGCTCGGCGTCGCCTTCGTCCTGCTCGGCTATTTCATGATCGTCGGCTTCTCCAACGCGGTGAACCTGACCGACGGTCTCGACGGTCTGGCGATCATGCCGACGGTGCTGGTCGCCGCCGCGCTCGGCGTGTTCGCCTACGCCGCCGGCCACAGCGTGTTCTCGACCTATTTGCAGATTCCGGCGGTGCCGGGCGCCGCCGAGTTGTGCATCTTCTGCGGTGCGCTCGCCGGCGCCGGTCTCGGCTTCCTCTGGTTCAACGCCTACCCGGCGATGGTGTTCATGGGCGACGTCGGCGCGCTCGCGGTCGGCGCCGCGCTCGGCACGGTCGCGGTGATCGTGCGTCAGGAGATCGTGCTGCTGATCATGGGCGGCGTGTTCGTGATGGAGACCGCCTCGGTGATCCTGCAGGTGGCGAGCTACAAGCTCACCGGCAAGCGCGTGTTCCGCATGGCGCCGATCCATCACCACTTCGAACTCAAGGGCTGGCCGGAGCCGCGCGTGATCGTGCGCTTCTGGATCATCAGCGTGGTGCTGGTGCTGATCGGCCTGGCGACACTCAAAGTACGCTGAAAGATGCTTGAAGTCTTGACCAACGCAGGTTTCACCGCTTTCAGCCCCCTTGAGTCAAGAGGGCGGCGAAACCCGTGCTCCGCGCGGGTTTCGTCGGGGGTTGTGGGTGTGCAGCGCCAGAGCCGAAGCCATTGCGATCGGGCGCTTGTTGCTGAGGTCAGTTGGTGATGTTCGGATTCGGCCGGCAAGCGATGCGCCGCGACGGCTCCCGGGGCCGCTACGACCTCGGTCTGATCCTCGCCGCCGCCGCGCTGGCGAGCCTCGGCGTCGTCATGGTGGCCTCGAGCTCGATCGCGATCGCCGACGGCCAGCACGTCGGACCGTTCCACTATCTGGTTCGTCATCTGGTGTTCCTCGCGCTCGGCGTCGGATTGTGCGGCGTGATGATGTGCGTCGAGCTCGCCTGGTTCGAGCGCCACGCCTTCACCCTGCTGCTCGTGGCCGTGATCCTGTTGCTGCTGGTGTTCGTGCCGGGGTTGGGGCTGAAGCTCAACGGCGCGCGCCGCTGGATCCGTCTCGGCGTGGCCGGCTTCCAGTCGGTCGAGGCGGTGAAACTCCTGTTCATCGTCTACATTGCGAGTTACCTCGAACGCCATCGCGACGGCGTGCAGGGCCGCCTGTTCGGCGTGGCCAAACCGATCGGCGTGGCGGTCGTGCTGGTCGCGCTGCTGCTGGCGCAGCCGGATTTCGGCAGCGCCGCATTGCTGATCGCGATCGCCATCGGCATGGTCTGGCTCGGCGGCGCGCGCATGCGCAATCTGCTGTACCTCGGCGTGCCGGCGGTGCCGGTGCTGGCCTGGGCCGCGCTCACCCAGGACTACCGCGTCAAGCGCCTGACCTCGTTCCTCAATCCGTGGGAACACCCCTTCGACGACGGTTTCCAGCTCACCCAGGCGCTGATCGCGATCGGCCGCGGCGAGTGGTTCGGCGTCGGTCTGGGCGGCAGCGTGCAGAAACTGTTCTATCTGCCCGAGGCGCACACCGACTTCATCCTGGCGGTGATCGCCGAGGAGCTCGGCTTCCTCGGTATACTTTTGGTACTCGCACTGTTCGCCGCCCTGGTCGGGCGCGCGTTCCTGCTCGGCCTCGCCGCGGTGGAACGCGGCCAGCGCTTCGCCGGCTACTGCGCGTTCGGCGTCGGCCTGTGGCTCGGCTTGCAGACCCTGGTTTCGGTCGGCGTCAATCTCGGCGTGCTGCCGACCAAGGGCCTGACCCTGCCGCTCATCAGTTCCGGTGGCTCCAGCGTACTCATGACCTGCGCGGCGATCGGCCTGCTGCTGCGGGTGAGCTACGAGATCTCGCGGCCGTTGCCGGTCCCGCAGGACGTGATCCTGCCCGCCACCCTGCTGCGCGGGGCGAACGCATGAACGCGACCGTCGCGCCCGTGCTGATCATGGCCGGCGGCACCGGCGGCCACATCTTCCCCGGCATCGCCGTGGCCGAGGAACTCGGCGCGCGCGCGGTGCCGGTGGTCTGGCTCGGCAGCGAGCGGGGTCTGGAGACGCGCCTGGTGCCGCGGGCCGGGCTGCCGCTGCACACGCTCGCCATTGCGGGGGTGCGCGGCAAGGGCGCGTTGGCCGCGCTCACCGCGCCGTTCCAGCTCGCCCGTGCGGTGGTCGCCGCCTGGCGTCTGCTGCGGCGATTGCGGCCGCGCAGCGCGCTCGCGCTCGGTGGCTTCGCCTGCGGCCCCGGCGGGCTGGCCGCGTGGCTGCGCGGCGTGCCGCTCGTGGTGCACGAGCAGAACTCCGTGCCCGGCCTCACCAATCGCGTGCTCGCGCGTCTGGCGCGGCGCCGGCTGTGCGGTTTCCCGAATGCGCTGCCCGGCGCGGAATGGGTCGGCAATCCGGTGCGGCGTGACATCGCCGCGCTGCCGCCGCCGGATCGGCGCGCATCCGCGGACCGACTGCGCCTGCTGGTGCTCGGCGGCAGCCAGGGCGCCATCGGCTTGAATCTCGCCCTGCCGGCGGCGCTGGCGACGCTGCCGGCGACGGCGCGCCCGCAGGTGCGGCATCAGTGCGGCGCGCAACACCTCGAGGCGACCCGCCGCCGGTATCGGGAAGCCGGCGTCGAGGCCGAAGTCGAGCCGTTCATCGACGACATGGCCGCGGCCTATGCCTGGGCAGACCTCGCGATCTGCCGGGCCGGCGCGTTGACGCTCGCCGAACTCTGCGCCGTCGGCCTGCCGGCGATCCTGGTGCCGTTCCCGGCCGCGGTCGACGATCACCAGACCCGCAACGCCGCCGTGCTGGTCGCCGCCGGCGCGGCGCGCCTGGTCGCCGAAGGCGAGCACTTCGACCAGCGCCTGCGGACGGTGCTCGGCGAGCTGCTGGGCGACGGCGTCGCCGCATGCCGCGCCCGGCTGGCGACGATGGCGCGCGCCGCGCGCGCGCTGGCCCGGCCGGAGGCCGCCGCGCGCATCGCCGCGATCTGCCTGGAGGCCGCCGCATGATCACGCGCCGCAGCGTCGCGAGTGCCGATGCCGCCCCGGACTGGATCGCCGCGGACTTCCGCCGCGTGCACTTCGTCGGCATCGGCGGCGCCGGCATGAGCGGCATCGCCGAGGTGCTGCACAACCTCGGCTATCGCGTGTCCGGCTCGGACCGGGCGGATTCGCCGGTCGTCCGCCGGCTCGCCGGCCTCGGTATACAAATCCACAAGGGCCACGATCCCGCGCACGTCGCCGACGCCGACGTGATCGTGGTCTCGAGCGCGATCGCGCCGGACAATCCCGAACTCACCGCCGCGCGCGCGCGCCGCGTGCCGGTGGTGCCGCGCGCGGAAATGCTCGGCGAACTGATGCGTTTCCGCCGCGGCATCGCGGTGGCCGGCACCCACGGCAAGACCACCACCACCAGCCTCGTCGCCAGCGTGCTGGCCGAGGCCGGCCTCGATCCGACCTTCGTCATCGGCGGCCAGTTGCTCGCCGCCGGCACCCACGCGCGGCTCGGCAGCGGCGAGTACCTGGTCGCCGAGGCCGACGAATCCGACGGTTCGTTCCTGCTGCTCAATCCGCTCATCGCCATCGTCACCAACATCGACGCCGATCATCTGGAGAACTACGGCGGCGACTACGCGCGGGTGAAGAAGGCGTTCGCCGATTTCCTGCACCGGCTGCCGTTCTACGGCGTCGCCGTGCTGTGCGCCGACGACGCCGAGGTGGCCGAGCTCGCGCGCCACACCACCCGTCGGGTCGTCACCTACGGCGTGCACGCGGCCGCCGACGTGCGTGGCAGCGGGCTGCGCCAGGACGGCGCGCGCATGCATTTCACCCTGCACCTGCCGGAAGCGGCCGGCGTGCCGGTCGCGTTGAATCTGCCCGGACTGCACAACGTGCAGAATGCGCTGGCCGCGGCGGCGGTGGGCTGGCGCCTCGGCATCGACGCTGCCGTGATTGCGCGCGCGCTGGCGTCGTTCCAGGGCGTGGGCCGGCGCTTCCAGATCCGCGGCGAGATCGCGCTCGATGCCGGTGCGGCGCTCCTGGTCGACGACTACGGCCACCATCCGCGCGAGCTGGCCGCGGTGTTCGCGGCGGCGCGCAGCGGCTGGCCGCAGCGGCGGCTGGTGGTGGCGTTCCAGCCGCACCGCTACACCCGCACCCGCGACCTGCTCGACGATTTCGCCAACGTGCTGGCGGATGTCGACGTGCTGGTGCTGACCGAGGTCTACCCGGCCGGCGAGGCGCCGATCGCCGGCGCCGACGGGCGGGCGCTGGCGCGCGCGGTGCGCAGCCGCGGCAAGGTCGATCCGGTGTTCATCGACCATCCGCGCGAACTCAGGGACACCTTGCCGGCGCTGTTGCGCGACGGCGATCTGCTGCTGGTCATGGGCGCCGGCGACATCGGCGCGGTGGCGACCGAGCTGGCGCAGCGCGGCGAATTGAAGTCGGGAGCCGACGCATGAACGTGAGTCCCGAGTCCCGGATGGCGAGCGTAGCCGGTCGGCGCATCACCGATCCGCGCGCGTTCGGCCGCGTCGCCGTGGTGATGGGCGGCCATTCCGCCGAACGCGAGGTGTCGCTCGACTCCGGCCGCAACGTGCTCGCGGCGCTCAAGCGGCGCGGCGTCGACGCGCACGGCATCGACGGCATTCCGGCGCTGCTCGACGCCCTGCGCGCCGGCCACTTCGCGCGCGTGTTCAACATCCTGCACGGCCGCGGCGGCGAGGATGGCGTGCTGCAGGGCGCGTTGCAGTCGCTCGGCGTGCCGTTCACCGGCTCGGGGGTGCTCGGTTCGGCCCTGTCGATGGACAAGGTGCGCACCAAGCAGGTGTGGCAGGCGCTCGGTCTGCCGACGCCGCGCTACGCGCGGCACCGCGTCGGTTCGGATCTCGGCGGCGCGATCGCCGCGCTCGGCCTGCCGGTGGTGGTCAAGCCCGCGCACGAGGGGTCCAGCGTCGGCATCAGCCGCGTGCGCAGCAGTGCGGATCTGCCGGCGGCGGTGGAGCTCGCGGCGCGCTACGACGGCGAGCTGTTGATCGAGGAGCTGATCGAGGGCGAGGAATATACCGTCGGCATCCTGCGCGGCGAGGCGTTGCCCTCGATCCGCATCGTGCCGGCCGGCGAGTTCTACGACTACCACGCGAAATACGTCGCCGAAGACACCCAGTACCTCTGCCCCGGACTCGATGCGGCGGGCGAGGAACGCATTCGCGCGCTCGCGCTGGCGGCGTTCCGGGCGGCAGGCTGCAGTGGTTGGGGGCGCGTCGATCTGATGCGCGACCGCCGCGGTGAGTGCTTCCTGCTCGAAGTCAACACGACCCCGGGCATGACCAGCCATTCGCTGGTGCCGAAGGCCGCCGCCGCGGTCGGCATCGACTTCGACGAGCTGTGCTGGCGGATTCTCGAGACGAGTTTCGAGCGCGAGCCGGGGATCGGCAACGGCACATCGGCCGGGCCGGCGGCGAGCGGCTCCGCCGGCGCGGCCGCCCCCCGGCTCGCCGGTTCGCCGCCGAGGATGCGTCGATGAGCCACCGTCTCATGCTGCAATTGCTGGCCTGGGCCGTCGCCCTGACGCTGGTCGCCTTGCCGGTGGTGGGCATGCTCAACGGCTGGTTCGCCGTCGAGCGCTGGCCGGTGCGCTATCTCAAGGTCGAAGCCGAATACAACCACGTCAGCGCCGAACAGATCCGCGCCGCGGTGGAATCGCGTCTCGGCGCCGGCTTCTTCGCCGTCCGGCTCGACGAGGTGCGCGCGGCGGTGGCCGCGCTGCCGTGGGTGGAAAGCGCCGAAGTGCGCAAGCAGTGGCCGGACACCCTGCTGGTGTACGTGCGCGAGCGCCAGCCGTTCGCGCGCTGGGGCGAGGATCGCCTGATCGACCGCAACGGCAATCTGTTCCGCGTGCCGGGCGGCGAGGCCTTGCAGGGATTGCCCGAGCTCGCCGGGCCGGACGACGCGCTGGCGCGGGTGGTGGATTTCTATACGGCGACGCTGCCGCGCTTTTCCGGCAGCGGCCTGGTGTTGACCGGCGTCAGTCTGAGCGAGCGCGGCAGTTGGACGCTCACGCTCGAAGGCGGCGCGCGCATCCTGCTCGGCCGCGACGACGTCGAGCGTCGCCTGGCGCGCTTCCTCGCGGTGTATCCGCAACTGGCGGCGAGCCACGGCGGCGCCTTCCAGCACGCGGACCTGCGCTACAGCAACGGTTTCGCCGTGTCGTGGAGCGCGCCGGCGCCGAGCGCCCCCGTCCCTGACCAACCCGCGGCCGGCACGACGGCCGCCGAGACGCACACATGACCAAGGGCAAGAACGACAAATCGCTGATCGTGGGTCTCGACGTCGGCACCTCGAAGGTGGTCGCCATCGTCGGCGAGTACGCGCCGGGCGAGCCGGTCGAGGTGATCGGCATCGGCTCGCACGCCTCGCACGGCTTGAAGCGCGGCGTGGTGGTCGATATCGAATCGACGGTGCAGTCGATCCAGCGCGCGGTGGAGGAGGCCGAGCTCATGGCCGGCTGCGAGATCCGCTCGGTCTACGCCGGCATCTCCGGCAGCCACATCCACGGCCGCAATTCGCACGGCACCGCGCCGATCCGCGACCGCGAGGTCACTGCCGCCGATGTCGAACACGTGCTCGACGCCGCCTGTGCGGTGGCGATCCCGGCCGACCAGCGTGTGCTCTACAAGGAGCCGCAGGAGTACATCATCGACGGCCAGGAGGACATCCGCCACCCGGTCGGCATGAGCGGCGTGCGCCTGGAGGCGAACGTGCACATCGTCACCGGCGCGGTGAGCGCGGCGCAGAACATCACCAAGTGCGTCAACCGCTGCGGTTTGCAGGTGGACGATCTGATCCCCGCCGCGATCGCCTCGAGCAAGGCGATCCTGGTGCAGGACGAACGCGAACTCGGCGTGTGCCTGGTCGACATCGGCGCGGGCACCACCGACATCGCAATCTTCACCATGGGCGCGATCCGGCACACCGCCTCGCTGCCGATCGGCGGCGACCAGGTCACCAACGACATCGCCCAGGGGTTCCGCACGCCGACCGCGCACGCCGAGGAAATCAAGGTCAAGTACGCCTGCGCGCTGGCGCAACTGGCGCACGCCGAGGAAACCATCCAGGTGCCGAGCGTGGGCGACCGCCCGCCGCGACGCTTGGCCCGACAGACCCTCGCCGAATGGGTGCAGCCGCGCTACGAGGAGCTGTTCGGCATGGTCCAGGCCGAACTGCGCCGTTCCGGCTACGAGAGCCTGGTCGCGGCCGGCATCGTGCTGACCGGCGGCGCGGCCAAGATGGAAGGCGTGGTGGAACTGGCCGAGGAGGTGTTCCACCTGCCGGTGCGCGTCGGCGCGCCGCAGCACGTGACCGGCCTCGCCGACGTGGTGAGCAATCCGATCCACGCCACGGGCGTCGGACTGCTGCTCTACGGCAGTCGCCAGGACAACGCCCGCAGCCCGATCGCCGCGCCGGGCATCGGCGGCGTCGGCAGCGCCTGGGAGCGCGTGCTGCACTGGTTCAAGGGGGAGTTTTGAAGCGTCCGCCAGGGAGGCGCGGACAGGGTCCGAAACGGACCCGGGCCCGAAACGGGTCGGGCGGCGGACATACGCCGGTTCGCCGCGGTCGGTCGTCGCCGGATGCGCGACCGATCGGTCGATAACGATGAGCGGAACCATCCAGCGGAGGTTGGCAAACATGTTTGAACTGGTCGAAAAACTCGCACCCAATGCCGTCATCAAGGTCATTGGCGTCGGCGGCGGCGGCGGCAACGCCGTCAATCACATGGTGCATTCGCAGGTGGAAGGTGTGGACTTCGTCTGCGCCAACACCGACGCGCAGGCACTGAAGAACACCGGCGCCAAGCTGACCCTGCAGCTCGGCAGCAACGTCACCAAGGGTCTCGGCGCGGGCGCCAATCCGGAAGTCGGCCGCCAGGCTGCGCTGGAAGATCGCGAACAGATCGTCGAGATCCTGCGCGGCGCCGACATGATCTTCATCACCGCCGGCATGGGCGGCGGCACCGGCACCGGTGCCGCGCCGGTGGTGGCGCAACTCGCCAAGGAAATGGGGATTCTGACGGTGGCGATCGTCACCAAGCCGTTCCCGTTCGAGGGGCGCCGGCGCATGCAGGTGGCGCTCAAGGGCATCGAGGACCTGTCGCAGCACGTCGATTCGCTGATCACCGTGCCGAACGAGAAGCTCCTGACCGTGCTCGGTCGCGAAATCACGCTGCTCAGCGCGTTCAAGGCGGCCAACGACGTCCTGCTCGGCGCGGTGCAGGGCATCGCCGATCTGATCACCCGGCCGGGTCTGATCAACGTCGATTTCGCCGACGTGCGCACGGTCATGTCCGAGATGGGCATGGCGATGATGGGTACCGGCAGCGCGCGCGGCGACGACCGCGCCGTGGCCGCGGCCGAGGCGGCGATCAACAATCCGTTGCTCGAGGACGTCAATCTGTCCGGCGCCTGCGGCATTCTGGTCAACGTCACCGCCGGTCCCAACCTGACCATGCGCGAGTTCGACGAGATCGGCCAGGTCGTGCACCAGTTCGCCTCCGAGGACGCCACCGTGGTGGTCGGCACCGCGCTCGATCCGGAGCTGCAGGACGATGTGCGCGTGACCGTGGTCGCCACCGGCTTGAACCGGGCCAGCGCGCGCCACGCCCTGCGCCGCGAGGAGCCGGTCCCGGCGCAGCGGCCGCGGGTCGTCGCCCGCACCGGCACGGACGATGCGTCGGCGGACTACCTGACTCCGGTGCGCAACGCCGTGCGCGGCGGGGCCGAGGCCAAGACCAAGGCACCGGCGGCACAGCCGCAGATCGACTACATCGACATCCCGGCCTTCCTGCGTCGCCAAGCCGATTAGGGCGGGAACTGCTGGATGGACGCTCGCGCGGAGGCGTAACCGCGCGCAGGCACGCCGGCGGTGGTCCGCGCGACCACCGCCGTTCTTTTTGTCTTGGGGAAGCTCTGATCAAGTCCCCCGGCTCCGGTCTTCGGCTCTGGCGCCGCACCTCCACAACCCCCATCAAACCCTTGCTGCGCAAGGCTTTGATCGTCCCCTTGACTCAAGGGGGCCGAAAGAGCCGAAGCTGCATCCTTCACTTGTTCAGAGGTTCCTCAAGCCGAAGGCAGAAGTGGGCCGCTACGGGTTGCCTTGAGTGACCTGACCGGCGCCAGGTGTTGCGCCCAAACCACAAATGTGGGGAAATTACACCGTTTAACTTCTCTCGCCGTTCATGCTGTGTTAGGATTCGGCGCGTTTTTACGCTCCTGCCCTTGGGGGGAACCCATAAGTGATCAGACAACGTACCCTCAAAAACGTCATCCGTGCCACGGGAGTGGGTCTGCATACTGGCGAGAAGGTGTACATGACGCTGCGTCCCGCGGCGGTGGATACCGGCATCGTGTTCCGTCGCGTCGATCTGCCGACGCCGGTGGAAATCCGCTCCGCCTGCGAGAACGTCGGCGACACTCGCCTGTCCACGACCTTGGTCAAGGGGAACGTCCGCATCGCCACCATCGAACATCTGCTGTCGGCGATGGCGGGTCTCGGCATCGACAATGCCTATGTGGATCTCTCGGCGGCGGAAGTGCCGATCATGGATGGCAGCGCCGGCCCGTTCGTCTTCCTGCTGCAATCGGCCGGCATCGAGGAACAGAACGCCGCCAAGCGCTTCGTCCGCATCAAGAAGCCGGTGATCGTGCGCGACGGCGACAAATGGGCCCGATTCGAGCCGTTCGACGGCTTCAAGGTCGGTTTCTCGATCGATTTCGATCATCCGATCTTCACCCGGCGCACCTCGAGCGCGGAGATCGACTTTTCCACCACCTCGTTCGTCAAGGAGGTCTCGCGCGCCCGCACGTTCGGGTTCATGCGCGACATCGAGATGCTGCGCGAGAAGAATCTCGCCCTCGGCGGCTCGATGGACAACGCCATCGTGCTCGACGACTACCGGGTGTTGAACGAGGACGGCTTGCGCTACGAGGACGAATTCGTCAAGCACAAGATCCTCGACGCGATCGGCGATTTGTATCTGCTCGGCCACAGCCTGATCGGGGCGTTCTATGGCTACAAGTCCGGCCACGAATTGAACAACAAGCTGTTGCGCGCCCTGATCGCCGATCGGCAGGCGTGGGAAGAGGTCAGCTTCGACGACCCGGCCAAGGCGCCGATCTCCTACGCGCATCCGGCACAGGCAGTCTAGCGAACCGCGGTTTTCGACGGCCATCACGGAAACGATGGCCGGGCGGCGCATCATTTGCGCCGGGGGGAGGAAGAAGAATCTTCGGCAAGGGATGCCAGTTTGAGGTATGCGGCCCGGAGTTCCGGGTCCGCGACGGATCGAGCCGCCGTCTTGAGATGTTCCGCGGCGGCTCGGGAAAGCGGCTTACGCTTGGCCTGCTCCGGGGGAACGGGAGGCAGCGGTGCCACTTTCACGGCGAATTTCTCGATCGGAAGGCCGGAGATCTTCCGGGCTTCGGCGAGCAGGGCGGCTTGGTGAAAGCGCAGACTGCTGGCCCAGACCGAGGAACTCGCCAGAAAGACGAGTCGGCCGGAACCGATATCCGCCAGACGGCATTGGTGGCGTAACGGTTCCGGCAACGGCTGGCGCAGTTTTCGATCCAACGCATCCAGGGCGCGCGCCCGCGCGGCGAGCGCGGCCACCGGGAGGCACTCCCCCACGGTTTTGGGGAGCGCGCGCTTGGCGGAGCGTGGGGACGGAGGCTGCATGGCGCTAATCCGTGAACCAGAACCGTACGACATGAACATCATAATCGTCGCCAAACCGCACGCCAGACCCACCGCCCTCAATCTCCTGTGTTGGCGCATGCGCGCGAAGCTTGCCGGTCTGGCCGCGATCTGCGTGTTGTGCTTCGGCGGCGCGGGTTTCGTCGCCGCGCTGCTCATCGCCAACCCGCGCGACCGCGCCTTGCATGAGGTGCAGGCCCTGCGCGCCGAGCTCAGCGTGCAACGCGAGAATCTCGCTCAACTGGAAGCCTCCTCGCAGCGTCACCTCGACGCCCTGGCGGTGCAGTTGGGCGAGCTGCAGGCGCAGACCCTGCGGCTCAACGCGCTCGGCCAGCGCCTGGCCCGGGCCGGCAAGCTCGACGACGGCGAATTCGACTTCACGGAGGCGCCGGCGATGGGCGGACCCGAAGACCCGCAGGCGGCCTCGCACACGCTCAATTTCGATCTCGCCGGGCAGATCGCGAATCTGCGCAACCAGCTCGACAGCGAGGAGACGCAACTGACCGTGCTCGAAGACCTGCTGCTCGATCGCCGGGTGGACAGCGCCCTGTTGCCGACCGGATATCCGGTCACGACCGGCTACATCGGCTCCGGCTACGGCGAGCGTAGCGATCCGATCAACGGCCAGGTCGAACACCATCTGGGCCTGGATTTCGACGCACCGCCCGGCACCGACATCAAGGCGGTGGCCGAGGGCGTGGTCACCTGGAGCGGCGAGCGTCCCGGCTATGGCAACGTGGTCGAGATCGACCACGGCAACGGCTACATGACGCGCTACGCGCACAACCAGAAGAACCTGGTGCGCGTGGGCGAGCGCGTCCACGCCGGGCAGGTCATCGCCAAGGTCGGCACGACCGGACGGGTCACCGGCCCGCATTGCCACTTCGAGGTCTGGCTGCATGGCCGCCCGGTCAATCCGCTGACCTACGTCAACGGGGCGGTGAAACGGACTTGAACCGTCGGGGTCGCAGCCCCATTCGCTTATAATGTGCGCCGGCCGCCGCCTCCTGCGGCGGCCTTCCGCTTTGCCGCCGCGATGGCGGCGCCGAACTCCACCTTCTGATTCTTCCAGACTCATGTTCAATCGCATCCTGACGGGCATTTTCGGCAGTCGCAACGAGCGTCTGCTGCGCCAGATGAACAAGACCGTGGCGAAGATCAATGCCCTCGAAGCCGGGGTGCAGGCATTGAGCGACGCCGAACTGCGCGGCAAGACCGACGAATTCCGCAAGCGTCTGGCGGCAGGCGCCACCCTCGATTCGCTGCTGCCCGAGGCGTTCGCGGTGGTGCGCGAGGCGAGCCGCCGCGTGCTCGGCCTGCGCCACTACGACGTGCAGCTCATCGGCGGCATGGTGCTGCACATGGGCAAGATCGCCGAGATGCGCACCGGCGAGGGCAAGACCCTGGTGGCGACGCTGCCGGTGTATCTCAACGCCCTCGAAGGCAAGGGCGTGCATGTGGTCACGGTGAACGACTACCTGGCCAAGCGCGATGCCGCCTGGATGGGCAAGATCTATACCTTCCTCGGCATGAGCGTGGGCGTGGTCTATCCCGGCATGGAGTACGGCGACAAGCGCGGGGCCTACGCCGCCGACATCACCTACGGCACCAACAACGAGTTCGGTTTCGACTATCTGCGCGACAACATGGCGCTGGCCCGGGAGCAGCGCTACCAGCGCGGTCTCCACTTCGCCATCGTCGACGAGGTCGATTCGATCCTGATCGACGAGGCGCGCACGCCGCTGATCATCTCCGGCCCGTCCGACGATTCGCCGCAACTGTACGTGCGCGTCAATCGCATCGTGCCGAAGCTGACGCGCCAGCAGAAGGAGGACGGCCCCGGTGATTACTGGGTCGACGAGAAGCAGAAGCAGGTGCATCTGTCCGAGGAGGGCATGGAGCACGCCGAACAGGTGCTGCGCGCGGAAGGCATCATCGGCGAGGACGAGAGCCTGTACGACCCGAAGCATCTGGCCGTCGTGCATCATCTGAACGCCGCGCTGCGCGCGCACACCCTGTATCGGCGCGACCAGGAATACATCGTCCGCGACGGCGAGGTGATCATTGTCGACGAATTCACCGGCCGCACCCTGCCCGGGCGGCGCTGGTCCGAGGGCCTGCACCAGGCGGTCGAGGCGAAGGAAGGCGTGCCGATCCAGCGCGAGAACCAGACGCTGGCCTCGATCACGTTCCAGAACTACTTCCGCATGTACAAGAAGCTGGCCGGCATGACCGGTACGGCGGATACCGAGGCCTACGAGTTCCAGCAGATCTACGGCCTGGAAGTGGTGGTGATTCCGACCCACAAGCCGATGATCCGCAAGGATCACCAGGACATCGTCTTCCTCAAGCAGAAATTCAAGTTCGAGGCGGTGATCGAGGACATCAAGGATTGCCACCGCCGCCGCCAGCCGGTGCTGGTCGGCACGACCTCGATCGAGACCTCCGAATTCCTGTCGAACCTGCTGCGCAAGGAGGGCATTCCGCACGAGGTGCTGAACGCCAAGCAGCACGAGCGCGAGGCGCACATCGTCGCCCAGGCCGGGCGGCCCGGCGCGGTGACGATCGCGACCAACATGGCCGGCCGCGGCACCGACATCGTGCTCGGCGGTTCGCTCGACGCCGAGCTCGCCGCGCTGCCGCCGGAGGCCACCGATGCCGATCGCGCACGCGTGCGCGAGGAATGGCAGCGGCGTCACGACGAAGTCGTCGCCGCCGGCGGCCTGCACATCATCGGCACCGAACGGCACGAGTCGCGCCGCATCGACAACCAGTTGCGCGGTCGTTCCGGTCGTCAGGGCGATCCGGGCTCGAGCCGGTTCTATCTCTCGCTCGAGGACAGCCTGATGCGCATCTTCGCGCCGGACTGGGTCTCGCGCTGGATGCAGCTGTTCGGCATGAAGGAGCACGAGGCGCTGGAAGACCGCATGATCACGCGCGTGATCGAGAAGTCGCAGCGCAAGGTCGAGGCGCACAACTTCGACATCCGCAAGCACCTGCTCGATTTCGACGACGTCGCCAACGACCAGCGCAAGGTGATCTACGAGCAGCGCAACGAGCTGCTCGATTCCGACGACGTTTCCGAGAACATCGTCAACATCCGCTACGACGTGTTCAACGACCTCGTGCGCCGCTTCGTGCCGCCGGACAGCGTCGACGAACAATGGGACATCGCCGGTCTCGATCGCGCCCTGGAGAACGAATACGGATTCCAGTTCGACCTCAAGCGCTGGGTCGAGCAGCAGCACGATCTCGATGCGGACGGCGTGCGCGACCACGTCATCGAGGAAGTCGATCGCTTCTTCCGCGAGAAGGAAACGCTGTACGGTTCCGAGATCATGCGCGCGGCGGAGAAGTTCTTCCTGTTGCAGGTGCTCGACCAGCACTGGAAGGAACATCTGGCGGCGATGGACTATCTGCGCCAGGGCATCTATCTGCGCGGCTATGCGCAGAAGCAGCCGAAGCAGGAATTCAAGCGCGAGGCGTTCGAGCTGTTCCAGGCGATGCTCGAGCGGGTGAAGGCGGAAGTCGTGCAGCGGCTGGCGCGCATCCGCATCCAGACCGAGGCCGAAGTGCAGGCGATGGAGGAGCGGCAGCGACGCGAGGCCGAACGCCGCGCGCTGCAATTCCAGCATGCCGAGACGGTCGGCCTCGCTGCCGCCGCGGCCGCGCCGGGGGCGGACGCCGAAGTGGGCACGCTGGCGGCGGCCGCTCCGGCCATGCCGATGTTGCGCGATCAACCCAAGGTCGGCCGCAACGAGCCGTGCCCGTGCGGCTCCGGCAAGAAGTACAAGCAGTGCCACGGCAAGTTGGCCTGAGCGCCGACGGCCCATGCCCGCGGCCGCGGTACACGTCGTCGCCGGCGTGATCGCCGACGCGGCCGGGCGCATCCTGCTGACCCAGCGCCCGGCCGGCAGCCATCTCGCCGGGTTGTGGGAATTCCCCGGCGGCAAGTGCGAGCCCGGGGAGGCACCGGCGGACGCGCTACGCCGCGAACTCGGCGAGGAACTCGGCATCGTCGCGGGCGCGCTCGAACGCCTGATCGCGATTCCGTGGACGTATCCGGAGAAGTCCATCCAGCTCGAGGTCTTCCGTGTGCGCGACTACGCCGGCCGGGTTCATGGTCGCGAAGGTCAGGCGCTGCGCTGGGTGGCGCTGGCAGAGATGTCGCGGCTGCCGATGCCGCCGGCCGATCGTCCGGTGGTCGCCGCGCTGCGGCTGCCTGAGTGCTACGTCATCACGCCGGAGCCGCATGGCGCGCCCGCGGAATTTCTCGCCGGACTCGCACGCGTGCTGGCCGGCGGCGCATCGCTCATCCAGTTGCGTTGCAAGCGCCTGTCGGAGGCGGCGCTGCGGACCCTGGCCGTGGCGGCGCGGCGCTTGACCCACGCGGCGGGTGCCGGCCTGCTGCTCAACGACCATCTGCCGCTGGTGCGCGAGCTCGAGCTCGATGGTGTGCATCTTTCCTCGGCCGCGCTGCGCGCGCTCGATGCGCGCCCGCTCGATGCCGCGCAATGGGTCGGCGCCTCGTGCCACGATCCGGCGGAGCTTGCGCACGCCGTCGCCATCGGCGTCGATTTCGTCGTGCTCGGTCCGGTTCGTGCCACCGCCAGCCATGCGGGCGCCGAGGCGCTCGGCTGGACGCGGTTTGCGCAGATGTGTGGTGCAACGCCGCTGCCGGTGTACGCGCTCGGCGGCATGACTGCGTCCGACCTGCCGCGGGCGCGTGCGGTCGGCGCGATCGGGGTGGCCGGCATCTCGGCATTCTGGAACGCCGGCTGATCGACGGCGGTCGCGGTAACGCGGTTCAGCTCGCGAGGCGGGCGTAGCGCTCGTGCAGGCGCGCCACGGCGCGATCCAGCGCCGTCAACGGCCCGGTGTTGTCGATGATGTCGTGCGCCAGCGCCAGGCGCTGTGCGCGCGGCGCCTGGGCGGCCAGCAACTGTCGCGCGAGCGCGAGATCGATGCCGTGGCGGCGAGTGAGGCGTTCGAGCTGCACGTCGGCAGGCGCATCGGTGGTCAGCACGCGATCCACCCAGGCATAGTCGTTCCAGCATTCGACCAGCAGCGGTATTGCCAGCAGACAATACGGCGCCGCGCAGGACTGCACCCGCGCCAGCAGCGCGACGCGGATTCGCGGGTGCAGGATGGCTTCGAGCCGCCGCCGGGCGGCGGTGTCGGCAAATACCCGGGCGCGCAGCCGGGGCCGGTCGAGCTCGCCTCGTGCCGTCAGATATTCCTTGCCGAATGCGCCGACGATCTCCGCCAGCGCAGGCTCGCCAGGCGCCACGAGCTCGTGAGCGAGCTGATCGGCATCGAACACCGGCACGCCGTGTTGCGCGAAGCGTTGCGCCGTGGCGCTCTTGCCGGAGGCGATGCCGCCGGTGAGGGCGACACAGTACGCAGTCATATGCCCCCGATCAGATGCCGGTACAGAACGAGCAGCGCGTCACTGCCCAGGAACCATGCCCATCCCGCCGCGGCTAGGAACGGACCGAACGGGATCGGCGTGCTGCGATCGTGCCCGCGCAGCGCGAGCACGACGCCGCCGACCAGGGCGCCGATCAGGGACGAGAGCAGCACGATGGGCAACAGCGCCGTAGGCCCCATCCAGGCGCCGAGTGCGGCCAGCAGTTTGAAGTCGCCGTAGCCCATGCCTTCCTTGCCGGTGGCGAGCTTGAACAGCCAATACACCGACCACAGGCTGAGATAGCCGATGGCGGCGCCGAGTATGCTTTCCCGCGCGCTGACAAAGAGTGGAAAAAGCGACAAAAGCAATCCGAGCCACAACAGCGGCAGGGTCAACTGGTCGGGCAGGAGTTGGGTGCGAAGGTCGATGCCTGCCAGGGCGATCAGCGTCCAGGTCAGCAGCAACCCCGCGGCACTCTGTCCACTCAGGCCGAATTTCCACACGATGGCCGCCGAGCCGAGCGCGGTCAGCAGCTCCACCAGTGGATATTGCACCGAGATGCGTCCCTGACAGTGGCGGCAGCGCCCGCGCAATGCGAGCCAACTGACCAGCGGGATGTTTTCCCACACGCCGAGCCGGTGCTTGCAGTGCGGACAGTGCGACGGTTCCCAGACGATGCCCGGCGGCGGCGCTTCGGCTGCGTCGGGCAGTTCCAGCACCTCGCGGCTTTGTTGACGCCAGACGTGCAGCAGCCGGGGCGGCAGACGCAGGATGATGACGTTGAGGAAGCTGCCGACGAGCAGACCGAGCGTACTGGCCAGCACGGTATAGACGCCCGGCTGGCCAAGGAAATATGCAGTCACGCGGCTGCGCTTGGGCCAGCTTACTTGACGACCGCCGCCAGCTTGAAGATCGGCAAATACATGCCGACCACCATGCTGCCGACGATGACGCCGATGATCACCATGATGAACGGCTCGAGCAGGCTGGAGAGCGCATCCACCGCATTGTTCACTTCTTGCTCGTAGAATTCGGCGACCTTGAACAGCATCTTGTCGAGCGCGCCGGATTCCTCGCCGATGCCGACCATCTGCACCACCATGCTCGGGAACAGGCTGGTCTGGCGCATGGCCAGTTGCAATTGATGGCCGACCGCCACGTCCTCCCGGATGCGCTTGACCGCATCGTTGTACACCGGACTGCCGGTGGCGCCGGCGACCGAATCGAGCGCCTCGACCAGCGGCACGCCGGCGGCGAAGGTCACACCCAAGGTCCGGGCGAAACGGGCGATCGCGGATTGATGCAGGATCTGGCCGATCACCGGCAGTTTCAGCACGGCGCGGGCGAGAAAGTGCGCGAATTTTGGTGAACGTTTGTAGGTGAAGATCAAAGCACCGATGATGCCGATGATCCATACCACAATGATGAACCAGTGTTGGGTCAGGAACTTCGACATGTTCACGATCATCTGCGTGAACGCCGGCAGTTGCGCGCCGAAATTCTTGAACACTGCCTCGAACTGCGGCACCACGAAGATCAGCAGGATCGCCGACACCAGGATCGCCACGGCGAACACGATCGCCGGATAGAACATCGCCTTCTTGATCTTGCCCTTGAGCGCTTCGATGTTTTCCTTGTACGTGGCGATGGTGTCGAGCACCGTGTCCAGCACGCCGGCCGATTCGCCGGCACGCACCAGGTTGCGGTAGAGCTCGTCGAACTGCACCGGGTACTTGCCGAGCGCCTCGGCGAGGGTGGAACCGCCCTCGATGTTGGTCTTGATGTCGGTCAGCATGTTTTTCATGCGGACGTTGGTCTGACCGCCGGCGATGATGTCGAAGGCCTGCACCATGGGCACACCCGCGGCCATCATCACCGCGATCTGGCGGCTGAACACGGCGATGTCGCGCGCCTTGATCGCCTTGCCCGCCGCACCGAACAGCGGTTTGCCCTTGGGATTGACGGAAACCGGATTGATGCCCTGGCGCCGCAATTCCGCCTTGACGAGGGTGGCATTCTTCGCCGCGTATTCGCCCTTGATCTTGACGCCGCGCTTGTCGGTGCCGGTCCAGACGAAGGTCTGCAGCTGGCTGATCTGCGAACGCGCCGCGCCGCGGTCGGCGGCGGCGGTCCGGGGAGTGGCGGCAGTGGCGGTTGCGGGAGGCATGGCTTAATCCTTGGTCACGCGGTTGATTTCGGCGAGACTGGTGATGCCGTTCTTCACCTTGAGCAGAGCGGAAGCACGCAGGTCATTGATGCCGGATTTCTTCGCCGCCTCGGCGATCTGCAGCGCGTTGCCGCCGGCGAGCACGATCTTCTGGATGTCCTCGGACATCGGCATCACCTGATAAATGCCGACGCGGCCCTTGTAGCCCTCGTTGCAGCCGGAGCAGCCCACCGCCTCGAACAGATTGAGCTTGGCGTCGATCTCGGCCTGGGTGAATCCCTCGGCCAGCAGTGCCGGCGCCGGCAGCGGCGGCATCGGCCGCTTGCAGTCGTGCAACCGGCGCGCCAGGCGTTGGGCAATGACCAGCGTCACCGACGAGGTGATGTTGTACGGCGCGATGCCCATGTTCATCAGGCGCGCGATGGTTTGCGGCGCGTCGTTGGTGTGCAGCGTGGACAGCACCATGTGGCCGGTCTGCGCCGCCTTGATCGCGATCTCCGCGGTTTCGAGATCGCGGATTTCGCCGACCATGATCACATCCGGGTCCTGGCGCAGGAAGGCGCGCAGCGCCGCGGCGAAGGTCATGCCGCGCTTGGCGTTCTGTTGCACCTGATTGACGCCGGGCAGGCGAATTTCCACCGGATCTTCCACGGTGGAGATATTGCGACCCTCGGTGTTGAGGATGTTGAGCGCGGTATACAGCGACACCGTCTTGCCGGAACCGGTCGGGCCGGTCACCAGCACCATGCCATAGGGCTTCTCGATTGCTTCGAGGAACAGCTTCTGCTGGTCTTCCTCGTAGCCGAGCTTCTCGATGCCGAGCTTCGCCGCCGAGCCGTCGAGGATGCGCAGCACGACCTTCTCGCCGAACAGCGTCGGGCACGTGCTGACGCGGAAGTCCACCGACTTGGTCTTGGAAAGATTCAGCTTGATGCGACCGTCCTGCGGCACGCGCCGCTCGGCGATGTCGAGTCCCGACATCACCTTCAGGCGCGAGGCGATGCGCGCGTTCAGCTTGACCGGCGGTGAGGCCACCGCGCGCAGAATGCCGTCCAGCCGCAACCGCACGCGGTAGTTGTTTTCGTAAGGTTCGAAATGGATGTCCGAGGCGCCGCGCTTGATCGCGTCCACCAGCACCTTGTTGACGAACTTCACCACCGGCGCGTCGTCGTTGGCGGTCGCATCGACGCCGCCGGACGCGCCTTCGTCGGCCTCCAGGTCGCCGCCTTCGACATCGAGCGTGTCGAGGCCTTCGGCGTCTTCGAGACCCTGAACCGTCGTGCCGGCCGCACTGAGCGCCTGGTCGATGATGCGGCCGAGCTGTTCCTCGTTGACCAGGACCGGCTCGATGATGTGGTTGGTGTGGAACTTGATTTCGTCGAGCGCGTGCAGATTCGTCGGATCGGCCACGCCGACGAACAGGCGGTTGCCGCGTTTGAACAACGGCAGCGCCTTGTGCTGGGTGATCAGCTTCTCGTCCACCAGCTTGATCGGCACCTGGGTGAGATCGAGCGCCTCGGCGTCGAACAACGGCACGCCGAACTCGGCCGAGGCAGCCGCGGCCACCTGCGCGCCGTTGGCGAGCGCATGTTCGATCAGGTAGGTGCCGAGCGGGATCTTCTGCTTGGTCGAGGATTCCACCGCCTTGCGCGCGTCGGCATCGGAGAGCACGCCCTCGACCACCAGACGGCGCGCCACGCCGGAAAGCCCGGCGAGCACGGCAGGATTCATCTGCGTTGCCATAAGAATCCTAGGTAAATCCTCGCAGCCATTGCGGAATGTACCGCAAATCGGGCGGCGAATGAATCCCTTGGCGGCGCAAAAAAGTGATTGCTGTCGCAGGACCGGAGATCGATGCGTGCGACCAACAATGGCGCTGCGGCGAGAGAATTACGGGTGAACTCCCGCGCCACGTTGTTCGGCGTGACTCCGTGCGGGCGACATTCGGTCGGGTGTCGGATACGATCCGTGCAACTTTCCCGTCATCGGCATTCGGGCGGAGCGTAGCGCGGGTTCAGCGTGCCCGCGGTCACGCCGGTGAATCCTTGATTGCTCGCTCCAGCTACCGCGCAGCGCCAAGCGATCGACTCGCTGGGGGGCGTGAACGGATTGGTCGCATCCGGCAGCGCGGTACCGATGGGACTGTTGGGTGTGAGAGTGATTGTACCTCCGCCTGCCGCGGGGAGAGTCTGTACCGTGACCACACCCGTTGCGGGCGTTATCACAACACGTTGCACGTTGGTGGTAGGTTGGGTAAACGTGAAGCCCTGACCGTAACCCGCCGGATTCGGGCCGGGCACACCGGCGCCGGCGATATTCACCACGTTGGCTTTCGCCGCCTCGGCTTCCACCAGCGCCTCGCTCACACGGGCACGCACCGTGTAGTCCTGATAGGCCGGCAACGCGATCGCCGCCAGAATGGCTATGATCGCGACCACGATCATCAGTTCGATCAGGGTGAAACCGAGCGTGGCGCGCATGTGCATGGCGAGTTCATTCAGGCACGGTCCGGAAGAACTCTCAAATTCTGTGCCAATAATTACTTCAGAAAAAAAACCCCGCCTTTCGGCGGGGTTCTTTTCGATACTGCAAATCGTTATCAACGGCACTCGGGCGGAGCATATCTCGTCGGCAAAGTTCCGGCTACGAAATTCGCAAAGTTTTGGTTAGCTGCACCGTTTGCCGCACAACGCCAAGCAATTGATTCTGCCGGTGGCTGGAAGGCGGCGCCAGCGGCGGCTGGCAGACCGGTTCCGATCGGGCTGTTTGGCGTAAGAACCAAGGTGCCATTGCCGGCGGCTGCAGTGGTCGTAACCGTAATCCGACCAGTATTGGGATCAATTGTCAATGACTGCACGTTCTGAGTCCCCGTACCACTTGGGTTCCAGTTGAAACCCAAGTTGTAGCCCGCCGGGTCAGCACCCGGATTGCCGCTGGCGGCGACATCGGCCACATTGATCTTGGCGGCATCCGCTTGGACGAGCGCCTCGCTGACACGGGCGCGGACGGTGTAGTCCTGATAGGCCGGCAGCGCAATGGCTGCCAGAATGGCGATGATCGCGACCACGATCATCAGTTCGATCAAGGTAAAACCCTTGCTGGTTCTCATGACGATTCCTCGTTGTGACAAGTTGAATAACTTCGAAGTTACAACCCAGCCGGTTGGGCCTTCGTCGTGCGCGAATCCTTAACGTCTGCGACGATCATCCAAAGCCCAAAAACCGACTCGTTGACAAGTACAGCAGATTCTGTGCCATAAGAGCGAACCGGCCGTGGTCATCTGTTCGGACCTCGAAAATGTGAGCGCGATCACGCTTTGATCTTGGCGGCTATTGCCGCCTGCCATGGAGCGGCAGGAACTGACGTTCCGCGTCAGGTCTCCTGCTACCAAGGGTCGATGGGTAGGGCCGCGATGGGATTTCCGCCGTTGCGCGCGACCACCATGGTGAAGATGCGCAGGCGACCATGCAACGGCAAGGCGCGATAGTCATCGGCGGCGCCGCCATGCTGGCGAAGAAACGCGGCGATGACCTCGGCCTCGGTTGCGCCGCGCGTGATGAGCTCATCGAGAGTCTTGCTATACGTCAGGAGTTGATCAGATATCTCGGCGTACGGAACGTAGTACTGTGGCATCTTATCTGCGCCCTTGCCGGCCAGCGCCGATAGCAGCACAGACAGTTGGTCGTTCCCGTGGGCAGGAGGCTTCGCGCCGACCAGGCGCGGACCGGTCCAGGATCGCGTGCGGAACTCCGGTTGTTTGCCTTGGGCGAGATCCTCGTCATCGAGTTGATTGGCGCAGACCACGAGGAAGCGATCGACCTCGCCGACGATGAACACCGGCCTTGCGGACGCAATCACGTAGATGCCATAAGCAAATGCAGTCGCCTGCAGCATCGCGATGATCGCCAGATCCAGCTTCAGCCAGCGTTTCGCCGGGTTGAACACAACCAGCGTTAGAAACGGGCCGATCATGACATCGACCCCCATGATCAGCAGCATCAGCTCGTCGCCGCCGGCGACCTGAAAGTATGGTGGCGGATACCACAAGCCATAGATCAGCGCGGCGGTGGCAACGGCGACCGAGACGCTGATGGACAAGTGTATCGCTGCCGCGCGCCCGCGTGACATCTGGCGACGCGGTTTGACCTGTGATCGAGCCTCGGTCGTGTCCATGGCGTGCTAACGCGAGAACCTATCTCAAAATTGTTGGCTGGATGAAAATGGCATTGTATACTTATGCACATGCCGCGATTGAGCGATGCGCACTGGAAGCGGATCCGGGAACATGTTCCGGAAGAGAACGTTCCGGACGATCGGCCTGGACGCAAGCCCGTTCCCGCGCGTGAGGTGCTCGATGCGGTGCTGTGGACACTCCATACCGGTGCTCAGTGGAGCATGCTGCCGCAGTGCTATCCGAACTACAAGAACTTCCTGGGTTTTGTGCAATTGGCGGCGATGACGGTTCTGCTCAGGCAAGTCCAATTTTGAGATGGGTTCTAATCAATCCCCAACTTCTTCAGCTTGTAGCGCAGCGCGCGGAAGGTGATGCCGAGTTTCTTGGCCGCGGCGGTCTTGTTGTAGCGCGTCTCCTGCAAGGCCTTCATGATCGCCTCGCGCTCGAGGTTGCTGATGTAGCTGTCGAGGCCGCCCTCGCCGGTGGGTTCGGGACCTTCCTCGAGTTCCTCCTCGTTCGGCGCGCCGCGTCCGGCGCCCGCGGCCGGCAGACGCAGGTCTTCCGGCGTGATGGTGTTGTTTTCGCAGAGGGCGACGGCGCGTTCGAGGATGTTTTCGAGTTCGCGCACGTTGCCTGGGAAGGGGTAGGCGAGTAACGCAGCCAGCGCTTCCGGCGTCAGTCGCGCCGGCGGCTGGCCGCTGTCGGCGGCGAGCCGCTCGAGCACCCGTCCGGCGAGCTTCGGCACGTCTTCGCGGCGTTCGCGCAGCGGCGGCACGCGCAGTTCGATGACGTTGATGCGGTAGTAGAGGTCCTGGCGGAAGTGACCGCTCTCGACCAGCTTGCCGAGGTTCTTGTGGGTGGCCGAGAGGATGCGCACATCGACCGGCACCTCGGCGCGGCCGCCGATCGGGCGCACGGCCTTCTCCTGGATCACGCGCAGCAGCTTGACCTGCATGTGGATCGGCAGTTCGGCGACCTCGTCCAGGAACAGGGTGCCGCCGTGGGCGGCCTGGAACAGGCCGTCCTTGTCGGCTTGCGCGCCGGTGAAGCTGCCTTTCTTGTGGCCGAAGAATTCCGATTCCATCAGCTCCGACGGGATTGCGCCGCAATTGACCGGCACGAATGGCCCGCTGGCGCGCGGACCCTGTTCGTGGATCAGGCGCGCGACCAGTTCCTTGCCGACGCCGGATTCGCCGCTGATGTACACAGGCGCCTGGCTGCGGGCGAGTTTGGCGATGGTCGCGCGCAGTTCCTGGATCGCCGGCGAGTCGCCGAGCATGCGCGCCGCGCCCGCGCTCGGCGGCTCGGCCTTCTTCTCCTCGGTCAGCCGCATCGCCGTCTGCACCAGGCGGCGCAGCATGTTGATGTCGACCGGCTTGGAGACGAAGTCGAACGCGCCGGCCTTGAGCGCGTTCACGGCGGCGTCGACGTTGCCATACGCCGTGATCATCGCCACCGGCGTTTCCGGGTGCTTCGCCGCGATCAGCTCGATGATCTCCTGGCCGCTGCCGTCGGGCAGGCGCATGTCGGTGAAGCACAGCGCGTAGCGGCTTTCCGCGAGCCGCTGCCTAGCCTCGCCCACGCTGCTCGCGGTCTCGACCATGAGGCCCATGCGACCTAGGGTGATGGTCAAGAGCTCGCGGATGTCGCGTTCGTCGTCGATGACGAGTACGGTGGGTTTGCTCATGGGCCCCGGTGCCGGTTCGAGTAGCGCGACATTAAGGCAAAACCGCGCGGCCGTGAAGCCGGCGCACGCTCATGGCCCACGCGCTGCGATCGGCGGGGCCGGCAGGGTGATGCGGAAGCAACTGCCGCCGCCGGCGACCGGCACGTATTCGAGCGTGGCCTGATTGGCCTCGCACATGGTACGGGCCAGATACAGGCCGAGGCCGGTGCCGTATTCGTGGGTGGTGAAGAATGGTTCGAAGATCTGCGCGGCGACCTTCGCCGGGATGCCCGGGCCGCGATCGACCACCTCGAGCAAGGGCGGGCCCTTGTCGGTCGCCAGGCGCGCCACCACCGAGACGCGCGCCGGCTCGCCCGGCAGGCGGCCGTAGCGCAACGCGTTCTGCACCAGATTCCACACGACTTGCTGCAGTTGTTGCGGATCGGCCAGCGCCTCGACCCGGCGTCCCTGGGTGACCGCGCGCAACTGGTCCTGGCCGAGATCGTTGCCGGCCTTGTATTCCTCGACGAAATGGATCGCCCATTGCGACAGGTCCAGGCTCTCCGGCCGCGAGCGCTCGCGGCGCGAGAGCTGCAGGATGTTCTCGACGATCTCGTTCACCCGGCTGCAGTGATTGTTGATGATCTCGACCATGCGCTTGTCGGCTTCGGACAGTTCCTCGGACTCGGCCAGCAATTGCGCCGAGTAGCTGATCGCCGCGAGCGGATTGCGGATCTCGTGGGCGATCGAGGCCGACAACCGGCCGAGCGAGGACAGCGTGAGCTCCTCGGCCCGACGCGACACCAGCGAGGTGTCGTCGAGGAAGATCAGCACGTTGTTGTCGTCGTTCGAGGCGAGCCGGGTGAAGCGCGGAATCACCTCCGGCACGCCTTCGGCGAGGGTGACGGCGGTGTTGTCGATCCGGCCGGTGGTGCGCCAGTGGTACAAGCGCCGCGAGAGTTCCGGGGCGATGCTGCCGAGATCGCGCTGGCCCGGATTGGGATTGCCCATCAGCGCCCAGGCCGATTCGTTCCAGCGGTGCACGCGGTTGGCGTCGTCGACCACGAGCACGCCGGTCTTCATGCGCCGGATGATGAGCTCGTTGATCTGCGCGAGATTGGCGAGGTCGATGCCGCGCTGCTCGGCGAGCGCCTCGGTTTCGCGCATCTGCTTGCCGAGCACGAAGCAGAGCGTGGCGGTGGCGAAGTAGCTCAGTCCGTACAGGCCGGCCTCGACCAGGTTGCGATCCTCATGCTCGATGACGCGGCCGTACAGGCACTGGCCGAGCACGCCGAGCGCGGCGAGCGCGGCGAACAGTCCGGCCAGCCGCGGCGGCAGCAGCAGCGCGCCGGCGCCGACGTTGACCAGGAGCAGCATGGCGATCGCGGTCGGCGGATTGGCAAGCGAGAACATCGCGATGGTGGTGGCGGCGATGTCGAGGCCGAGCGCGGCGGCAACCTTGAGGATGACGTCGTGGCGCCATTGCCGGGTCTGCAGCAGCGCGTGCAGGGCCAGAATCAGATAGATCGCTGCGCTGGTGCTGCCGAACAGCGGATGATCGAGCGGCGTCCAGCCGAGCAGCACCGCGCTGAACACCAGGCAGGCGATGACGATCGCCTGGAACACCCGGAACAAGTTGAAAAAGTACAGCTCGCGGCGGCCGATGTCGCTCAGTGCCGGCTGCGGTCGGGTGCGAACGTCGATTGCGGTGGCCACGGCGATGCGGGTGCTTTGGCCGAGTATACCAATCAATCCGCCGTATCGCGCGCCGCCACGCGCGGAGGGCCGCCGCGGGATTCCCTTTGCCGGCGGCTTTCTTCACAATACGCCGCTCCGCCGGTCGCCGTGACGCGGCTGCGCTTCCGATCGCACGTTCTTCTCCAGGTGCTGCATGAACTTTCACGAGTACCAGGCCAAGCAACTGTTCGCCGACTACGGCATTCCGGTGCCGCCCGGCCGCATCGCGACGACCCCCGAACAAGCGGCCGAGGCTGCGCGCGCGCTCGGCGGCGACACCTGGGTGGTCAAGGCGCAGATCCACGCCGGCGGGCGCGGCAAGGCGGGCGGCGTGAAGCTGGTCAAGTCGCCGGAGGAGGCGAAGGCGGCGGCGGCGAAGATGCTCGGCACGCGCATGCAGACGTATCAGTCGGGCGGACGCGCGTTGCCGGTGAACGTGGTGCTGGTGGCCGAGGCGACCGACATCGCCAAGGAGCTGTATCTGTCCGTGCTGGTGGACCGCGCGAGCAAGGCGGTGGCCTTCATCGCCTCGGCGCGCGGTGGCGTCGACATCGAGCAGGTCGCGCGCGAGGAACCCGATGCCATCCACACGCTCGAGGTCAACTACGTGCAGGGCTTGCAGCCGTACCAATGCCGCCGGCTCGCCTTCGCGCTGGGACTGAACGCGAAGCAGGCGACGCAACTGACCCGGATCATGCTCGGCCTGTACAAGCTGTTCAACGACAAGGATCTGTCGCTGATCGAACTCAATCCGCTGGCGATCGAGAAATCCGGGGATCTGATCGCGGTCGACGGCAAGATCAATTCCGACGACAACGCCGAATTCCGCCACACCGAACTCGCCGCGCTGCGCGACGAATCGCAGGAGGACCCGGCCGAGGCGGTCGCCGCCAAGCACAACCTCAACTACGTCACCATGGACGGCAACATCGGCTGCATGGTCAACGGCGCCGGTCTGGCCATGGCGACGATGGACGTGATCAAGCTCGCCGGCGGGGAACCGGCGAACTTCCTCGACGTCGGCGGCGGCGCGACCAAGGAGCGCGTCACCGAGGCGTTCAAGCTGATCCTGTCCTCGGACAAGGTGCGCTGCATCCTGGTCAACATCTTCGGCGGCATCGTGCGCTGCGATCTGATCGCCGAGGGCATCATCGCCGCGGTAAGGGAGGTGGGACTCACGATTCCCGTCGTCGTGCGGCTGGAAGGCACCAATGTCGAGAAGGGTCGCGAGCTGCTCGCCAACTCCGGCCTCAAGATCACGCCGGCGCTGGACTTGAACGACGCGGCGCGCAAGGCCGTGGCGGCGGCGCGCGGCTGACAAAGAAGGAATCGCCATGAGCGTTCTCGTCAACAAATCCACCAAGGTCATCTGCCAGGGCTTCACCGGCCAGCAGGGCACGTTCCATTCCGAACAGGCGCTCGACTACGGCACCAAGCTGGTCGGCGGCGTGACGCCGGGCAAGGGCGGCAGCGAGCACATCGGCCTGCCGGTGTTCAACACCGTACAGGATGCGGTGGACGAGACCGGCGCCGACGCGACCATGATCTTCGTGCCGCCGCCGTTCGCCGCCGACGCCATCCTCGAAGCCGCCGACGCCGGCATCCGCGTGATCGTCGCCATCACCGAAGGCATCCCGGTGCTCGACATGCTGCGGGTCAAGAACACGCTCAAGCAGTATCCCGACACCGTGCTGATCGGGCCCAACTGCCCGGGCATCATCACGCCGGGCGAGTGCAAGATCGGCATCATGCCGGGGCACATCCACAAGCCCGGCAGGATCGGCATCGTCAGCCGCTCCGGCACGCTCACCTACGAGGCGGTGTTCCAGACCACCAACGTCGGTCTCGGCCAGAGCACGGTCATCGGCATCGGCGGCGATCCGATCAACGGCCTCAACTTCGTCGATTGCCTCAAGCTGTTCCAGGACGATGCGCAGACCGAGGGCATCATCATGGTCGGCGAGATCGGCGGCAGTGCCGAGGAGGAGGCCGCCGAATTCATCGAGGAACACGTGACCAAGCCGGTGGTCGCCTTCATCGCCGGCGCCAGCGCGCCGCCGGGCAAGCGCATGGGCCATGCCGGCGCGATCATCTCCGGCGGCAAGGGTACTGCGGCGGCCAAATTCGCCGCGCTGGAGAAGGCCGGCGTGACCACGGTGAAATCCCCCGCCGATCTCGGCAAGGCGATCCAGCAGCGCCTGGCGAAGTAGCCTCATCCAGCCCACAGGCGCGGCCCGGGAACCATCATGCCGACGCTGCGTTTCGCCCTCGCCCAATTCGACTTTCCGGTCGGCGCCGTGGCGCACAACGGCGCGCGCGTGCGCGAACTGCTGGCCCAGGCGCGCGATGCGCACGGCGCGCAACTGGTGGCGTTCCCGGAGCTGACGCTCGCCGGCTATCCGCCGGAGGACCTGCTGCTGCGGCCGAGTTTCCTCGCCGCGTGCGAACGCGAGCTGGCGGCGGTGGCCGCCGCGTCGCGCGGCGTGGCCGCCTACGTCGGCCATCCGCAGGCGCTGGGAGAAGTATACAATGCCGCAAGCCTGCTCGCCGACGGCGGCGTGGTGTTGACCGCGCGCAAGCAGGCGCTGCCGAACTACACCGTGTTCGACGAGAAGCGGTACTTCCGGCCGGGTCACGATTCGGCGGTGAGCGATCTCGCTGGCGTGCGCATCGGCTGGCTGGTGTGCGAGGACATCTGGGAACCGGAGCCGGCCGCGCGCGCCGCCGCGCACGGCGCCGAGCTGCTGGTCGTGATCAACGCCTCGCCGTTCGACGTCGCCAAGGCGGCCTTGCGCGAGGAACTGCTGGTCCGTCGCGCGCGCGAGAACTCGGTCGCCATTGCCTATCTCAATCTGGTCGGCGGTCAGGACGATCTGGTGTTCGACGGCGGCTCGCTGCTGGTCGAGCCCGACGGCCGCATCGCCGCACGCGCGCCGGCCTTCGTCGATGCGCTGCTGCTCGCCGAGTACGACGCCGCGGCGCGCCGGTTCCTCGCGCACGATTGGCCGGTCGAGCGCGACGCCTCGCGCGAGGCGCGGGTCTATGCCGGCCTCGTGCGCGGCATCCGCGACTACGTCGAGAAGAACCGCTTTCCCGGCGTGCTGCTCGGCTTGTCCGGCGGCATCGACTCGGCGCTGACGCTCGCGCTCGCGGTCGACGCGCTCGGCGCCGAACGGGTGACCGCGGTGCGCCTGCCGTCGCGCTACACCGCCGAGCTCAGCAACGATCTCGCCGAGCGGCAGGCGCAGACGCTCGGCGTGTCGCTGCTCACGATGCCGATCGAGCCGCCGTTCCGCGCCTTGCTCGAGGTGCTCGCGCCGGCCTTCGCCGGGCGCGCCGCGGACGTGACCGAGGAGAATCTGCAATCGCGCTGCCGCGGCACGCTCCTGATGGCGCTGTCGAACAAGTTCGGGCGCATGCTGCTGTCGACCGGCAACAAGAGCGAGTACGCGGTCGGCTATGCCACGATCTACGGCGACATGTGCGGCGGCTACGCGCCGCTCAAGGATTGCTACAAGACGCTAGTGTACGCGCTGGCGCGCTGGCGCAACGCGCGCGGCGACGGCGAGATCATTCCGTCGGCGGTGATCGCGCGTGCGCCGTCGGCGGAGTTGCGCGCGAACCAGACCGACCAGGATTCGCTGCCGCCGTACGAGGTGCTCGATGCCATCCTCGAGCGCTTCATCGACGGCGAGCAGGCACAGGCCGAGATCGTCGCCGCCGGCTTCGACGAGGCGACGGTGCGCAACGTGGCGCGGCTGGTGCTCGCCAGCGAATTCAAGCGCCGGCAGTCGCCGCCCGGGCCGAAGATCAGCACGCGCGCGTTCGGCCGCGATCGGCGCTATCCGATCACTTCGGGTTGGCGGTGACCGATCGCGGCGTGGTGCGGGGCGTATCCAGCGCGGACGCGCGAGCCGTCGAACGCGGCAGATTTCCTGATTGGCGCTGAAATTCAGTCTGCCGTCTCTCCGGATGTTCCAGTACAACTCGGCCGTTCCGACCTGAAACGTCGTTCGCTTCGCTTGCGACAAAAGATCTGCATGCGCAGCGAACGACGTATCAGCTTGCCACGGACGAGTTGTACACGGAATCTTCATCCCCTTTCGGAATCCTCGTGCAGGTCCTCCAAGGGATGCTCTGCTTTGAAGGTGTTTCTTGGTTACTTCTTTGCACCAGCAAAGAAGTGACCCGCTGGCCGAAGGACAGCGGAAGCTTCGTTCCCGAAAACAAACCACACGAACAACCGCCGAGCGGAAGCTCTACGCTTGTGGCGGAAAAAGGGAGTCGCCTACTGAGGTTCGACGCTTATCAGGGCAGATTTCGAGCCGGGTTCTAGCTGCGGAACGGAATCATCCGCGCCCACCAGTGCTGGCGCGGCGGCCAATGGCCGTGGAAATACGGGTGATCCGGATAGTTGAGTTTGAGCACGCGCTCGGCGTCGTCGGCGAGCTTGTCCTGCGCGAGCGCATGGTAGGAGATCGCCATGATCGCGAGCGCGTCGCCGGCCTCGGGCGTGCGCTGGTATTTCTCGACGATGTCCTTGGCGCGGTTGGCGGCGGCGACGTAGGCGCCCAGGCGCAGATAGAACTCGGCGATGTTGAGCTGTGCCCTGGCCAGGTTGTCGCGCAGATAGATCATGCGCTGGCGCGCGTCCGGCGCGTAGCGGCTGTCGGGGAACTTGCTGACGAGTTCGCTGAAGTCCTCGAACGATTGCAGGGTGTTGGTCTGATCGCGCTTGGTCATGTCCTGGTTGGCGTAGCGATCGAGGAAGCCCTTGTCGCGATCGAAATTGATCACGCCGCGCAGGTAGTAGGCATAGTCGATGTGCTTGTGCGTCGGATAGGTCTTGATGAAGCGGTTGATCGTCGCGTACGCGTCTTCCGGCTTGTCGGTCTTGTACTGGGCGTAGGCGAGGTCCAGCGTCGCTTGCTCGGTGTACGGGCCGAACGGGAAGCGCGCGATCAGGCGCTGGTCGTACTTGATGGCCTTGCTGTAATTGCCGTCGGCGAGCGCGGCCTTGGCCACCTCGTACATCTGCTCGACCGGCAGCACTTCGGTCTCGTCTTGTTTCTTGGCGTCGCGATGGCAGCCCGCGCCGAGGACGGCGAGCAGCAGGGACAGGACCAGCAGCGGGAGAACTCGCATGGGATCGCGCTTTCGATGGCGGAACCGCGATAATAGCGGAAACCGGCGTGCGGCCGGTAATCGTCCGTACCGCCGGAGCGAGAGCGTTCACCTTCCGTCATGGATCCATCGGCTCCCTTGTTGCGCGCGCGCATTCCGCCGACGGCGGCGGGCCGGCGTCTCGATCAGGCGCTGGCCGAGCTGTTTCCGGACTATTCGCGTTCGCGGCTGGCGGCGTGGATCAAGTCCGGCGACGTGCAGGTGGACGGCGCCGCCGCGGTGCCGCGCCAGATCGTGCGCGGCGACGAGTGGGTCACGCTGCGCGCGCAGCCCGCCGAGGAGGTGCCGCCGGCGGCGGAACCGATCGCGCTCGACGTGCGCTACCAGGACGCCGACGTGCTGGTGATCAACAAGCCGGTCGGGCTCACCGTGCACCCGGGCGCCGGGCAGCCGGCCGGCACGCTGCAGAATGCGTTGCTGCATCTCGATCCGGCATTGGTCGGCGTGCCACGGGCCGGCATCGTCCACCGCCTGGACAAGGACACCTCGGGCGTCATGGTCGTCGCGCGCAATCTGCGCGCGCACGCGGCGCTGGTCGAGCAATTGCAGGCGCGCACGGTGCATCGGCAGTACCTCGCCGTCGTTTGCGGCGTGTTGATCGCCGGCGGCAGCGTCGATGCGCCGATCGGGCGCCATCCGCGCGATCGCCTGCGCCAGGCGGTGGTCGAGGAACCCGCCGGCAAGCCGGCGCGCACCCACTATCGCGTGCGCGAGCGCTTTCGCGCGCACACGCTCATCGAATGCCGACTGGAAACCGGGCGCACCCACCAGATCCGCGTGCACATGGCGCATCTGCGCCATCCGCTGGTCGGCGACGGCCTGTACGGCGGCGGCCTCAAGCTGCCGAAAGGCGCGACGGCGGAACTGGTCGCGGCGTTGCGCGGCTTCCGGCGTCAGGCGCTGCACGCCGAACGGATCGAGTTCCTGCATCCCGGCAGTGGTGAATCGGTGTGCGTGAGCGCGGCGGTGCCGGAGGATTTCGCCGCGCTGGTGCAGGCGCTGCGCCGCGACGCGCAGCAACGGGCGTGACGATGCCGCCGACGGCACCGACGCCGCCGCTGGTGGTCGTGCCGGACTGGCCCGCACCGCCAGCGGTGCGCGCGTTCACCACCACGCGCTGGCTGCCCGGGCTGTCGCAGCCGCCCTACGACGCATTCAATCTCGGCCTGCGCACCGGCGAGGACGAAGCGACCGTGCGCGCCAACCGCGCCCTGCTCGAACGCGCCTTCGCGTTGCCCGCGGCGCCGCGCTGGCTGCATCAGGTGCACGGTGACCGCAGTCTGCGCCTGACCGAGGAAATCCTCGACGGCGAACCGCAAGCCGACGCCGCCTTCACCACGCGGCCGGGCGTGGTGCTCGCGATCCTCACCGCCGATTGCCTGCCGATCCTGCTCGCCGCCGACGACGGTGCGGAAGTCGCCGCGATCCATGCCGGCTGGCGCGGGCTTGCCGCCGGCGTGATCGAATCCTGCGTGCGACGCCTGCGCACACCCGGCGCGCGCCTCATCGCCTGGCTCGGCCCGGCGATCGGCGCGCGTTCGTATGAAGTGGGCGCGGAGGTGCGCGAACGCCTGCTCGCCCATGCCGCGGAGGCCGAGGCGGCGTTCGCGCCCAGTCGGTCGGGCCATTGGTGGTGCGATCTGTCCGTGCTCGCGCGCCAGCGGCTGGTCGCGCTCGGCGTGCGTCGCGTCCACGGCGGCGACTTCGACACCTTCGGCGACGCGCGTTTCTATTCGCACCGTCGCGACGGTGCGCGCAGCGGACGCTTTGCGACCTTGATCTGGCGTGCCGCCTGAGCCGGACGGGTCGGCTCAGAACAGCAGATACGTCGAGAGGATGTACTTGTCGTTGGACTTCGGCGGCAGCCCGGCGTGCTGGAACATCCAGTACGGCGGGAACATCAGCAGCCGCCCGGCGCGTGCGCCGATGCGCAGGCCGAGATCCGGAAACTCGGTCTCGCCGCCTTCGGCCACGTCGTTGAGGTACCAGAGAAAGACGAGGTAGCGGTTGCTCGTATAGTCCACCGCGTCGAAGTGCGGCTGGAACTGATCGTGCGCCGCGGCGTCGTACCGCTTGATGCGCAAGTCCTCCAGGCGATCCCGCGGCGGCACCGGCAGGGTGAGGCCGAGGTTGGCGTTGTAGCGTTCGAGATACCGGAATGCCTGGGCGTGGAAGAAATCGCGCATCTCGGCATCGGCGACCCTGCTCACGTTGAGCTCGGTCCAGGCGCTTTGCTCGAGCTGCGTCATCACGCCGCGGCCGTTGCGCGCGTGAAACCGCGCCAGCTTCTCGAACGAATCGATCATCTGCGCGCAGAACACGCCGGTGAGCGCATCGTCGAAGCATTGCACGTAGCGGGCGAGATCGCGCGCCGCCGGCAGCGGGACCGCGGAGGCGGACGGAATGGCGCTCATTCAGGGCAGCTCCTGCAAGCGGGTGTCGAAGTCTACCGCCGCGGCGAACAGCACCGACAGGGCCTGGCGTTCGTGTTCGGCAAGTCCGGGATGCCAGACCTCGGCGGTCAGCAGCGTTGCCCGCGACGCGCCGGCGTTGTGCCAGGCCACGCCGAAGCTCGGATCGACGATGCGCGTCTCGCCGGCGACCAGCGGGCGCGTCTCGCCGCCGACGGTGACTTCCACCGCCGTGTTTTCGCCGAGTGCGAACACGGCCCAGCAGCGCGCATTGCTGCGGCCGTATTGCGCTGGCAGGCGGACCTGGCCGGCCAGGGCCACGATCTCGACGTCCGGCGCGTGATTGGAAACCCGCGCGAGCGGCAGTTCCGCGAGCCTGGCGAGCAGTCGGCGTGCGTGCCGGCGCGCTTCGTATTGCTCGATGCCGCGCAGGCAGATCGGCACCCGCCCGCTGCCGCCCGCCGGCAGCGCGGCCTCGAGGCAGGCGGCGATTTCCTCGCGCACGCCGGCGAGCGCAACTGCCGCCGCCGGCAACCACGGCAAATGCGTCGGATCGGGGAACGGGGCGGTCGACAGTCCCGGCATGAACAGCATGCCGGCGTGCTGGCGCGGATCGACCGGCGTCGGCGTTCGTTCGCCGAGATGGGCGGCGAGTGCGGCCTCGACGCGGTCCCAGCGCGCATGCGGCGCTTGCTCGCGCAGCGGGGCGAGCGCGCGCTCGAACCACGCGCGACGGCCGGTGGCCGCATAGTGTTCGGCATGCGCGATCAGCCGCTCGGCCGCGAACGTGGGCACACCCGGTTGCGCCCAGCGTTGCGCGCGTCGCGCCTCGACGAGGGCGCGGAAATAGTGGAGCAGGGCCAGTTCCGGGCGCGCGTCCCGTTCCAGCACCTGTGCCAGCAGCAGACGCAGAAACGGATTGCGTCCGGCATCCAGGAGCAACGCGCGTTCGAGGACGTAGCGCGCGGCGTCGTAGCGTTCCGCGGCGCGGTAGGCGATGCCGAGTTCGGCCAGCACGCCGACATCCTGCGGTGCCGCCTTCGCCGCCCGACTGAGCAGGGCGACAGCGCCGCCGAAATCGCCGCGCGTGCCGGCGATCCGCGCCAGGGACCGCAGCGCCTCGAGATTCTCCGGTTGCGCGGCGAGCACGCGCCGCCATGGTTCCTCGGCGGCGTCGGTCGGATGGGCGGAAGGATCGGACACGAGCGAATGGCGGAAGTGATTGGAGCCGGCAAGAACCTAGCACGGGCATGCGGCTTGCGCATCCGCCGCGCTTGATAACCCCGGCCTCCGCCCGCATAACGGCGGCGTCTCCCGCGCACGCCGATCGCTTGCGCGCCGTCAAGATGGCGATGGCGCAATGGAGTACGGTGGCTGCGCATTGCTTGAGGTAGGTCTCATTGATTCCCATGTTCCCGTCTTCGGTTGCGGCGCCGCACCTCCACAACCCCCATCAAACCCTTGCGCAGCAAGGGTTTGATCGCCCCCTTGACTCAAGGGGGCTAACAGAGCCAAGGCCGCATTGTTCCCTTGTCCCAGGATTGCTCAAGGTGGGATCACCATGCGAATGGACAAACTGACCTCGCGTTTCCAGCAGGCGCTTGCCGACGCGCAGAGCCTCGCCGTCGGACGCGATCACAATCTGCTGGAACCCGTGCACGTGATGGCCGCGCTGCTCGATCAGCAGGGCGGCTCGACCGCGCCGCTGTTGGCGCAGGCCGGCGTCAACGTCGCCGCGCTGCGCACGCGCGTCGGTCAGGCGCTCGACAAGCTGCCGCAGGTGCGCGGCCAGGAAGGCCACATCACGGTGTCCAACGATCTGACCCGCCTGCTCAATCTCACCGACAAGCTGGCGCAGCAGCGCGGCGACGCCTTCATCGCCAGCGAGCTGTTCGTGCTCGCCGCGCTCGACGACAAGGGCGAGCTCGGTGCCGCGCTCAAGGCCGCCGGCGCCAGCAAGGCCAACCTCGAGGCCGCGATCGAGCGCCTGCGCGGCGGCGAAAAAGTCGCCAGCGAAAACGCCGAGGACCAGCGCCAGGCGCTGGAGAAGTACACCATCGACCTGACCGCGCGCGCCGAGCAGAACAAGCTCGATCCGGTGATCGGCCGCGACGAGGAGATCCGCCGCGTGGTGCAGGTGCTGCAGCGACGCACCAAGAACAATCCGGTGCTGATCGGCGAGCCCGGCGTCGGCAAGACCGCGATCGTCGAGGGTCTGGCCCAGCGCATCGTCAACGGCGAGGTGCCGGAAGGCTTGCGCGACAAGCGCGTGCTCGCGCTCGACATGGGCGCGCTGATCGCCGGCGCCAAGTTCCGCGGCGAGTTCGAGGAGCGCCTGAAGGCCGTGCTCAAGGACCTGGCCAAGGAGGAAGGCAACATCATCCTGTTCATCGACGAGCTGCACACCATGGTCGGCGCCGGCAAGGCCGAGGGCGCGATGGATGCCGGCAACATGCTCAAGCCGGCGCTGGCGCGCGGCGAGTTGCACTGCATCGGCGCGACCACGCTCGATGAGTACCGCAAGTACGTCGAGAAGGACGCCGCGCTCGAGCGGCGCTTCCAGAAGGTGTTCGTCGGCGAGCCGTCCGTCGAGGACACGATCGCGATCCTGCGTGGCCTGAAGGAACGCTACGCCGTGCACCACGGCGTCGAGATCACCGACCCGGCGATCGTCGCCGCGGCCACGCTGTCGCACCGTTACATCGCCGACCGGCAATTGCCGGACAAGGCCATCGACCTGATGGACGAGGCCGCCAGCCGCATCCGCATGGAGATCGACTCCAAGCCGGAGGAGCTCGATCGGCTGGAACGCCGGCTGATCCAGCTCAAGATCCAGCGCGAGGCGCTGAAGAAGGAGAAGGACAAGGAATCGAAGCAGCGGCTGGCCGATCTGGAAGGCGACATCGCCAGGCTGGAACGCGAATTTTCCGATCTCAACGAAGTATGGAAGGCCGAGAAGGCCGCGGTGCAGGGCACGACGAAGATCAAGGAGCAGATCGAAGCGGCGCGCGCCGAGATCGAGATCGCGCAGCGCCACGGCGATCTGGCGAAAGTGGCGGAAATCCAATATGGGAGAATTCCACAATTGGAAAAGCAGCTCGCCGCCGCGCAGGAGACCGAAGCCAAGGGCTTCAAGTTGCTGCAGCAGCGCGTGACCGCCGAGGAGATCGCCGAGGTGGTGTCGCGCTGGACCGGCATCCCGGTGGCGAAGATGCTCGAGGGCGAGCGCGAGAAGCTGCTGCGCATGGAGCAGGCGCTGCATCAGCGCGTGGTCGGCCAGGACGAGGCCGTGCGCGCCGTGGCCGACGCCATCCGCCGCGCCCGCGCCGGCCTGTCCGATCCGAACCGGCCGAACGGCTCGTTCCTGTTCCTCGGTCCCACCGGGGTGGGCAAGACCGAGCTGTGCAAGGCGCTCGCCGAATTCCTGTTCGATTCGAGCGAGGCGATGGTGCGCATCGACATGAGCGAGTTCATGGAGAAGCACTCCGTCGCGCGCCTGATCGGCGCGCCGCCGGGCTACGTCGGCTACGAGGAGGGCGGCTACCTGACCGAGGCGGTCCGGCGCCGGCCGTACAGCGTTATACTTTTGGACGAAGTGGAAAAAGCGCACCACGACGTGTTCAACGTGCTGCTGCAAGTGCTCGACGACGGCCGTCTGACCGACGGCCAGGGTCGCACCGTGGACTTCCGCAACACCGTGATCGTGATGACCTCGAACCTGGGTTCGCAGTTGATCCAGGAGTTCGCCGGCGACGAGTCCGAGGAGGCCTACACCAAGATGAAGGCCGCGGTGATGGGTGTGGTGCAGGCGCATTTCCGCCCGGAATTCATCAACCGGCTCGACGAGATCGTGGTGTTCCGCGCGCTGGACAAGGCGCAGATCCGCCAGATCGCGCGCATCCAGTGCGTGTACCTGGGCAAGCGCCTGGCCGAGCGCCAGTTGACGCTGACCCTGAGCGACCGGGCGCTCGACCTGCTCGGCAACGTCGGTTTCGACCCGGTCTACGGTGCCCGCCCGCTCAAGCGCGCGATCCAGCAGCAGCTCGAGAACCCGCTGGCGAAGGAGATCCTCGAAGGCCGCTTCCAGCCGGGCGACACGATCGCCGTGGACGCCGCCGGCGGGCACTTGCAATTTCGCCGGCAGGCCGCATAGTGGCCGCCGGATGCGCACCAGCGCGAGCGTAACGAGGGGCGAGCCCATGCCGATCTACGAATTCGAATGCGCCCGTTGCGGCAACCGCTTCGAGCGTCTGCAGAAGCTTTCCGATCCCGATCCGTCCGCCTGTCCGGAGTGTGGCGCGGGTGCGGTGCAGCGGCGCCTGAACGCGCCGGCGTTCCGCCTCGCCGGCAGCGGTTGGTACGAGACCGATTTCAAGAAGGCCGGCGACAAGAAGCGCAACCTCGCCGATCGGGGTGAGGCGTCGGGCGGCGAGAAGAAAACGGATGGTGCGACCACGGCGGGCGAGGGCGCCGGCAAGGCCGCGAGCGAAGCCAAACCGCCGCGCCCGGCCGAGGCCGGTACGGCCGCGCCGGCCGGCTGAATCCCCGACACCTGCGTTGCAGCAAGCCAAGCCCGTGCCTGCGGGATACACTGTTCCCGGGTTCCTGCTGGGAGGTGTGAGCATGACGATGCGAATCCTCGCCGCGCTGGCGGTTCTGGTGTTCGGCATCTGGCCCGCGACGGCAGCGCGCGCGCAAGACTACGGCTACGGCGACACCGTCGAGTGCCGCAGCCGCAACTACAACTACCAGAGTTGCCCGGTGCCGTGGCGCGACGCGCGCCTGATCCGCCAACTCTCCGACACGCAGTGCATCCGCGGCCGCACCTGGGGCTTCGACCGGCGCGGCTTGTGGGTCGATCGCGGTTGTTCCGGCGTGTTCGCCGACGCCGGCTATGGGTCCGGGCCGGGCGGCTGGCGTCCGGGGCCGGATTGGGATCGACGCTTCAGCGTCGGCTGTGCCAGCAGCGGCTACCAGTACCAGTTCTGTGCGGTGGATCTCGGCCGCGGCGGGCGTGCCTATCTCGACCGGCAGACCTCGAACTCGCCGTGCGTGGAGGGCAGCACCTGGGGCTGGAATCGCGCCGGCATCTGGGTGGATCAGGGTTGCGCCGGGGTGTTCGTGATCGATCGCCGTTGGCGCTGAACGCGGCGGGACGCCGGCCAACCCCCGCCCGTCCGACCCGCCCGCACCGGTGCGTGACGGCGCCGGCGCGCGGCGGTTTGCAGCGCAGCAAATTCCTTCGTAGGATGCGCGGCTCGGCGTCCGCGCGGGCGGGCCGCCTGCGCTGGAGTCTCGGATGCGTACCCACTACTGCGGCCTCGTCGGCGAGGCCCTCATCGGTCACGACGTCACCCTGTGCGGCTGGGCGGACACCCGCCGCGATCACGGCGGGGTGATCTTCGTCGATCTGCGCGACCACGAAGGCATCGTCCAGGTGGTGATCGAGCCGGACAATCGCGCCGCGTTCGCCGCCGCCGAGCACGTCCGCTACGAGTACTGCCTGCGCGTGCGCGGCCGGGTGCGCGCGCGCCCGGCGAGCCAGATCAACGAGCGTCTGCGCACCGGCACCGTGGAAGTGCTGGCGACCGAGGTCGAGGTGCTGAACGCCGCGGCGCCGCTGCCGTTCATGCTCGACGATGCCGCCGGCGAGGACGCGCGGCTGCGCTACCGCTATCTCGATCTGCGCCGCACCGACATGCAGCGCAAGCTGCGCCTGCGCACGCGGCTGGTCGCGGCGTTGCGCCGCTATCTCGACGCGCGCGGCTTCCAGGACATCGAGACGCCGATCCTGACCAAGGCCACGCCCGAGGGCGCGCGCGATTATCTCGTGCCCTCGCGCGTGCATGCGGGCGAGTTCTACGCGCTGCCGCAGTCGCCGCAGTTGTTCAAGCAGATCCTGATGATGGCCGGCTTCGACCGCTACTACCAGATCGCGCGCTGCTTCCGCGACGAGGATCTGCGCGCCGACCGCCAGCCGGAGTTCACCCAGCTCGACATGGAATTCGCCTTCGTCGAGGAGCGTGACGTGCAGGACTTCGTCGAGGGCATGATCCGCCACGTGTTCCGTGAAGTCGCCGAAGTCGAGCTCGCGGATCCGTTTCCGCGGTTGAGCTACGCCGAGGCGCTGCGCCGCTACGGTTCGGACAAGCCGGACTTGCGGATTGCGCTGGAACTGGTGGATGTCGCCGACATCGTGCGCACCGCCGAATTCAAGGTGTTCAGCGGTCCGGCCAACGACCCGGGCGGGCGCGTCGCCGCGTTGCGCCTGCCGGAAGGCGCCAGGCAGTCGCGCAAATACCTCGACGATCTCGGTCCCTACGTCGCGCGCTACGGCGCCAAGGGTCTGGCCTGGATCCGCATCGACGATCTCGGCCGCGGCCGCGACGGCATGACCAGCCCGATCCTCAAGTTCCTCGACGACGCCACGCTCGCGAACCTGCTTGCCGCGGTCGGCGCGCAGACCGGCGACGTGATCTTCTTCGGCGCCGGTCCGTACAAGACCGTCAGCGATTTCATGGGCGCGCTGCGTCTGAAGGTCGCGCGCGACCATGGCCTGGTCGAGAATGCGTGGAAGCCGCTCTGGGTCACCGATTTCCCGATGTTCGAATACGACCACGAGGCCCGGCGCTACGTCGCCCTGCATCATCCCTTCACCGCGCCGAAGGTCGACGACATCGCCGATCTTTCGGCGCACGCCGCGACCGCGGTATCGCGCGGCTACGACATGGTGCTGAACGGCAACGAGATCGGCGGCGGCTCGATCCGCATCCATCGCCCGGACATGCAGAGCGCGGTGTTCGAGTTGCTCGGCATCGGTCCGGACGAGGCGCAGGCGAAGTTCGGCTTCCTGCTGGAAGCGCTCAAGTACGGCGCGCCGCCGCACGGCGGCATCGCCTTCGGCATCGACCGCATCGCCGCGCTGATGGCCGGCACCGAGTCGATCCGCGACGTGATCGCGTTTCCGAAGACGGCGAGCGCACAGTGCCTGATGACCGCAGCGCCCTCGCGCGTGCCCGAGGCACAGTTGCAGGAGCTGCACGTGCGCGTGGTCAAGCCGGCGAAGGGTTGACGGCGATCGGCCATGAACGACCACGTCGTCCTGCTGCACGGTCTGTGGATGCGCGGCTTCACCCTGGTGGCGCTGCGCCATCGCCTGGAGCACGCCGGGTTCTCGGTCGAGCTGTTCGATTACGCGAGCGTCCTGCACGGTCCGGAGCCGAGCGTGGACCGGTTGATCGCGCGGGCGCGCGAGCACCAGGGACGCAAGCTCCACTTCGTCGGCCACAGCCTCGGCGGTCTGGTCGCGCTGCAGGCGCTGGCGCGCGATCCCCAACTGACGCGCGGCCATGTCGTCTGCCTCGGCTCGCCGCTGCGCGGCAGCGCGGTCGCGCGCGGCGTGGCGCGTCTGCCGGGCGGCACCTGGCTGATCGGCAAGAGCCTCGACATCCTGCGCAACGGCATCGAGCGCTGGACCGGTCCGCAACCGGTCGGCGCGATCGCCGGGCGCTTGCCGATCGGCCTCGGCTTCGCGCTCGGCGCGCTGGCCTCGCCGCACGACGGCACCGTGAGCGTGGCCGAGACCGAGCTGCCCGGACTCACCGACCACTGCGTGGTGCCGGCGACGCACACCGGCCTGCTGTTCTCGGACGAGGCCGCCGCACAGACCATCGCCTTCCTGCGCACCGCGCGCTTCGCGCCGCGGGACTGACCGGGCCGCAGCGGGCGGCGTGCTAGAATTTCCCGATTGTTCGAGGCGTTTTCTCCGACTCCATGGCTGGTCATTCCAAGTGGGCCAACATCCAGCATCGCAAGAATGCCCAGGATGCCAGGCGCGGCAAGATCTTCACCAAGCTGATCCGCGAAATCAGCATCGCCGCGCGCAGCGGCGGCGGCGATCTGGCGGCGAATCCGCGCCTGCGGCTCGCCGTGGACAAGGCGCTGGATGCGAACATGACCAAGGACGCGATCGAGCGCGCGATCAAGAAGGCCACCGGCGAGCTCGAGGGCGCGGCCTATGAGGACGTGCGCTACGAAGGCTACGCGCCGGGCGGCGTGGCGATGATCGTGCAATGCACGACCGACAACCGCCAGCGCACCGTCGCCGACGTGCGCCACGCCTTCGCCAAGTTCGGCGGCAACCTCGGCACCGACGGTTCGGTGAGCTATCTGTTCCGCAAGCTCGGCGTGCTTTCGTTCGCGCCGGGCGCGCCGGAAGCGCGCATCATGGAGGTGGCGATCGAGGCCGGCGCCGACGACGTCTGCGCCGATCCCGACGACGGCTCGATCGAGGTGCTCACCGCGCCGGAGACGTTCGAGGCGGTGAAACACGCGATGGAGCGCGCCGGGCTGAAACCGGATGCGGCCGAGATCACCCTGCGCGCGGACAACACGATCGCGTTGGCGGGCGAGGCCGCGCAGAGCGTCGTCAAGCTGATCGACTGGCTGGAGGATCTCGACGACGTGCAGGCGGTGTATACCAACGCCGAACTGCCGTTGGGAGAGAGCTGAGCTTGCGCGGCGCGCGCCGCCGTCCGCGCGGCTCGACTCGCCCCGGCCCGCCATCGCCATGCGCATCCTCGGCATCGATCCCGGCTCGCAGCGCACCGGCGTCGGCATCATCGACGCCGATGCGGCGGGCACGTCGCGACACGTGTACCATGCCGCGCTGGAATTGCTCGACAACGCCAGTTTCCCGCTGCGGTTGAAGCAGATCTTCGACGACATGTGCGCGCTCATCGACGAACACCGCCCCGACGAGGTGGCGATCGAACGCGTGTTCATGGCGCGCAACGCCGATTCGGCGCTGAAACTCGGCCAGGCGCGCGGCGCGGCGATCTGCGCGGCGGTGCACAAGGGGCTCGCGATCGCCGAATATGCGCCGCGCGAGATCAAGCAGGCGGTGGTCGGCGGCGGCGGCGCCGACAAGGTGCAGGTGCAACACATGGTCGGCGTGCTGCTCGGCATCCGCTCCCGGATCAAGGCCGATGCGGCCGATGCCCTGGCGGTCGCGCTCACCCACGCCCACGCGCGTGCGAGCCTGGTGCGCACCGGCCTGTCGCGCGCGGCCTGGAGGCGGCGCCGATGACCCGTCGCGACCGTTCGTCCCGCGCCGGAGCGTCCGCGCCATGATCGGCCGGCTGCGCGGCGTGCTCGTCGCCAAGCATCCGCCGTGGCTGGTGCTGGATGTCGGCGGCGTCGGCTACGAACTGGAAGCGCCGATGTCGACGATCTTCGACCTGCCCGAGATCGGCCGCGAGGTGGCGCTGTTCACCCATCACGCCGTCAAGGAGGACAGCGTGGCGCTGTACGGTTTCCTGCGCGAGAGCGAGCGGCTGCTGTTCCGCGCGCTGCAGAAGGTGAGCGGCATCGGCGCCAAGACCGCGCTCGCCGTGCTGTCCGGCGTGACCGTGGACGAGTTCCCGCGCCTGGTGCAGGCCGGCGACGTCGCCGCGCTGACGCGCATTCCGGGGGTGGGCAAGAAGACCGCCGAGCGCATCATCGTCGAGCTGCGTGATCGCGTCGACGGCATCGCCGCGCCGGCGCCGGGCGGCGGCGCACCGCGCGATGCCGCGACCGAGGCGGTCGTGGCGCTGCAGCAGCTCGGCTACAAGCCGACCGAGGCGGCGCGGCTGGTCAAGCAGGCCGCCGCGCCGGGCGATGCCGCCGAAGCCATCATCCGCAAGGCGCTCAAGGCCACCCTGCGGTAGCGAGGTCCTGCCATGACCGACGTCCTTCGTGCAGACCGCGCCGGCACGCGCCGCGACTTCGCGGCGTTCGCGCTCGGCGCGCTTGGCGTGGTCTACGGCGACATCGGCACGAGTCCGCTGTACACCGTGCAGACCGTGTTCGCCGAGCCCGGCATCGTCGCCGACGAGGTGAACATCCTCGGTGCGCTGTCGCTGATCTTCTGGGCGCTGGTGATGGTGGTCTCGCTCAAGTACGTGGTGTTCATCATGCGCGCCGACAACAAGGGCGAGGGCGGCATCATGGCGCTGATGGCGCTGGCCCGGCACGGCGCGCGCGGCAATGTGCGGCTGCGCTATGCCATCGTCATGCTCGGTCTGCTCGGCGCCGCGCTGTTCTACGGTGACGGCGTGATCACGCCGGCGATCTCGGTGTTGTCGGCGATGGAAGGCCTCAAGGTGGTGGCGCCGGAACTCGGCCGCTGGGTGGTGCCGGTCACGCTCGTCATCATCGTCGCCCTGTTCGTGCTGCAGCGGCGCGGCAGTGCCGGCGTCGGCGCGCTGTTCGGACCGATCATGCTGATCTGGTTCGCGACCATCGCCGCGCTCGGCGTGGTCGCGATCCTGCGCCAGCCGCGGGTGCTGTGGGCGCTCGACCCCTGGTATGGCGTCGAATTCTTCCGCGCCAACGGCTGGTACGGCTTCCTCGCGCTCGGCGGCGTGGTGCTGGCGATCACCGGCGGCGAGGCGCTGTACGCCGACATGGGCCACTTCGGCAAGAATCCGATCCGCTTCGCCTGGTTCGGCTACGTCTCGCCGGCGCTGGTGCTCAACTACTTCGGCCAGGGCGCGTTGCTGCTGTCGCGTCCCGGCGATGCGCAGGTGCTCGCCAATCCGTTCTATTCGCTGGTGCCGGGCTCGCTGCTGCTGCCGATGATCGTGCTGGCGACGATGGCCACGATCATCGCCTCGCAGGCGGTGATCTCGGGCGCGTTCTCGATGACCCGCGAGGCGATCCAGCTCGGCTTCTCGCCGCGCATGGAAGTCGTCCACACCTCGCGCCAGACGCAGGGCCAGATCTATCTGCCCTGGGTCAATCGCACGCTGGCGGTGATGATCCTCGGCGCCGTGCTCGGCTTCCGTTCGTCGGAGAACCTGGCCGCCGCCTACGGCATTTCCGTCACCGGCACCATGGCCATCACCACCTTGCTCGCCTTGATCGTGGCGCGACGCCTGTGGGGCTGGAGCCGCTGGCTCGTCGCCGTCTCCGGGCTCGTGTTCCTGACCATCGACATCGCCTTCTTCAGCGCCAACGCGATCAAGATCGAGCGCGGCGGCTGGTTCCCGCTCGCCCTCGGCGGTCTGGTCTTCCTGCTGCTGACCACCTGGCGGCGCGGCCGCGAACTGGTGATGCGCGAGCTCAAGCAGAGCGGTCTCGCGCTCGAGCCGTTCATCGCCAGTCTGGCCGCGCATCCGCCGCTGCGCGTCCCCGGCACGGCGGTGTTCCTCACCGCCAACGCCCACGCCGTGCCGAGCGCGCTGCTGCACAACCTCAAGCACAACAAGGTGCTGCACGAGCGCAACGTGCTGCTCACCGTCGAGACGCTGGAAACGCCGCAGGCCGAATACGGCGAGCGCAGCGAGATCACCGCGCTCGGCCACGATTTCTATCGCCTCACCCTGCGCTTCGGCTTCGCCGAGGACCCGGACATCCCCGCGGCGCTGCAGAGTTGCGCGGTCAAGGGACTGGATTTCGACCTGATGGACACGACGTTCTTCATCAGCCGCGAAACCGTGGTCGCCACCGATCGGCCCGGCATGCCGCTGTGGCGCGACAAGCTGTTCGCCTTCCTCGCGCGCAACGCGAGCTCCGCCACCGCATTCTTCCGCATTCCGGGCAACCGGCTGATCGAGCTCGGTACGCAGGTGGAGATTTGATGGAGGGGAGTAGGGAGTGGGGAGTAGGGAGTGGGGAGTAGGGAGTGGGGAGTAGGGAGTAGGCGCGATGGCAATCTGTTGGATATTTCCCACTTCCCACTCCCCACTTCCCACTCCCCGCCGAATGCCATAATGCCCGCATGACCGACCGCGTCATCTCCACCGCCGCCACCCGCGAAGACGAAGCGCTGGAACCGCGCATCCGTCCGCAGTGCCTGGCCGAGTACCTCGGCCAGCGCGCGGTGCGCGAGCAGCTCGCGATCTACATCGAGGCCGCGCGCCGGCGCGGCGAGGCGCTCGATCACGTGCTGGTCTTCGGTCCGCCCGGCCTCGGCAAGACCACGCTCGCGCACGTCATCGCCAACGAACTCGGCGTGCAGCTGCGCGCGACCTCGGGGCCGGTGATCGAGCGCGCCGGCGATCTCGCCGCGCTGCTCACCAACCTGCAGCCGCGCGACGTGCTGTTCGTCGACGAGATCCATCGCCTGTCGCCGGTGGTCGAGGAAATCCTCTATCCGGCGATGGAGGATCGGCAGATCGACATTTTGATCGGCGAAGGGCCGGCGGCGCGCTCGATCAAGCTCGATCTGCCGCCGTTCACGCTGGTCGGCGCGACCACCCGCGCCGGCCTGCTGACCTCGCCGTTGCGCGACCGTTTCGGCATCGTCCAGCGCCTGGAGTTCTACACCGCCGAGGAACTCGCCGGCATCGTGCGCCGCTCGGCGCGCATCCTCGGCATCGCCTGCGAGGACGACGGCGCCGGCGAGATCGCGCGCCGCGCGCGCGGCACGCCGCGCATCGCCAACCGGCTGCTGCGGCGCGTGCGCGACTATGCCGAGGTCCGCGGCGACGGCCGCATCAGCCGCGCCGCAGTGCTGGCGGCGATGCGCATGCTCGACGTCGACGACGAAGGCTTCGACGCGCTCGATCGGCGCCTGCTCGCCACCGTGATCGAACACTTCGACGGCGGCCCGGTCGGCGTGGAATCGCTCGCCGCGGCGCTGTCGGAGGAGCGCGGCACGATCGAGGACGTGCTCGAACCGTACCTGATCCAGCAGGGCTTCCTGATGCGCACCGCGCGCGGCCGCATGGCGACCGCCAAGGCCTATCGGCATCTGGGCTTGAAGCCGCCACGGCGCGCCGAGGCGGAGGACCTGTTCGAATCGCCGGGAATCGGCAATCGGGAATCGGGCATCGGGGACAGCGGATGAGCGCTCGTCCGACGGTGGTTGCCAACGTCGAAACCCAATCGCCGATGGCCGTCTTCCGCTGGCCCGTGCGCGTCTACTGGGAGGACACCGACGCCGGCGGCGTGGTCTACCACGCGAGCTATCTGCGCTTTCTCGAACGCGCCCGCACCGAGTGGCTGCGCGCGCAGAGCATCGAGCAGGCGCGGCTGCGCGCCGAGCGCGGCATCCTGTTCGTGGTGAGCGACATGCGCCTGCGCTTCCGCGCGCCGGCGCGGCTGGACGACGAGCTCGTCGCGACCATCGGCGCGTTCACCCGCCGTTCCGCATCGATCGCCTTCGCGCAATGTATACTCCGCCCGCGGGATGGCGTGACCCTGCTCGAAGCGGACGTGCGCGCGGCGTGCATCGACGCCGCCAGCTACCGGCCGTGCCGCATTCCGGATCATCTGTTCGTGGAGAACCCCAAGGCATGAATGGCGGCATCAATGTCATCGAACTCACGCTCAACGCCAGCCTGTTCGTCAAGGTGGTGATGGCGGTGTTGCTGGTGTTTTCGTTCCTGTCGTGGGTGATCATCTTCCGCAAGATGACCGTGCTCAACCGGGCGATGAAGGGCGCCGACGATTTCGAGGAGCGCTTCTGGTCCGGCGCCGATCTCGCCGGCCTGTTCCGCGACGTCACCGCCAACGGCGATCCGATCACCGGCATCGAGAGCATCTTCGAGGCCGGGTTCCGCGAATTCGCGCGCCTGCGCCAGCGCCGGCAGATGGATCCGCGCACCATCCTCGAGGGCGCGCAGCGCGGCATGCGCGTGGCGCTGACCCGCGAACTGGACCGGCTCGAGCAGAACCTCGAGTTCCTCGCCAACGTCGGTTCGATCAGCCCCTACGTCGGCCTGCTCGGCACGGTGGCCGGCATCATGGTGGCCTTCGTCGGCCTCGCCAACGTCAAGGAGGCGACCATCGCCATGGTCGCGCCGGGCATCTCCGAGGCGCTGATCGCCACCGCCATGGGCCTGATCGCGGCGATTCCGGCGGTGTGGGCGTACAACCGCTTCTCGACCAAGCTGGAACGCATCAGCACGCGCTACGACACCTTCGTCGAGGAGTTCTCCTCGATCCTGCAGCGCCAGGCGCACATCGATGAGGCGCGCTGACCCCGTGTGCCGGCACCATGCGTTGGAAGCACGACCATGCACCTGACGGCCCGCACGCGCCGACGCCGCAAGCTCAAGGCCGAGATCAACGTCGTGCCCTACATCGACGTGATGCTGGTGCTGCTCATCATCTTCATGGTGACGGCGCCGCTGCTCAATCTCGGCGTGGACATCCATCTGCCGCAGTCGACCGCCAAGGCGGTGCAGACCGAGAAGGAACCGATCCTGGTCAGCGTCGACCAGGACGGCAATTTCTATCTCACCCTGGGCGGCGCGCCGCGCGAGCCGATCGATGCCGACACGCTGGTGCGCAAGGTCTCGGCGTTCGTGCGCGAGAACCCGCAGGCGCCGGTCCTGATCGGCGGCGACGAACGCGTCGGCTACGGCAAGGTCTATCAGGCGATGGTGCTGCTGCAGCAGTCCGGCGTGCCGAAGGTCGGGCTGATGAGCCAGCCGGTGCAGGAGACCAAGCGCTGAGCGATGGAAAGTCTTGCCGACAAGGCCCGCGCCTGCGCGTACGCGCTGATCGTGCACGTGCTGTGGGTGGCGCTGTTCTTCGGCGGTCTGCTGTGGACGCAGCGCACGCGCCCGCTGAGTCTGGCCGGCCCGGTGATCGAGGCCGAGCTGGTCGGCCTCGCCGCCGCGCCGAAGCCGCGCCCGGCGCGGCCGAAGCCGGCGCCGCCGAAGCCGGCGGCCGAGGAGGCGCCGAAACCGCCGCCGGCGCCGCCGCCGAGCGAGCCGCAGCGCGAGGACCGGGTCGAGCGCGAGAAGGTGGCCGAACTGGCGCGAGCGCAGGCCGAGGCCGCCGAGCGCGCGCAGGAGGAGCGTCGTCGCCAGGAGCAGGCGCTGCTGGAAAAGGAGCAGCGCGAGCTCAAGCAGCTCGAGGAGATCCGGCGCCAGCGCGAGGCGGCGGAGCGGCGCCTGAAGCTGGAGAAGGAGAAGCTGGCGCAGCTCAACGACCTCAAGAAGGCCAAGCCGGTGACCACGCCGCCGCAGCCGGTGGCGGAGGCGGAAACCGCGGTTTCGGGAACCAATGGCCGCGAAGACAGTCTGCAAGCGCAGTATTTCGCCGCGATCCAGAATGCGGTGACGCAGAACTGGTTGCGCCCGGAAAGCACCCAGCCGGGACTGCGCTGCATGCTGCACATCGTGCAGATTCCGGGCGGCGACGTGATCGGCGTGCAGGTGGGCAATCCGTGCAACGCCGATCCGCTGACCCGCAACTCGATCGAGCAGGCGGTCAAGCGCGCCTCGCCGCTGCCGTACAAGGGGTACGAGAAGGCGTTCACCCGCGATCTGAATTTCAACTTCACCTATGACGGATAGCCAAACCATGCCGAACCGCCGCTTCCCCGCGTTCCTGCTCGTCGCACTGATCGGTCTGCTCGGCGCGCCGTTGGTCTTCGCCCAGGGACTGACCAGCGAAGTGCCGACCATCGACATCAAGAATGGCACGGCGAGCGCCACGCCGATCGCGGTCGTGCCGTTCGCCTTCGAGGGCGCCGGCCTGCCGCCGGAGACCGACGTCGCCGACGTCGTGCGCAACGATCTCAACCGCTGCGGCCAGTTCCGCGCCCTGCCGAAGAACGACGTGGTCGAGTTCCCCACCCGCGGCAGCGAGATCAAGTTCGCCACCTGGAACATGCTCAAGCAGGCCTACCTCCTCGTCGGTCGCGAGATCCAGAATCCGACCGGCGAGATCCGCGTCGAGTTCGAGCTGTTCGACGTGCCCAAGCAGCAGCAACTGCTCGCGCTCGCCATCACCGGCCAGCCGACCGGACTGCGCGACGTGGCGCACCAGATCGCCGATCTCGTCTATGAGAAGATCACCGGCGTGCGCGGCGCGTTCTGGACCCGCATCGCCTACATCATCTCCACCGGCGTCGGCGCGAATCTGAGCTACGCACTGATGGTGGCCGATTCCGACGGCTACAACCCGCAGACCGTGGTGCGCTCGCACGAGCCGCTGCTGTCGCCGGCGTGGTCGCCGGACGGCCGCAAGCTCGCCTATGTCTCGTTCGAGCGCGGCAATTCCTCGATCTACATCCAGGAGATCGCCACCGGCTCGCGCGAGATCGTCTCCAGCAGCAAGGGCATCAACGGCGCGCCGGCGTTCTCGCCGGACGGCACGCGGCTCGCGCTGACCCTGTCCTACGGCGGCAATCCGGACATCTACGTGCTCGATCTCGCCGGCCGCCACACGACCCAACTCACCAAGCACTTCGCCATCGACACCGAGCCGACCTGGATGCCGGACGGGCAGAGCCTGGTGTTCACCTCCGATCGCTCCGGCAAGCCGCAGCTCTACCAGGTGCCGGTCGGCGGCGGCGACGCCACCCGCATCACCTTCCAGGGCGAATACAACGCCAACGCCTCGATTTCCTGGGACGGCAAGCGCATCGCTATGGTGCAAGGCAGCGGAAACGTGTATCGTATTGCGGTTTTGGATCGAGCAACAGGCGAGGCGACGGCGATCTCGCCCGGCAGCCTGGACGAGCACCCGAGCTTCGCCCCGAACGGAAGCATGATCCTGTATGCCGCGACGGAAGGTTCCCGCGGCGTGCTGTACGCCGTCTCGGCGGACGGCCGGGTGCGTCAGCGCCTGGTGCTGGCCGACGGCGACGTGCGCGAGCCGGCCTGGTCGCCATACCGTCAGCGTGGACCATGACCCCCGCCGTCGCCGCGGAGCCACCGCTTTTTCCTGACAACCGCTACATGAGGCCAACAAGATGAAACTCCCGATTCGCGTCCTTCTGACCGCCGCTGTCGCCAGCGCCACCCTGATCGCCTGCAGCAGCAACAAGCCGAAGACCGCGCCGCCGAGCGCCGGCCCGACCACGACCACCACCCCGCCGCCGAGCACCGGCGGCAAGTACACGGTCGAGAGCCTGGACACCGATTCCTGCCTGCGTCAGCGCGCGATCTACTTCGATTTCGACAAGAGCGAGATCAAGTCGGAGTTCCAGGCCCAGGTCGCCTGCCACGCCGCGTATCTGCGCCAGTTCCCGGGCGCGCGCGTGACCCTCGAAGGCAACGCCGACGAGCGCGGCACGCGCGAGTACAACCTCGGCCTCGGCGAGCGCCGCGGCAACGCCGTGTCGAGCGCGCTGGTGGCCGCCGGCGCGTCGGCGAGCCAGCTCAACGTGGTGAGCTACGGCGAGGAGCGTCCGGTGTGCAAGGAGCACAACGAGACCTGCTGGCAGAAGAACCGCCGCGTCGACATCGTCTACACGGCCAAGCAGTAATCCGCCGCACGCAGCACGAAGGGCCGGCGCACGCGGCCCTTCGCCTTTTCCGGAGTTCACGATGCGCACTACCCCGAGCTCCTTCGCCAGTGTCGCGGCCGCCGTCGCGTTGGCGGCAACCGCCTTCGTCGCCCCCGTCCACGCCCAGCGCCTGAGTCTGGCCGAGCGCGTGACCAAGCTCGAACAGCAGGTGCAGGGGCAGGGCGGCGCCCAGGCCAACATCGAACTGGTCAACCAGATCAATGCGCTGCAATCGCAGGTGCAGACCCTGCAAGGTCAAGTCGAGGAACTGCGCCACCAGCTCGACGAGATGAAGAGCCGGGCGAAGGAGCAGTACATCGATCTCGACTCGCGCATCGGCCGTCTCGAAGGCCGCAACCCGAACGCGGCGCCCGCGCCGGCGCCGACCAACGCGCCGAGCGGCCAATTGCCCGACGTCACCCTGGGCGGCACCGCCGCGTCCGCCGCCGCGCCTGCGCCTGCGAACACCGCGCCGGCTGCGCCCGCCGCGCCGGCGGCGTCCGCCGCGACGAACACCACCACGCCGCCGGCACCGACCGGCAGCCCGGAAGATGCCAAGTCCGCCTACGACCAGGCGTTCAATGCGCTCAAGGACGGCCGCTACGCCGAGGCAGCGCGGCGCTTCCAGACGTTCATCGAGCAGTACCCGAACCACGAGCTGACGCCGAACGCGTATTACTGGCTGGGCGAATCGTATTACGTCACCCAGAACTACCCGATCTCGATGGATACCTTCCACAAGCTCTTGGCGCAGTATCCGAACAGCCAGAAGGCGCCGGATGCGCTGCTCAAGATCGGCTACTGCCAGTACGAGCTGAAGCAGTGGAGCCAGGCCGAGGCGACCTTGAACCAGGTGCTGCAGAAATATCCGAACACGACCGTCGCCAACCTGGCCCAGGGGCGCCTGCGCGCGCTCAAGCTCGAGCAGCACTGAGCGGCGCGCCGGCGCCGCGCCGGCCGGTCATGTCCGAACGGACCCCTGCTTCCTCGCCGCGCCTGCGCGTCAGCGAGATCTTCCACTCCCTGCAAGGCGAGGCGCGCGACGTCGGCCGGCCGACGGTGTTCGTGCGCCTGACCGGCTGCCCGCTGCGGTGCGTCTGGTGCGACACGGCCTATGCGTTCCACGGCGGCGAATGGCGCGACCTCGACGCGATCCTGGGCGAAGTGGAAAAGTATAAAACGCGGCACGTCTGCGTCACCGGCGGCGAGCCGCTGGCGCAGAAGCGTTGCCTCGATCTGCTCGCGCGGCTGTGCGACGCCGGCCACGAGGTGTCGCTGGAGACTTCCGGCGCGCTCGACGTCGGCGCGGTCGATCCGCGCGTGGTCAAGGTCATGGACCTGAAGGCGCCCGGCTCCGGCGAGGTCGCGCGCAACCTGTGGCGCAATCTCGACCGGCTCACGCCGCGCGACCAGATCAAGATCGTGCTGGCCGACCGCGCCGATTACGACTGGGCCTGCGCCGTGCTGCGCGAGCGGCGGCTGGCCGAGCGTTGCGAGGTGCTGTTGTCGCCGGTGTGGGGCAAGCTCGCGCCGCGCGAGCTCGCCGAATGGATCCTCGCGGATCGTCTGCCGGTGCGAATGCAGGTCCAGTTGCACAAGTTGCTGTGGGGCGAGATGCCGGGGCGATGAGGATGGCGCGCGTGGTATACGAGTACACTCCGTCGGCGGCCGCGGCGCTGGTCACGGTCGCTCGCGGCGCGCGAGGCACGCGCCCATGATCCGCCGCGCCGTGGTGCTCGTCTCCGGCGGCATGGATTCGGCCGTCACCCTCGCGCATGCGCGCGCGCAGGGCTTCGCCTGCCACGCCTTGAGCGTCGCCTACGGTCAGCGTCATGCCGCGGAGCTGGCGGCCGCGGCGCGCGTCGCGCGTGCGCTCGGTGCAGTCGAGCACAAATGCGTCGACGTGGATCTGCGCCGCATCGGCGGCTCGGCGCTGACCGACGACATCGCCGTGCCGGAAGCCGGCGGCAGCGGCATCCCGGTCACCTACGTGCCGGCGCGCAACACGATCCTGCTCGCGATCGCGCTCGGCTGGGCCGAGGTGCTCGGCGCGCGCGACCTGTTCTGCGGCGTCAACGCCATCGACTATTCCGGCTATCCCGACTGCCGGCCCGAATTCATCGCCGCGTTCGAGCGACTGGCCGAGCTCGCCACCAAGGCCGGCGTCGAGGGCGCGCGCTTTCACGTGCACGCGCCGCTGATCCGGATGCGCAAGGCCGACATCGTGCGCGCGGGGCTCGAACTCGGCGTCGATTTCGCGATGACCGTTTCGTGTTACCAAGCCGACGCCGCCGGCCGCGCCTGCGGCCGCTGCGATGCCTGCCGCCTGCGCGCGCAAGGCTTCGCCGAGGCCGGCGTCGCCGATCCGACGCTCTATCGCGACTCCGGCGCGCAAGGATAAAATACGCAGCCCGCGTGGCGCGGCACGCCGCGCGAATCGTGGCCGCGCCGGTTCCGAGGTTCGCGGCCGCAGAGCAAGGCGCTCGCGGATGCGCGCGTGCGCGGTTTTCCCATGGGCCGTTAGCTCAGCCGGTAGAGCAGCGGACTTTTAATCCGTTGGTCGCAGGTTCGACTCCTGCACGGCCCACCACTCCCCATCGGCATTTGCGTTGTTCCGCCTCGCGCTGAGGCGGCTGCTCGATCGCGACATCCGAATCAATGGCCGCATGCGTGGCAATCGGGTTTGGTGCTCCGGCCGGGGTGGGCGCGAAGGCGACGTCGTTCCGATGGATCGCGAGCAGCGGCTACACTACAGTTGTGCGGAGGACAAGGGGGTCTGAAATCCAATGTTTAGTGGTCGTTCTCCGAAATGATGAAGCCAACGACTTTTGTCGCGATTGCGCTGGGCTCGTTCATCGCTGGGAAGGCGTTGGGGACGACGCACTTCCCGCCACTTCGAATCCCGAAGCCGGATGGTCCAAACGGACCCGTGCCTGGTTGTTTCGGGGCAAGCGTTGCCATTGCCGGCAAGTTCGCGTTCGTCGGTGACCCCTGCGAACCCTCGCCGACGGAGAGCGGCGCTGGGGCGGTCTACCGTCTGAAGCGTTCGGGTGCTGGCTGGGCCGTCGATCGACGATTCGACACCGCGCAAGCCGCGTACTACGGCGCCTTCGGTACTTCGCTTGCAATCCGCTACAACAAGTTGGCGATCGGAGCGCCGGGGGAGGGGACAGGCGGTGTCGTACATGTCTTCGATGACGCCTTCAGCGACACGCTGTCTCTCGCCAACGTGATCAAACCGTTTTTCCCGGCTCCCGGCGCGGGCTTCGGCGCATCGGTCGCTCCGTTATTCAGTGCTTTTTTCGGTGGATTCGTGATCGGCGCACCCTACGGCGCTTGCCCGAGCGGGGGAGCGGGCGGATTTGCCTATCCGACATGGGATTCCAACGTGTACGCGTGCAACCCGGAGGTGGGTGAATCTGCGCGATTCGGTTCGGCGGCGATGAGTTTCGGCAAGCAAGTCCTGATCGGCGCGCCGGGATCTGATTCGCAAGGTCCAAGCGGCGCGGCCTATCTGGTTGACATGGGTGTTTTCGGATTCGAGTCCCCGAAGATCGTCTCGCAATTCGTACCGAGTGATCCCGCGATCGGGCGGCGGTTTGGCGTCTCGCTCGCTACCAACGGCTCGGTGATCGCGATTGGCGCGCCCGTCAGCGTTGCTCCCGGCAGCGGGGAGGTCTGGGTGTATCGCGGAAGCGTTCCGAACTGGTATGTCGACGCGATACTGGTCGAGCCCGTATCGAGCCCTACGCCATCTTTCGGACGCGGTGTTGCACTTTCCGGTGACGTGTTGTGGGTTGGCAGTCCGAACACGCCTGGCGGTGGCGCGGTCTACGAATTCGTCGGTGGCATGGGAAGCTGGGCGGCATCGTACACGTTCGCCCCGGAACCCGCCGATGCGAGTGCCGGTTTGGGCACAGCGCTTGCCGCCGACGGTGCGACGTGGATCGCCGGCGCGCCTGCCGCCATGCCCGCAGGAGGGCCGTACACCGGCGCGGTATACATTTCCGCAGACGACTATCTGTTCACGGACAACTTTGAATAGCGGTCTCCAGGAAGACGCGACACCGGCGCGCGCTGCGGTAGTTGACCTCGGTCACTAACGCCAACACTGACGTCTGGTTGGCTCACACGCCATTGCGGCGATCGCACGGTTCCTTGTCGCCGCGTTCCAGTCGGCGCCAACGGTGCTCCGCCTTCGCTATGTCTCGGCGCGTTGATGCCGTAGATCCCTTGGCGCTTGACACGCAAGTATTCCATTGCCTATCATTCAGGCAAGTGATTACTTGCATATACGCCATGGCGGAGCGCCGCGACCACGATCGACTGTTCAAGGCCCTGGCCGATCCCAGCCGGCGCAAGCTGCTCGATCTGCTGCACGCGCACGACGGCCGCACCCTCAATGATCTCTGCGAGCACCTCGACATGACGCGGCAGGGCGTGACCCAGCATCTCGACGTGCTGGAGGCGGCCAACCTGGTCGCCACCGTGCGGCGCGGCCGCGAGAAGCTGCACTTCCTCAATCCGGTGCCGTTGCAGGAAATCCACGAGCGCTGGATCGCCAAGTTCGAAAAGCCGCGCCTCAAGGCGTTGTCCCACCTGAAACGACGATTGGAGAAGACCGATGGCTAGATCGACGTTCGTCTATGTGACCTACATCCGCACCACGCCGGAAAGGCTGTGGTCCGCACTGACCACGGACACGGAGTTCATGCGGCAGTACTGGTTCGGCATGCACTGCGAGAGCGAGTGGACGACGGGCGCGTCGTGGCAACTCGTTTCCAGCAGCGGCGAGGTCTTCGACGCCGGCGAGATCGTCGCCGCCGAGCCGCCGCGGCGCCTGGTGATCCGCTGGCGGCACCAAAAGCGGCCCGAGCTCACGGCCGAGGGCGATTCGCTGTGCACGATGGAACTCGAGTCGAGCGGGACGGCGGTCAAGCTCACCATCACCCACACCATCGAGCGGGAACACTCGAAACTGATCGAGGCGGTATCCGGCGGCTGGCCGAAGCTCCTGTCCAATCTGAAGTCCCTGCTGGAGACGGGCGCCCTCGCGCTGGCGGAGCCCTATCCGGCCGCCGATGCGGCAAGGAGCTGACCATGGCAACGAGGAACAACGAGCGCCGCGTCGGTTTGGCGGCGCTCACCTACATCTCGCAGCCGCGCGTGGTCGCCCGCGTGATCGAAGCCGCCGCGCACGCCGTGCCGTGAGCGGCACGAGCGCCACGGGCCCCCGCGATCGAAGCGGGGCGTCGGCTCGCGGATCGTCGGACGCTCAGGGCGCGGCGCAATCGAACGGCAGCCAGGCCGCGAGGTGCGGTGCGCCGTGGGCGACGAGCCACGGTCCGCCGGCGGTGAGCACGGCGCCGAGCAGCAGGGCGACGCCGACGGCGGAACGCACGCCTGCGCGCGCGAGCACGCGCAATCCGGCGTGCGCGCCGAAGGCGCCGGCCAACACCGCGGGCACGGTGCCGAGACCGAAGGCGAGCATGATCGCGGCGCTTCGCCACGGGTCGAGACTGAGCCAGGCGACGAGCAGCACGGAGTAGACGAAGCCGCACGGCATCCAGCCCCAGATCGCGCCGAAGGCGAGCGCCTGGCCGAGGTGCCGTATCGGCAACAGGCGCCGCGCCAGCGGCGCGAGCCGCCGCCACAGCGCGCCGCCGATCGCGGCATCGACGCCGCGGCCGCGCGCGAGCATCGCCAGAGCGACGGCCGCGATCACCGCGGCGCTGAGTCCGCGCAATGCGACGCGCACGGTTTCCTGATCGACCGCGCGCACCAGCCACGCGCCGGCGCCGGCGAGACTCGCGCCCGCCAGCGCGTAGCTCGCGATGCGTCCGAGTTGCACGCCGGCCAGCAGCCGCCAGGGCGTGCCGCCGCGGGCGTCGCGGCGCAGGCCAATGGCGAGCGCCGCGCTCAAGCCGCCGCACATCAGCAGACAATGCCCGCTCGCCAGCAGGCCCAGCACGAACGCGGCCGACAGGGTGAGCGTGCCGTTCACGGCGCCTCGCGCGACGCTTGCGTCGACGGCAGTTGTGGCTGCGCGCGCGGCGCTTGGTCGTCCTCGAGCGGCGTCAGCGCGGGCGTGTCGAGGTCGTCGAACTGGGCGTGATCGACGCTCCAGAAGAACGCCCACACGCCGAGCGCGAGCAGCACCACGCTGAGCGGAATCAGCACGAGCAGGATGTTCATGTCGGCGCCACTCCGGAAGGCAGCGCGAGCGGCGCCGCCGCCGCGGTCGCCGGGACGGCCGGGCGCGGCACGCGGATGCGCAGCGAATTGAGCACGACCGCGAGCGAACTCAGCGACATGCCGATCGCCGCCAGCCACGGCGGCACCAGACCCGCGGCGGCGAGCGGTATCGAAGTGAAATTGTATACCAGCGCCCAGCGCAGGTTCTGGCGCAGGATGCGCACCGTGTGCGCGGCGATCCGGCGGCCGTCGATCAGCGCGCCGAGCCGGTCGCCGGCGAGCACGAGGTCGGCGCTGGCCTGGGCGAGATCCGCGCCGCCGCCGAGGGCGATGGCGAGGTCCGCGCCGGCCAGCACCGGCGCGTCGTTGATGCCGTCGCCGACCGCGCCGACCACCGCGCCGCCGGCGCGCAGTTCGGCGAGCCGCGCCAGCTTCGCCGCCGGCGTGACGCGCGCGCGCCAGACCGCGATGCCGAGGCGCCGGGCGATCGCGGCGACGCGGCCGGCGTCGTCGCCGCTGGCGATTTCCGGTTCGATCCCGTCCGCGCGCAATGCGGCGACGGTGGTGGCGGCGTCGGCGCGGAGTCGCTCGCGCAATTGGAAATGGGCGCACGCGCCGCTGGCATCGGCCAGCCACACGCCGTCGTCCGCGTCGTCGCCCGCGGTCGCGTCGAGCGCGAACGCGCGCTGGCCGAGGCGGTAGTGCCGGCCTTCCACGACGCCTTCGACGCCGGCGCCGACGACGCCCTCGAGCGCGCTCGCGTGGAGCGGCGGCCGGCCGCGCGCGGCGGTGCGCAGGGCGTGCGCGATCGGGTGCGGATTGGCTGCCTCGAGCGCGGCGGCGATGCGCAGACAACGCGCTTCGGACCAGCCGCCGAACGTTTCGACGCCGCACAATTCGGGCTGCGCATCGGTCAGCGTGCCGGTCTTGTCGAACACGAGGCGGGTGATGCGGGTGAGCTTCTCGAGGGCGTCGGCTTTCACCACCAGCACGCCGCAGCGCGCGAGCACGGCGGTGGCGCGCGTCGTCGCCGCCGGCACGGCCAGCGCGAATGCGCACGGGCAGGCCACCACCAGCACCGCCAGCGCCGCCGGAAACGCGCGCGCCGCGTCGGCCCAGGTCCAGAATGCCGCGGTCAGCGCGGCGAGCAGCAGCACGCCGCCGACGAACCGCGCGGCGAGCACGTCGCTGTCGCGCAGCCAGCGCGGGCGCTGGCGGCCGGCGCGGCCGACCAGGCGCACGATCGCGGACAGCACGGTGTCGGCGCCGATCCGCCGCACGCGCAGTTCCACCGGGCCGCCGAGCACGGTGCTGCCGGCGAGCAACACCTCGCCGGCGCGGCGCAGGCGCGGCGTCGCCTCGCCGGTCAGCAGCGACTCGTCGACGCGGCACGACGGGTCCAGCAGCTCGCCGTCGGCGGCGATCGTGCCGCCGGCCGCGACGCGGATCACGTCGCCCGGTTCGAGCTCCGCGGTGCCGACGGTTTCGAACGCGCCGCTCGCGGTGCGTCGCGCGGCGAGCGCCGGCTGCAGGCGGGCGAGCGCATCGACCACATCCGCGGCACGATGCCGCGAGCGCATCTCGAGGTAGCGCGCCGCGAGCAGCAGGAACACGAACATGCTGGCCGAATCGAAATACACCTGCGCGCCGCCGCGCACGGTTTCGATCACGCTGGCGAGATAGACCAGCAAAACAGCGAGCGCCACCGGTGTATCCATGCCGAGCCGGCGCGCCGCGAGCTCGCGTGCGGCGCCGCGCAGGAACGGCGCGCCGGCGTACAGCACCACCGGGGTGGTCACCAGGAGGCCGAGCCAGCGGAAGAAGTCGCGTGTGCTCGGGTCCATGCCGGCGAACGCGCCGGCGTAGAGCGCGACCGCGTACATCATCGCCTGCATCATGCCGAGACCGGCCACGGCCAGGCGTTTGAGCGCCGCGCGCTGCTCGGCGCGCGCGAGCGCATCCAGCGTCTCGGCGTTGAGCGGCTGCGGCTCGAAGCCGAGCCGCGCGAGCTCGGCGAGGATCGCGCTCAGCGCGATCCGCGACGGATGCCAGACGAGCTGCAGGCGCTTCGCCGCGAGGTTGGGATTGACCTCGTCGAGACCCGGCAGCGCGCCGAGCGCGCGCTCGATCAGCCAGCCGCAGGCCGCGCAGCGCAGCCCCTGCACCAGCACGCAGACTTCGGCGCGACCGTCGGCGTGCTCGCGCACGTACAGCCGCCGCAGCGCGGGACGATCCCACGCGGCGAAATCGGCGCCGCTGCGCGCGCGCGCCGCCGGTTCGCTGCGCAGGCGGTAGTAGTCGGCGAGACCGAGGCTGGCGATCCACTCCGCCGCCGCCCGGCAGCCGATGCAGCACACCGCCCGCGCCGCGTCACCCACGCGCGCCGTGAGTCGCGTGCCGGGCGGAATCGGCTCGCCGCAGTGGAAGCAGGTCGGCGCGGGCGTGGTCATGGCTCAAGGCGTGGCGTCGTCGGCCGCGCGCGTGGCCGCGCTCGGCGGCAGCGGCGCGGCGATCGGCGCGGCTGCGCCGGGCAGTTCGTCGCGATGCGCGAAGGCGGTGCCGACCAGCGCGAGCGAACCGGCGATGGTGCCGGCGAGCAGCGCGATCATCAGCCATACTTCCGGCACGCGGAACCAGGGACTCTCATTGGCGTTCGGGTTCATGGGTCTGCTCGTGTTCGCTGGGGGCGAAGAATTCGGTGCGGGTTCCGGCCTCGACCGCGCCGTCGTCGCTGCGCACATCGAGTGCCACGGGTTGCCGGCCGCGCATCGTGCGGTCCGTGGCGCGCAGGGTGAGCGGCACACTGGCCACTCGACCGGCGGCGACCTCGACCGCGCTCCGGCCGACGATCGTCAGGCGCGATTCGTCCGGCAGCGCGATCCGCAGCCGCAGCGGCCGCTCGGTCTTGTTGACGAGCTTGAGCGTGTAGCTGTTCTCGACGCCGGCGGCGGTCTCGCGGAAAAGCGCGTTGCGATCGTGCAGCGCCTCCACGATCAGCGCGGCGCGATGACTCACGCCCCAGGCGAACGTCGCCAGCATCGCGCCGAGCAGGCCGCCGTAGATCAGCGTGCGCGGCCTGAGCACGCGGCGCGGTCTGCCGGCGAGCATGTTCTCGGTGGTGTAGCGGATCAGGCCGCGCGGATAGCGCATCTTGTCCATCACCGCATCGCAGGCGTCGATGCACGAGGCGCAGGCAATGCACTCGATCTGCAGGCCGTCGCGGATGTCGATGCCGGTGGGGCAGACCTGCACGCAGGCGGCGCAATCGATGCAATCGCCGAGGCCGAGCGCGGCGCGGTCGGCGTCCTTGCGGCGCGCGCCGCGCGGTTCGCCGCGCGCGGCGTCGTAGGAGATGATCAGCGTGTCGCGGTCGAACATCGCGCTCTGGAAGCGCGCGTAGGGGCACATGTACTTGCACACCTGCTCGCGCAGGTAGCCGGCGTTGCCGTAGGTGGCGAAGCCGTAGAACAGGATCCAGAATGTCTCCCAGCCGCCCGGCGTGCCGTCGGCGATGGCGCGGGCGAGGTCGCGGATCGGCGTGAAAAAGCCGACGAAGGTGACGCCGGTCCACAAGGAGAAAATTACCCAAAGCGCCTGTTTTATACTTTTGCGCATAACCTTTTCGCGCGTCCACGGCCCGGCGTCCAGCTTGATGCGCTGGTTGCGGCGGCCTTCGCAGACGCGCTCGATCCACAGGAACACCTCGGTCCACACCGTCTGCGGGCAGGCGTAGCCGCACCACAGCCGTCCGGCCAGCGCGGTGAAGAAGAACAGGCTCAAGCCGGCGACGATCAGCAGCCACGCCAGCCAGAAGAAATCCTGCGGCCAGAAGGTCAGCCCGAAGACGTGGAACTTGCGCGCCGGCAGATCGAACAGCACCGCCTGGTGGCCGTTCCAGGACAACCACGGAAACAGATAGAAGATGCCGAGCAGCACGAACACCGCGGCCAGACGCAGGCGCGCGTAGCGGCCGTCGATCTCGCGCGGATAGACCTTCGGCTGCGCGGCGTAGAGCGTGTCGCCGGCGTTCGGTGCGAGCAGGTGCGCGAGCGGTTTCATGTCGCGTCGTCGCCGCGCCGTCGTGGCGGCAGGAAGTGGCCGAGCAGCAGCGCCGAGAACAGGCTCGAGCCGAAGGTGCAGGCCCAGAAGCCGAAGAAGCCGAGGCTGTAGCCGAGCTCGCGCGACAGCGCGAGGTGCGGCCAGGCGATGGCGGCGAGTTCGACCGGATCGACCAGCGCGAAGAACACCATCGTCGCCACGCCCGCCGCGAAGAACGAAGGCCAGGCGACCGCGCCCCAGCGCCAGGCCGCGGCGCTCATGGCGCCTGCCCGGCCGGCGCGACCGGCTTCGACTGCGCCAGCACCCAGGCCGCGACCAGGCGCGCGCGGTCCTTGCCGAGCACCGGCTCCCACGCCGGCATCTGGCCGCTGCGACCGTTGCGGATCGAAGTCTTGATCTCGTCCAGGCTGCCGCCGTACAGCCAGATGTCGTCGGTGAGATTCGGCGCGCCGATCAGCGGATTGCCCTTGCCGTCGGCGCCGTGGCAGGCGACGCACACGGTGAGGTAGCGCGCCTTGCCGGCCGCGGCGAGCTTCTCGTCCGCCTTGCGCCCGGACAAGCTGAGCACGTAGTTCGCCACCTCCTCGACGCCGGCCTCGCCGAGTGCGGCGCCGAGCGGCGGCATCACGCCGTTGCGGCCGCGCAGGATCGAGGTCAGCACCGCCTCCGGCGCGCCGCCGTACAGCCAGTCGTCGTCGGTCAGGTTCGGATAGCCCTTCGCGCCGCGCGCATCCGAGCCGTGGCACGCCGCGCAGTTGTTGGCGAACACGTTGTGGCCGACGTCCAAGGCTTTCGGATCGTTCGCCAGCGCCTCGAGCGGCAGATCGCGGAACTGCGCGAACAGGCTTTCGAGTTTGCGGTTCGCCGCGGCGAGATCGGCGCCGACTTCCTTGCCGGAGGTCCAGCCGAGCATGCCCGCATTCGCGCCGAGTCCCGGATAGAACGCGAGATACAACGCGCCGAACACCACCGTGAGCAGGAACAGGCCGAGCCACCACAACGGCAGCGGATGATTGAGTTCGGTGAGATCCTCGTCCCAGGTGTGGCCGGTGGTCTGGCCGGCGCCGCCCGCCTTGGCGCGCGCGGTGGCGAGCAGCAGCCACACCAGCGCGGCGATGCTGCCGAGCGTGAGGACGACGATGAACAGGCTCCAGAAGGTGCTCATGCGCGCGACTCCCCGCTCGGATCCTCGATCAGGGGAAGCTTGGCCGCGGCGGCGAAATCCTCGCGCCGGCCTCGGCTCCAGGCCCAGGCGACCAGGCCGAGGAACAGCGCGATCAGGATCGCGGTGAGAATGCCGGTCATCATGGTGGCGTCTCCTTCGGCGCGAATTTGCCGAGACCTTGCAGATAGGCGATCAGCGCATCGAGCTCGGTCTTGCCGTTCACCGCCGCGGCGACGGAGGCGAAATCCGCTTCGCTGTACGGATCGCCGAGGCGGGCGAGACCGCGCATGTGCGATTCGACCTCCGCCGCCGACACCTGGGCCTTCGCCAGCCACGGGAAGCCGGGCATGTTGGATTCCGGCACGACGCTGCGCGGGTCGAGCAGATGCACGCGCTGCCATGCGTCGCTGTAGCGACCGCCGATGCGGGCGAGATCGGGGCCGGTGCGCTTGCTGCCCCACTGGAACGGCCGGTCGTAGACCGATTCGCCGGCGACGGAGTAATGGCCGTAGCGCTGCACGTCGGAGGCGAGCGCGCGGACCATCTGCGAATGGCAGTTGTAGCAACCCTCGCGGACGTAGATGTCGCGTCCGGCGAGGGCGAGCGGCGGATAGGGCTTGAGCCCCGGCACCGGCTCGATCACCTGGGCCTGGAACATCAGCGGCACGATCTCGACCAGGCCGCCGATGCTGATGACGAGCAGCGTGAGCACGGCCATCAGGCCGATGTTCTTCTCGATCAGGGCATGATTCATGGCGGTCTCCTCAGGCCGCGACCGCGGTGGGAATCGGCACCGGCGCCGGCGCGCGCACGCCGCGCCAGGTGCGCCAGACGTTCCAGGCCATGATGAACATGCCGGCGAGCACGAGCAGGCCGCCGAGCAGGCGGGTGACGTAGAACGGGTGCGTCTGCGCCAGCGACTCGATGAAGGTGTAGGTGAGCGTGCCGTCGGGGTTGGTCGCGCGCCACATCAGGCCCTGCATCACGCCGGCGATCCACATCGAGGCGATGTAGACGACGACGCCGATCGTCGCGATCCAGAAGTGCAGGTCGATCAACCGGGTCGAATACATGCGCTCGACGCCGAGCAGGCGCGGGATCATGCAGTACAGCGAACCGATCGAGATGAACGCCACCCAGCCGAGCGCGCCGGAATGCACGTGGCCGATGGTCCAGTCGGTGTAGTGCGACAGCGCGTTGACGGTCTTGATCGACATCATCGGCCCCTCGAAGGTCGACATGCCGTAGAACGACAGCGCCACGATCATGAACTTGAGCACCGGATCGGTGCGCAATTTGTGCCACGCGCCGGACAGGGTCATGATGCCGTTGATCATGCCGCCCCACGACGGCGCGAGCAGGATCAGCGAGAACACCATGCCGAGCGACTGCGCCCAGTCGGGCAGCGCGGTGTAGTGCAGGTGGTGCGGGCCGGCCCACATGTACACCGCGATCAGCGCCCAGAAGTGCACGACCGAGAGGCGGTACGAATAGATCGGCCGTTGCGCCTGCTTCGGCACGTAGTAGTACATCATGCCGAGGAAGCCGGCGGTGAGGAAAAAGCCGACCGCGTTGTGGCCGTACCACCACTGCACCATCGCATCGACCGCGCCCGAATACACCGGATACGATTTCCACAGCGACACCGGCAGCGCCAGATTGTTGACGATGTGCAGCACCGCCACGGTGAGGATGAACGAGCCGTAGAACCAGTTCGCCACGTAGATGTGCTTGACCCGGCGCCGGGCGATGGTGCCGAAGAAGACGATGCCGAAGACGATCCAGACGACGGCGATGAGCAGGTCGATCGGCCATTCCGGCTCGGCGTATTCCTTGGCCTGGGTGATGCCGAGCGGCAGCGTGATCGCCACCGCGACGATCACCGCCTGCCAGCCCCAGAACACGAACGCGGCGAGCCGGTCGCCGAACAGGCGCGTCTGGCAGGTGCGCTGCACGACGTGGAACGCGGTGCCCATCAGCGCGCAGCCGCCGAAGGCGAAGATCACGGCGTTGGTGTGCAGCGGCCGCAGCCGACTGTAGGTGAGATACGGGATGTCGAAGTTGAGCGCCGGCCAGGCGAGCTGGGCGGCGATGAAGGCGCCGACGCCCATGCCGACGATGCCCCACAGGATCGTGGCGATGACGAACTGGCGCACCACCTTGTCGTTGTAGGTCGAGGAAAGGTCCATGCGAACTCCGCGCGGCGGGGATCGCGCGCAGTTTCGGCGACGCCGGTCGCGGAGGAATTGATCGAAGTCAAATGCGCGCGTTGCCGCGCGGCGGAGACGCTCAGCGCGCGCCGTGCAGGGCGGCGAGCACCGGCGCGGCCTGGGCCTCGCGACCGAGCGCGCGCGCCACGCGCGCCAGCGCCTCGCCGAGGTCGGCGGCGTTGCCGGCGCACAGCGTGGCGTGGCCGACCTTGCGTCCGGCGCGCGGCGACTTGCCGTAGTCGTGCCAGTGGCCGCGGGGTTCGCGCAGCACCGGGCCGGCGTCCGGCAATTGGCCGATCCAGTTCAACATCACGCTGACGCCGAGCGCGGCGGTGTCGCCGAGCGGCAGGCCGAGCACCGCGCGCACGTGGTTCTCGAACTGGCTGCACGGCGCGCCTTCGATGGTCCAGTGGCCGGAGTTGTGCACCCGCGGCGCCATCTCGTTGCCGAGCAGCTTGCCGTCGCGCACGAACAGCTCGAGCGCGAACACGCCGACGTAGTCGAGATGCTCGGCGATGCGGCGGGCGTGGTGGGTGGCGAGCTCGGCGAGGCCGGCGGCGTCGGGCGCCGGCGCCAGACTGGCGGACAAAATGCCGTCGCTGTGCCAGTTCTGGACCAGCGGATAGGTGGCGAATGCGCCGTCGCGGCCGCGCACGGCGACCACCGAGACCTCGCGCTCGAACGCCACCCAGGCTTCCAGGATCGACGGCGCGCCGCCGAGCGCGCGCCAGGCGGCGTCGATGTCGTCGGCGCTGCGCAGGCGGAACTGGCCCTTGCCGTCGTAACCGAGCCGGCGCGTCTTCAGCACCGCGGGAAAGCCGATCGTGGCCGCGGCGCGGACGAGATCCTCGCGGCTGTCGACGGTGGCGAACGCCGGCGTCTCCAGGCCGAGTTCGCGGAACATGGATTTCTCCGCCAGCCGATCCTGCGCCAGCGCCAGCGCGCGCGGATTCGGCGAGACGCGGGTATGTTCGGTCAGCCAGTGCGCGGTGTCGGCCGGCACGTTCTCGAAGTCGAACGTGGCGACGTCGATCTGTGCGGCGAATCGTTCCAGCGCGGCGAAGTCGCGCCAGTCGGCGACCAGCAGCGGCGCGACCTGCCCGGCGCAGGCGTCGGCGACGTTGTCGACGATGAGGAACCGCACGCCGAGCGGCGCGCCGGCGAGCGCCAGCATGCGCGCGAGCTGCCCGCCGCCGAGAACCCCGATCGTGCTCATGCCGTGCGCGGATCGGGCCGGGCCAGCACGTCGGCGGTCTGTGCGCGGCGGTAGTCCTCGAGCCGGCGCGCGACCGCGGCATCGGTGGTGGCGAGCAGGGCGACGGCGAACAGCGCGGCGTTGACCGCGCCGGCCTTGCCGATGGCGAAGGTGGCCACCGGGATGCCGGCGGGCATCTGCACGATCGACAGCAGCGAATCGAGCCCGTTCAGCGCCTGCGACGGCACCGGCACGCCGAGCACCGGCAGCGCGGTCTTGGCCGCCAGCATGCCGGGCAGATGCGCGGCGCCGCCGGCGCCGGCGATGATCGCGCGCAAGCCGCGCGACTCGGCGCTGCCGGCATAGTCGAACAGGAGATCCGGCGTGCGGTGCGCCGAGACCACGCGCACTTCGTGGGCGACGTCGAGTTGCGTCAGGACGGCGGCGGCGTGCTGCAGCGTGTCCCAGTCGGATCGCGAACCCATCACCACGCCGACCCGCGCCGGCGTTGCGCGCTCTGCATTCATGGCCTGTGTCCCGCAAAAACATTATTCTAGGCGCAACCCGTCGCCCGTGCCCACCATGGACAAACGCCTGCTCGACATCCTGTGCTGCCCGGCCACCAAGGTGCCGGTGCGACCGCTGACCAAGACCGAGCTCGAAGCGCTCAACCGCGCCGTCGGTGCCGGCAGCGTGCGGACCACCGGCGGCAATGCGGTCGCCGCGCCGCTCGCGGCCGGCCTGATCACCACCGACGGCAAACTCATCTACCGGATCGAGGACGACATCCCGGTGATGCTGGTGGACGAAGCCATCGGCACCGGCCAGTTGGAGGGTTTTCCCGCTGCGCGCTGAGGCAGCCTCGCCGCTCGTCGGTGCGACTCTGCGCCGGCGCGGAACGTCACGGATTCTGTGAACTGCTTCACATTTTGCGTATATAAAGGAATTATGCTCGCCCGAACAGCGGGCGCGCGGCGGCAGCCGCGGCGAGACAGGGTGCCATGAACAATCCCACCGGCGACAGCAGCAAGGTTGTCGATCTGCAACAGCGTCAGGCGAGCCAGGCCGCCAGCGGCGACCGACTCGGCGAATTGCTGAAATCGGTGCGCGGCACCGCGCTCAAGCGCTTGCAGGGGCTGGTCGCGACGTTGTTCGAGAACGTCGACGATGCGCTGTTCGATCTGGCCGAGAAGGCCGAGAACAACGCGATCCAGACGCAATACTTCGACGGCATGCGCGAGGTGCGCAAGAAGCGCCAGCTCGTCGAGCGCCTGTTCCAGGATCAGCTCGGCAAGGTGTTCAACGATTTCGCCGCCGGCAAGCTGCAACCGGCGAAGGCCGAGGCGACCGCGCACAGCAGCGGCGGCGACCTGTCGCTGGTCGACGATACCGAGCTCGAGGAATCGCTGGCCATCGCCAGCACCGTGGCCAAGGCGGAAAACCGCCTGGCCCGTCCGTTGTTCGCGGTCAATCAGCGCCTCTCGGTGATCCTGGGCGGGGCGAAGGTCGAGGACGCCACCAATCCGATCGCGCCGGCGCCGCTGTGCCAGGCGTTCCGCAACGCCATGCGCGAGCTGGAGCTCAACCTCCAGACCAAGCTCATCATCTACAAGCTGTTCGACCGCTACGTGATGGCGGGCCTGGACGCGCTGTACGAGGAGATCAACACCCTGCTGATCCAGGCCGGCGTGCTGCCGCAGATCCGTCACACCGTTCCGGGCGGCGGGCGGCCGTACCGGCCGATGCCGCCGGCCGCCGGCATGGCCGGCGCCGCGCCTGGGGCGCCCGCGCCGGGCGCGGCCGATACCGGCTACGCGGCCTATCCCGGCTACGACCCCGCCGCGGCGCAATTGCAGGCCGAGCTCTACAACACCGTGCGCTCGCTGCTCGCGCAGCGTCGCGCCACGCTGGGCGAGGTGGCCGACTACCAGGGCGCGCCCGGTCAGCCGGTGCCGGTGGTCGCGCCGACCGAACTGCTGTCCGCGCTGACCCTGCTGCAGAACCAGGCGCTGATGGCGCAGAGCCAGGCCCACACCGCGGTCGACGCGGCGCAGACGGTGGCCGACGCGGCGCAGGCCGTGCAGCAGATCAAGCAGGCCCTGCTCGAGCAGGCCGGCAAGCTCCACGGCACCGAGAAGGCGCGCGTGACCGGCGCCGACGAGGACACCATCGACCTCGTCGGCATGCTGTTCGAATTCATCCTGCAGGACCGCAATCTGCCGGCGCAGATGCAGGCCCTGATCGCCCGGCTGCAGATTCCGTTCCTCAAGGTCGCGATCCTCGACAAGCACCTGTTCGCGCAGAAGACGCATCCGGCGCGGCAACTGCTCGACCTGATGGCCGAGGCCGCCATGGGCTGGTCGGAGGAATCCGACCGCGATCACCGGCTGTACGACAAGGTCAAGCAGACGGTCGAATCGCTGCTCAAGGAGTTCGACGACGATCTTGCGGTGTTCGAGCGCGCGCGCGACGACTTCGCCAAGTTCCTCGAAGCCAACAAGAAGCGTGCCGAGCTCGCCGAGCAGCGCGCCGCCGAAGCCACCCGCGGCCGCGAGAAGCTGCACGCGGCGCGGCGCGCCGCGGCGCGCGAGATCCTCAAGCGCGTGGAAGGCAGGCAACTGCCGGACATCATCTACAACGTGCTCACCCGCCCGTGGGCGAACTATCTCGTGCTGACGCTGCTGCGCCAGGGCGAGGAGTCCGACGAATGGCGCCAGGCGCTGCGCTTCGCCGATGAGTTCGTCTGGAGCGCGCAACCGAAAGCCACCGATGCCGATCGCACGCGCCTGAAGGGTCTGCTGCCGGCACTGGAGAAGAGCCTGCGTCACGGCCTCGCCACCGTCGCCTACCACGAGAACGACGTCAAGCAGTTGATGCACGAATTGAACGCGTTCTACCGCGGCCTGTTGCAGGGCGAGGCGCCGGCGACCGGCGCCGAGGCGGCCGCGCGGGACAAGGCGGCGGCGGAGAGCGCGGCGCCGTTCGAGATCGTCGGCAAGGCGGTGCCGGCCGCGGCGACCGACAGCCCGATCGAGGAGATCACCCTGCGCGAGACCGAGGAAGCCGCGCCGGAGGCGAACTACGACGCCGACGACGAATGCCTGAAACAGGCCAAGGAGATGAAGGTCGGCACCTGGGTCGAGTTCACCGATCCGAACACCGGCACCAAGGAGCGCGCCAAGCTGTCGTGGATCAGCCCGATCAGCTCGAAGTATCTGTTCGTCAACCGCAAGGGCTTGAAGGTGTCGGACAAGACCGTGTTCGCGCTCGCCGCCGAGATCCGCCGCGGCCATGCGGTGATCCTCGAGGAAGTGCCGCTGTTCGATCGCGCGCTCGATGCCATAGTCGAACGCCTGAAGGCCGCGCACACGCCGACTCCGGCGGCCAATCCGAATCCGCCGCCGGCGCAGCCGGGCTGAGCGGACGCATCGCGCCACTGGGTATACTTGCGCCTCGCCGCCGTCGCGGCGAGGAGCCGTCTGCCCGATGGAAGCGTCTGCATCCGCCCGCCGACCGCGCCCGCCCGATCCGGCGCGCATCGAAGACGACGTCCGCCGCGCGCTCGCCGAGGACATCGGTCCGGGCGATGCGACCGCGGATCTGCTGCCGGCGGAGCTGGCCGCGCGGGCGCGCGTCGTCACCCGCGAGGCGATGGTGCTGGCCGGACGGCCGTGGTTCGACGCCTGCTTCCGCGCGCTCGATCCGGCCGTCGCGATCGCCTGGCATTTCGAGGATGCCGACCGCGTCCCCGCCGACAGCGTCCTGTGCGTCCTGCACGGCCGCGCCCGCGCCCTGGTCGGCGCCGAGCGCAGCGCGCTCAATTTCCTGCAGACCCTGTCCGGCACGGCCACGCGCACGGCCGAGTACGTGGACGCCGCGCGCGGCACGCGCGCGCGCATCCTCGACACGCGCAAGACCCTGCCGGGTCTGCGCCTGGCGCAGAAATACGCGGTGCGCTGCGGCGGCGCGGAGAATCATCGCATCGGCTTGTTCGACGCCATCCTGATCAAGGAAAACCACATCGCCGCCGCCGGCGGCATCGCGCCGGCGGTGCGCGCCGCACGCGCGCGCCACCCGCGGTTGCTGCTCGAGGTCGAAGTGGAAAACTTCGCCGAACTCGACGCAGCGCTCGCCGCCGGCGTCGACCGCATCCTGCTCGACGAATTCCCGCTCGAGGACATCCGCCGCGCGGTCGCGCACGTCGCCGGCCGCGTGCCGCTGGAAGTGTCCGGCGGCGTGAGTCTCGAACGGCTGCCGGCGCTCGCCGCCACCGGCGTCGACTTCATCTCCGTCGGCGCCCTGACCAAACACGTGCGCGCGGTCGATCTGTCGATGCGCGTGTTCTGGTGAATCCGGCGGGACAACGCCGATCCATGCGATTTCCGCGAGGAGCGCACCGCGACGTGGTGCAGGGGCGCCGCGCGGTTTCGGCCACGCTCAGGCCCAGCGCGGGCAACACGTCTTCGCGCAGGATGGCTCCCGGATGGGTCGGAGCGCGGTTCGGGTTGCGCTTGGCGGCGCATTCGGTCATGCCGGTTCCTCGTGGTATTGCTCCAGGTCCACGCGCAGCGCATCGCCTTCGGCCCATTCAAAAGTGATGCGCCACGGCCCGTTCACGTGCAGGCTGTAGCGCGTCGGCTTGAATCCGCGCCGCGGCGCAGTTTCCGCGGACCTGATTGGCGCCGAAATTCAGTCTGCCGCCTCTCCCGCTGGCGGGAGAGGCCGCGCCGAAGGCGCGGGTGAGGGGGGCGCGGCCGTGATCTCGTTCTTTTCTTGAGGCGCATCCTGCGGTTTTCCGCTCGCGTCCGGCGAGCGGGTCACTTCTCTTTGCTCGTGCACTGCGCCGCAGGAGCGGCGCGAACAGCGGAGCTGGCCGCGAAGCGGCGGAGGGCAGGATGCCCGGAGTCAAGAGAAGTAACCAAGAGAAAGCACGGAGAAGCAGAGCCTCCCCAGGAGGACCTGCACGAAGTTCTGCAAGCGGATGAATGTTCCAGTACAACTTGGTCATTCCAGCTGGAAGCGCCGTTCGCTTCGCATGCGGGTTTCTTGTCGCAAGCGAAGCGAACAACGTATCAGCTCGCGGCGGACGAGTCGTACACGGAGCTTTCATCCCCTTGCAAAATCTTTGTGCAGGTCCTCCGAGGGAGGCTCTGCTTTCGAGGTGTTTCTTGGTTACTTCTTTGCACCAGCAAAGAAGTGACCCGCTGTCCGAAGGACAGCGGAAGCTCTGCTCTTTTGGCGGCAGAAGGGAACCGCCTGCTGAGGTTCGACGCTTATCAGGTCCGCGGATGTTCGGGAATTTGCGGGAGGGGCGGGGTGGTGGTGTAGTTCCCCACTAGAGGAAACCAGCCTGCCACACGGGCAGGCGTACCGTGGGCGTAATTATACGTGACGGGCGCATCCGGGGGGAAGCCGGACGCCCCGCGCACTTCCTCTCTGATTCGGGCGGGTTGGTCTGCGGTTCGGTCTCCAAAAACGGAACCGAACACGGCGCGGGCACGAGGTTGTTCCTGTTTTCGTCAAACTCTCGCATTTGGCGAAGAGACGGACCGTGCTCCCATCATGCTCGCCCACACCCGCACCCAGCCCGTCCTAGTCTGGCCAGCCAGAAGGGGCTGCTGCACGCCAGCGAAGGCACCCCGTACCGCCTCAGGAAATCTTGCGTGCGTTATCCATGTTGCTCACGAAGATCCATCCTGCCTCCGGCTGTCCCGTATGAGCCGCCTGGGCGATGATGTCCGACAGTGCATCGGCCGAGTCGTCCGCGCACACCAGTTCGAGCTTGTATTCCGTGATCACGGCTTCCGCGAGCTCGGTCGAGTAGTGTTGCTGCGAAGGCTGTGCGCCCGCGAACGGCCGCAGCACTTGCACCACCGTGATGTTGTGGCAGCCAGATCCCGCCCCAAGGTCGCATAGACCGGAACCTCGCAGCGCCTGAAGGACGTTGGCGATGCGGTGCGGACGGATGTAGGCTTTGATTTCCTTCATGTGCGTTCTCCTTCGGGTCGAGTCGAGATTTGCTTACGCTCACGTCGCGTTTCCACCCATTCGTACATGAGCGGAAGCAGCAGCAGCGTGAGGGCGGTGGATGTGAAGAGTCCGCCGACCACCACGGTGGCCAGCGGCCGTTGGGTCTCGGCGCCTACGCCCTGTGACAGCAGCATGGGGATAAGGCCGAGGATGGCCACGCTGGCCGTCATCAATACCGGACGCAGACGCAGCGCCGCACCCTGGCGCACCGCCTCGCGGATCGACAGGCCCTGCGCCCGTTGATCATTGAGGAAGGACATCAGCACGATGCCGTTCAGCATCGCCACGCCGAACACTGCGATGAAGCCGATGGCCGAGGGCACCGACACGTATTGCCCTGTGAAGGCCAACCCGAACACGCCGCCGATGACGGCGAAGGGTACGTTGGCGATGATCAGCGTGGCGTGGGTGAGGGAGTTGAAGGCTGTGTAGAGCAGCACGAAGATCAACCCGATAGTGAGCGGCACGATCAGTGCGAGGCGAGCCATAGCGCGCTGCTGGTTCTCGAAGGCGCCGCCCCACTCGATCCAGTAGCCCTCCGGCAGCTTCACCTGGCTGCGGATCTTCGCTTCCGCTTCCTTGACGAAGCCATCGACGTCGCGGCCTTTCACGTCCATCTGGATGACTGCATAGCGCTGCAGTTGCTCGCGCCGCACGAAGGAGTAGCCTTCGTCGGTCTCCACCGTGGCCACCCGCGACAGCGGCACCAGCGCCCCGGATTGCGTGCGGATGGGGATGTCCGCGATGGCCTGCGGGTTGTCGCGGAAAGCGGCATCCAGACGCACCTGAAGGTCGAAGCGCTTGACTCCGTCGATCACCGTCGAGACGGTCTTGCCGCCGATTCCGGCCTGCACGACTTCGAGAATCTCGTCCGCGTTGATGCCGTAGCGTGCCGCCTCGTCGCGATTGACCTTGATGACGAGCTGCGGCTTGCCCTTGTTCGCTTCCAGCGACAGATCGGCAGCGCCCGGCACTTTGTCCGCCACGCTCTTCATTTCGGCGGCGAGCCGATCCAGGGTTGCAAGATCTTCGCCGTAGATCTTGAGCGCGAGGGTCGCCCGCACGCCGGAGATCAGCTCCTCGACGCGCATCTGGATCGGCTGAGTGGCGCCGAAAACCACCGTGGGAATCGCCTTCTCCAGGGTCTCCTGCATCTCGCCCGAGAGTTCGGGCATGCTCATCTTCCTGGGCCATTCACTCTCCGGCTTCACGCTCACCAGCACCTCCATGTAGTTCACGTCCGCCGTCTCGCCTTTCTCGGCGCGGCCGATGGTGGCGAGCGTGGACTTCACCTGGGGAAAGTGCTGCTTGAGCACGGCGTCGAATTTCTTCGCTACACTGATGCTCTCCTCCAGTGACGTGGAGGGGATGCCGGTCACCCGGAACATGATCGTGCCCTCCTGCAGGTTCGGCATGAACTCCTTGCCGAGGAACGGGAAGGTGGCGAGCGCAGCGACCAGGAGCAGGAGCGCCGCCCCGATCACCTTCTTCTTGTTCTCCAGCGCGCGCTCCAGAAGCGGCAAGTAGAACCGCTTGGCTTGGCGCACGATGAAGGTGTCCTTCTCTTCCTTAGGCTTAAGGATCAGCGCCGAAAGCACCGGCACCAAGGTGAGCGTCAAGATCAGCGAGCCCAGCATGGCGAAGGTGATGGTGAGCGCCATGGGCTTGAACAGCTTTCCTTCCAGGCCGGTGAGCGAGAACAGCGGCAGGAACACCACGATGATGATCAGGATGGCGAACGCGATGGGGTTCATCACTTCGCGTGCCGCCTCGAGGATGACGTGGGTGCGGTTGACGGCTTTGCCGCTCTGGTGAGAAAGCAGGCGGAAGCCGTTTTCCACCATCACCACAGCGCCGTCCACCATCATGCCGATGCCGATGGCAAGCCCGGCGAGCGACATCAGATTGGCCGATAGGCCGATGTACTGCATCAGGATGAATGCGATCAGCATCGCCAGCGGCAGCGTCACCACGACGACGATGGCCGAGCGCAACTCGCCGAGGAACAGGAACAGGATGATCGCCACCAGAATCGAACCTTCGAGCAATGCGCTCTCGGCCGTCTTCAGCGCCTTCTCCACCAGTTCCGTCCGGTCGTAGACCGGGTTGATCGAAACGCCCTTGGGCAGGGCCTGCCGGGCGAGCTCGAGCTTTTGCTTGACCGCGTCGACCACGTTCTTGGCGTTCTCGCCGATGCGCGCGAGCGCAAGGCCCAGGGCTACCTCCTGGCCGTCCTTGGTCACCGCGCCGAAGCGCAGGCTGGGCGCCTCCTTCACCTCGGCCACGTCGCGCACGTAGACGGGTGCCCCCTCGCGCTCGGTTATCACGACGTTGCCGATGTCGCGCGTACCCGTGACCAGCCCCAGCCCGCGCACCAGATATTGCTCCGAGCCGAGGTTGACGTACTGCCCGCCCACCTGACGGTTGTTGGCCGCGAGCGCCTCCATCACCGCTTTGAACGTGAGTCCGTACTTGATGAGCTTTTGCGGCTGGATCAGTACCTGATACTGCTTTTCGTCCCCGCCCCAGGAGGTCACGTCGTCGACACCGGGCGCGGTGCGCAACAGCAGGCGCACGTTCCAGTCCTGTAACGTGCGCAGATCCATAGTGGAGAGCTTCTTGTCGGCCGACTCGACCGTGTACCAGAACACCTGCCCCAGGCCGGAGCTGTTCGGCCCCAGCGTCGGTTCTCCGTAACCTTCCGGGATGCGTGCTTTCGCCTCCAGCAGCTTTTCACCGGCCAGGCGGCGGGCGAAGTAGATGTCAACGTCATCCTTGAAATAGACGCTCACGTAGGAGAGGCCGAACAGCGACACGGAGCGGATCTCCTCGACACCGGGCAGGCCCGCCATCGCGGTTTCGACCGGGAAGGTGAGCAGTTTTTCCACATCCTCGGCCGCAAGCCCCGGCGACTCGGTGTAGACATTGACCTGAACCGGTGTCACGTCCGGAAATGCGTCCACCGGAACGGCCTGAAATGCCCGCACCCCGAACACGATTACCAGCAGGAATCCGACAAGGACCAAGACCTTGTAGCGCAGCGACAGATCGACAATGGCATTGAGCATGGTGGCCTCCTCAATGCTCGTCGCCGATTTGCGACTTGAGCACGCGTGCTTTGAGGGCGTAGGTGCCGGCCGTCACCACCTTGTCGCCCGCCGAGAGGCCGTTCTTGACGACGACGCGCCCGCGCAGCTTCTCACCTGCCTCGATAGCGCGCGGCTCAAAGCCGCCGTGCGCCTCGATGAACACCGTGGGCTGGCCCTGCATCAACACCACCGCCTCGTTCGGCAGCACCAGCGCCTTGGCCCTGGCCGCTTTGCCGCCCGTGCCTGTCGTACTGATGGCGGCGGTGGCGAACATCTCGGGCTTGAGCCGCCCGTCCCGGTTGGCGACCTCGACGCGCGCCTGCACGGTGCGCGTTTCCTTGTCCACGACGGCAGCGATGTAGGTAAGCTTGCCCCGAAAGACCTCATCGGGATAAGCGGCGACGGTGACGGTGGCATCCGACCCGACCTTGACCCGCGCCAGATCCTTCTCGAACAGGTTGGCCTCGATCCAAAGGTTGGAGAGATCGGCTACGGTGAAAAGCTGCTTGTCGGGCTGGGCCAGCTCACCCAGGATGGCGTGCTTCTCGATCACCGTCCCGGCAAAAGGCGTGGTGATCGGAAAGGTGGACACCGCCTTGCCGTCGGCGGCCGGTGCCGGATTCACACCCAACATGCGCAGCTTGTCCTCCGCAGCGCGCAGCGCGGCCTTCGATTTCTCGTACTCGGCGTGGGCGCGCAAGTGGTCCTTTTGGGCGATGATCTGATCCGCATGGAGCTTCTCGGCCCGTTCGAAGTCGGCCTTTGCCACGGCGTGCTGGGTCACCGCCTGCAGATATGCGGAGTGCGCTTCGCCGACATCAAGGCTGTCGAGCACGGCCAGCGTCTGCCCCGCCCGAACCGGATCGCCCAGGTTGGCGTTGACCTTGACGATGCGTCCGGCCACCCGCGGGGCCACATGGGCGATGCGGTCCTCGTTGGGGCGGATGGTGGCGGTCAGCGTTACCTGTTCGCTCACCTCCTGTTCGGCGAGGGTTTCGACCTTGATGCCGGCGCTCTGCATCTCTTCGGGCTTGAGCTTGAGGACCTTGTCCTCGTCATGTTTGGCCTCGGCTTCATGCGCACCGGCAGCCCCTTTCCCGGCAGGAGCCTCTACAGCCTTGTTCGCGGACGCCTGCGGTTGTTCGCTCCGGTTGCAGCCGGAGAGGATCAGGACCGACAGGCCCAGGGCAACCAGAGCGCCCCGTTGCAATGGAAATCTGTTCGTCATGGATGATCTTTCGCTGTGTGTTTTCTCGACGGACGGCAGGATGGAAGGCTTCATTTCGCGACCTCCCTGTTCCAGCCCGCCGCTTGTTCCAGATCGACGCGGGTGAGGGCCAGCTCGGTCTGTGCTTCCAGCACCTCCCGGCGCGTATCCAGAAGCTGACGGGTGGCGAGGAGCAACTGCGTGAGGTTGATCTCGCCAGCGCGGTAGGCCGTGGTGGACAGGCGCTGGTTCTCCTGCAAGCGTTGCAGGACGAGCTGTTCCAGCCGTTTCACCCGGCTCCGCAGGCTCTCCAGCCTTTGCCACAGGGCACTGACGCTCGCTCGGGTGTCGCGGATGGCGGCCTGCCGTTCGATCTGAGCCTGGTCGAGCTCGGTGGTCGCCCGACCGATGCCGGCGGCATTGCGGCGAAACAGCGGCAAGGGCACCGATACGGACAGGCCCGTGATCCGCTCGCGCACATCGCCCGGCCCTTCACGGCCCGTAAAGAGTCCGACAGTCACGTCCGGATACGTCGCAGCGCGCTCCAATCCGAGGCGGTTGCGCGCGGCCTGCTCCTGGTGGTCGAGGGCTCGCAGCCGGGGCCGGTTGGCAGCCGAGGCGAGCAGTTCCTGCAGCGTGTAAGGGAGGGCCGCCTCGGAAGACAACATTCCCTGCACCTCCGGCAGTACTTCGGCTGGCAACTGCAGGGCGGCGGCAAGCTCGGCGCGCGCGGCGATGAGTTGCTCGCGCACCGCCTCGAACTGGCTCTCGGCGCGCCCGAGTTCCACCTCGGCAAGATTGCTGTCGAGCTTCGTGTCTTCGCCCGCCGCGAAGCGCTTTCTTGCCGCGCCGGCGGCGTCCTTGATCAACCCGACGAGTTCGGCCTCGGCGGCAACGCGCGTCTGGAGTGCGAGCACGCGCACGAACTTCTGCTCGACCTCCGCGCGAACCTGGCGGCGCGTTTCCTCGACGCTCTCTCTGAGTGTCGACAAATCTTGCTCTGCCGCTTCCCTGCGGTAGCCGTGCTGGCCGGCGATCTCAAACGTCTGCGAGATCCCGGCCCGCCATTCCCGCTGGGTATCGTTGCTCAGGCCCGGCTGAGGCACTCTGCGTTGGTTGCGCTCGGCGGTCAGTTGCGGGTTGTTCCAGAGCAGGCCACGCGCATCGGTGAGCGCGCCTTCGGAAGTAGTGAGGTTTGCCTGGGCCGCCTTGAGAGCGGGATTGGCCTGTTCGGCGCGCTGCCAGGCCTGTTCCAGGGTAAGGGGCGGCTCAGCCGCCCGCGAAGTCAATGCAGCCGCTGTGAATGCCAGCGTTGCCGTGAAGCGGGCCAAGCGCCCGCAAAAAGTGTTCGAATGCATGTTTCGTCGAAATCTCCATGTGTGGGTTGGGGAGAAAACCGACGGAACGCGCATCCGCTTGCACGCGCAAACGGTGCAACCGGGAAGCTAAAGAAGAATGCAGGCGCCCCGCCGGATCAGACGGCGGCTGCCCACTTGGGCCGCTCAGGGCCTTCGAGGACGATGGAGGGAAGGAAGTGGATTTCCGGCGAGAAGGCCAGGGATGCCGGCACTGACGAGGGCACGTCGGGCGAGGAAGCCACGATGCCCGCACAACCGATATGGCAAGAGGTGCAGTCGGCGTGAAAACCCGCCAACGGGGCACCTGATTTCTTGTCCTTCTCCGCAGCCTGATGCTTGTGTGCGTGATGACCGAAGTGTTGGGCGGCGGAACCCTGTTCGTGCTGGCAATAGGCGCCCGCCGCCGCCCAGCTTGCCTGGAGCGGCAGGATCAACATCAGGATGATGAAGAAAAAGCGCCTAAACATAGAAAACATTGTAATCGTTACGGGGTTTGCCTGCAATCCGCGAACATACGCGAACATACGCTCAGCCGCGCTTTTCCGACGCGCGCAGCAGGCGCGTCCCATTTGCCACCACGATCAGACTTGCCCCCATGTCGGCAAACACCGCCATCCACAGGGTCGCCTGTCCGGCCAATGCCAGTGCGAAGAACACGGCCTTGATGCCGAGGGCCAGCGCGATGTTCTGCCGCAGCACTTGAGATGTCCGGCGCGAGAGTTCGATGAAGCGCGGGAGCTTGCGCAGGTCGTCGTCCATGAGCGCCACGTCGGCGGTCTCAATGGCGGTGTCGGTGCCTGCCGCACCCATCGCGAAACCGATGGACGCTTTGGCGAGTGCGGGTGCGTCATTGATGCCGTCGCCCACCATGCCGACGCTGTCGTAACGCGCAAGCAAGTCGTCGATGGCGGCAAGCTTGTCCTCGGGCAGCAGATTGCCGCGTGCGTCATCGATGCCGACCTGATCGGCAATGGCGCGGGCCGTGGTCGGGTTGTCGCCAGTGAGCATCACCGAGCGCACCCCCAGCGCATGAAGATCGCGGATCGCTTCGGCGCTATGCCCCCGCACCGTGTCTGCCACCCCGAGCACGGCCAGTGACTCATGGTCGCTGGTGAGCACCACTGCTGTCTTGCCTTCCTGTTCGAGGCGCTTAAGGGCTGCTTCGACGTGTGGCGTGCAGATCCCCAGATCTTCGACCAGCCGGTGATTGCCGACATGGTGGAGCCGGCCATCGACCACGGCTTTTGCGCCTCGCCCGGCAACGGCTTCGAAGGCTGCGACATCGAGAAGCGTGCGGGCTTCGCCGTCTTGCCACGCCCGGACAATCGCTGCCGCGACGGGATGCTCGGAATGGGCGTCCACGCTGGCAGCCAACTGCAGAAGTTCTTCCTCCGGCCGTTCGACAAGTGGAATGACATCGGTCAGCACCGGCCTGCCGTGGGTCAGCGTACCCGTCTTGTCTATCGCGACGGCCTTGATCCGGCGGCCGTTCTCCAGATGTACGCCGCCCTTGACCAGAATCCCGGCGCGCGCCGCCGCTGCGAGCCCGCTCACGACGGTCACCGGTGTCGAAATGACCAAGGCGCAGGGGCAGGCGATCACCAGCATGACCAGCGCCTTGTAGAACCAGTCCAGGAAAGCCGCGCCGAAGAAGAGCGGCGGCACTGCCGCGATGAGGACGGCGAAGGCCACGACCGCCGGGGTGTAGTAGCGGGCGAATTGATCCACGAACCGCTGCGTGGGCGCGCGCTGCCCTTGGGCCTCCTGCACCGAGCGGATGATGTGCGCCAGGGTCGTGTCGCCCTTGAGCGCCGTCACCCGGAACTCGAAGACGCCGCGTTCGTTCACCGTGCCGGCAAAAACCGGATCGCCGGCCGCCTTCTCCACCGGAATGCTTTCGCCGGTGATCGGCGCCTGATTCACCGAGCTTGCGCCCGCGCTCACCACGCCATCCAGCGGGATGCGGCTACCGGGGCGCACGCGCACGGTCTGTCCGACTTGCACCTCAGCCGAGGGAAGCTCGCGCCACTCGCCGCTGTCCAACTGCACGGTGGCCGTTTCCGGACTCATCGCCATGAGGCCGCGAATGGCGTTCTTGGCGCGCTCCAGCGACAGGGTCTCGATCAGTTCGGCCAAAGCGAAAAGGAAAATCACCACCGCCGCCTCGGGCCATTCCCCGATGGCCATCGCGCCGATCACGGCGATGCTCATCAGGAAGTTCATGTTGAGGCTCAAGCTCTTGAGCGCGATCCAGCCCTTGCGCAGCGTAGGGAGGCCGCCCGTGGCGACGGAAAGCAAGGCAGCGGCGATCACCACTGGCGAGGTCTCCGAGGCGCCCGTCCAGGCGAGGATTTCGGCACCGACCGCAGCGAGGCCCGACACGGCCATGAGCGCCCAGGTTTTCCTCGAGACGGCCGAGGCTTCGGCTGTGTCGCAACTGCGGCAAGCGTCCGGCGTCGTCGCCTGCATGCCGATTTCGCGCAGCGCGCCAAGGATGGGCTGCTCGTCCTGGAGGCTGTGATCCACGGTGAGCCGGCGCTCCATCAGGTTGAATGCCAGCCCGTTGATGCCCGGCACCGTGGCGAGGCGCTTTCGAATCAGCGCCTCCTCGGTCGGGCAGTCCATGTTGGTGATGATCAATATCGATTGCTTCATGGGAACTCCGTTCGCCCTCAACGGCAACGCAACAATTTAAAACCCTGTAGCCACTCCGGGGTCAAGGGTGTACCATGAAAAGTGTCAAACGGAGATGTCAATGCGTATCGGTGAACTCGGCCAAGCCACGGGCGTAGATATCGAGACCATCCGGTACTACGAGAAGGCGGGCCTGCTTCCCCCGCCCGCGCGTATGCCCAATGGCTACCGGGCTTACGGTCCGGCGCACCTGGAGCGCCTGGCTTTCATCCGCCACTGCCGGGCGCTCGATATGCCGCTCTCCGAGATCAAGCGCCTGCTGGACTTCGTGGCGCACCCCGAGGCGGACTGCGGCGACATCAACCGGCTGATCGACGAACAACTGGCGCGTGTTCGGGCGCGGCTCAAATCCATGCGCGCCCTGGAGAAGCAGCTCATGGCGCTGCGTGCGCGTTGCGAGACAGGTCACGCGGCCGCCGAGTGCGGCATCCTGCACGAACTGGTAGCGGCAGCGCACGGCGAAGCTTGCGCGTGTCACGGGGCTGCAATCACTTCCCAGTCCACGGCAGCCCGCTAAGGTTGCCGCGTAGCCCGGCTCGCTCACGCAAGTAGGCCAGCGCACGGATCGACGCCAGCCTGGAGCATCTGTTGGCCAGCACGTCGCCGAAGATCACCGTGCAGTGGGGCGAACGCGCCGACGGTGGGCCGGGCGCGCCACTGCGGGTGTACCGGCTGACGACGGCGTAGTTGCGGACGGGGGATTTTTTCGCTGATTTCGCTAATTTCGACGAGTGCCCATGCAAGACGTCACGCTGGGTGGAGCGCGGCGTAGACAGCTTCCAGCAGTTCGCTGATCGGGCGATAGACGCCCGGCCCCTTGCTATCGCGCGGGCCTGCGACGTTCAGAGTCTTCGTGGTGGAACACGGAACCGAACCCGCGTCCGCTTCCCGATCCAAATAGTAACGCCCCGGCCTTGAGGGCGCGGATTCCATGATGTGGCCGAGAGGCAAGCGCTGGTGCTTCGTCCCTCAAGGGGGGCGATGGGAGCCTCAAGTTCGTCCGCTCAACCACGGGCCACATCGTCGCTTGCGACTGGGTCGAAATCGTTGGACGGCATGACGCGGTTGCGGAGTGCTGTCCGAGCATCGCCCCGGTTTGTATTGACCAACACTCTAACGGGTGTTAGAGTATTGGCATGAAACGAGATGCCAAAGACTTTCTATTCGAACAGGTTGAGCGGATCGGCAAGGCGCTGGCTAGCTCAAAGCGCCTCGAGTTGCTTGATTTGCTATCTCAAGGCGAAATGACGGTCGAAGTGCTGGCAGGAAAGGCAGCCATCGATTCCAAACTGGCCAGCGCCCACTTGCGCGCGCTCAAAGAAGCGCGCCTAGTGGAGGGAGTCCGAAAGGGCCGTTTCATTGCCTATCGCCTCACCGGCAGCGATGTCTCACGCCTTTGGGTGAACCTGCGCACGGTCGCCGAAGCGCATCTGATCGAATTGCAGCAGGCCCTCGAACGCATCATTGCCGCTCCAGATCGGCTCACGACAGAGAGCCGCTTGAGTCTGCTTGAGCGCGCGCGCCGAGGGGATGTGGTGGTGATCGATGTTCGCCCCGAGGCCGAATACCGGGCTGGCCATCTACCCTTTGCCCGCTCTATGCCGCTCGCCGAGATCGAACAACGGCTGGCCGATCTTCCAGCGGGCAAAGAAGTGGTTGCGTATTGCCGGGGACCCTTTTGTCTGATGTCCAACGAAGCCGTGGCGCTGTTGCGGAAGTATGGGTTTCAGGCTCAAAAGATTGCCGATGGCGTCGCCGAATGGGCGGCTGATGGATTGCCAGTCGAGGCAGCCGCTGCGCCGTAACCGTGTGTTTCAACCTGCATTTCCGAAAAGGAGGAACCATGCAAAAGATGCTCTTGATCCTGAACGATCCACCCTACGGAACGGAACGCAGCTACAACGGGCTGCGCTTGGCGCGCAAACTGCTCGAAGGCGGCGAGGCGGAAGTCAAAGTGTTCCTGATGGGCGACGCGGCCGCTTGCGGCAAGGCTGGTCAGAAAGTCCCGCAAGGCTATTACAACATCGGCGACATGCTCGGCGGCGTCATTCGCCGCAATGGGGCAATTGCGGCCTGCGGAACTTGTCTTGATGCCCGTGGCATCCCCAGTGACGATCTGGTCGAAGGTGCGGTACGCGGCACCATGGACATTCTGACCGAATGGACTCTGTGGGCCGATAAGGTGTTGGTGTTCTGATGGGCAAGACCGCGCTCATCCTCGGCGCTGGCGTCGGCGGCATCGTCGCGGCCGAAACCCTGCGCAAGCTGCTGCCGGCCGAGCATCGCGTCATCGTCGTCGAGCGGGAGCCCAACCACGTCTTCGCACCCTCGCTGCTCTGGCACATCGTCGGTGCAAACAAGCGGGCCGACTTCACGCGACCGATCAGTGCGCTGGCGGCGAAGGGCATTGAGCTCGTTACCGGTGAAATCGAACACATCGACCCAGAGGCGCTTTCCGTCAAGGCCGCGGGCCAAGTCCTGCGTGGCGACTCCCTCGTCATCGCGCTGGGCGCCGACTACGCGCCGGAAGCCGTCCCTGGACTCGCCAAGTATGGCATCAATCTCTATACGCTCGCCGGTGCCGAAACGATCCGCGCTGCGCTCGAATCCTTCCGGGGCAACCGTATCGTCGTGCTGACGGCGGCTCCGGCCTACAAGTGCCCGGCCGCGCCCTACGAGGCGGCCATGCTGGTCGATGCCTGGTGTAAGAAGCGGCGCACCGGAAACGCTGTCGAGGTCGCCATCTACGCTGCCGAGCCGCAGCCGATGCCGGTCGCTGGCCCTGCGGTTGGCGGCCAATTGAAGATGATGCTCGAACGCAAGGGTATCGCCTACTTCCCGAGCCATCAGGTCACCGAAGTTGAAGCCGGTCGGCTGCATTTCTCCGACGGCAAGAGCACGGGTTTTGGCCTGCTGATCTACGTGCCACCACATCGCGTACCAGCAGTCGTCAAGGAGTCCGGCCTCACTACGGAATCGGGATGGGTCAGTGTTGATCGTGGCACGCTGGAAACGAAGTTCCCCAACGTCTATGCCATTGGCGATGTGACGGCGATCCCGCTCAAGATGGGCAAGCCGTTGCCCAAGGCCGGCGTCTTCGCTCACGGTCAGGCAGAAGTCGTCGCACGTAACGTCGCGCGCGCCTGGACGGGCAAGGGAGAGGCCGCGCGCTTTGACGGCCACGGTATGTGTTTTGTGGAAGTCGGAGGCGGTATGGCCGGGTTTGGCAGCGGCAATTTCTACGCCGAGCCAACACCCGCAGTGCGCCTGCGCATGCCGAGCCCGCTCTGGCACTTGGGCAAGATTCTTTACGAGAAGTACTGGCTTTGGAGCCGGTTCTGAACCGCTTGCCCGGCTGGCGGATAAGGGGAAACAGACGTGACAAAGAAATTCTCTCTGGTCGAATTTTCCACCCATAGGCCCAAGCTGGTACTGATGCTGGCGGGATTGATAACCCTGCTGTTCTTCACGCAGTTCCCGAAGATCCGCACCGATACCAACCCGAAGCACATGCTGCCTGAAACTTCCGACGTGCGCGTCTGGAACGACCGGGTGGACAAGGACTTCGCGCTCTACGAGGATACCATCGTGGTCGGCGTCGAGAACGACGTCGGCGTGCTGAACCAGGAGACCCTGGCGCGCATTGCCCGCATCACCGACGCCATCCTCGCGCTGCCGGGCGTTGCCAGCCGCGACGTCAACGGCTTCACGACCATCACCAACGTCACGGCTGAGGAAGGCACGCTTAAGGTCGGACCGCTGATGCCCGCCGCGCCGAAGAGCGATGCCGACGTGGCAGCGCTCAAGAAGGCGCTGTTCGGCAATCCGCTGTTCCTCGATCGCGTCATCTCGAAGGACGGTAAGACCACCGCGATTTACGTGCCGCTGGAGAAAGGCGCCAACGGCGCCGAGATCGCCGATAAGATCCGAGAGATCGTCGCCCGCGAGAAGGGCCCCGAACGCTACTACATCGCCGGCGACCCGGTGGCGCGCGACACCTTCGGCGCCGAGATGTTCAAGCTGATGGCGATCTTCTCACCGATCGCCGGCGGCATCATGTTCGCGGCGATCCAGTTCATGTTCCGCAACCTCGCCCTCTCGGCCGCGATGATGGGCGTGTCGATGGTCGCGATCATCTGGAGCATGGGTCTCTTGATTGGCGTCGGCCTGCCGGTGCACATCATGAGCTCGATGGCGCCGGTGTTCCTGATGGCGATCGCCACCGACAGCATCCACATCTTCAACGAGTTCTACTTCCGCTACCGCGAGCACGGCGACAAGCTGGCGGCGATCCGCGAGACCATGGCCGCCGTCTCCCGCCCGGTGCGCTTCACGGCGCTCGCCACGGCCGCCGGCTTCGCCGTGCTGCTGTTCATGAACATCATCCCGGTCAAGGTATTCGGCGGCCTGATCGCCTTCGGCACCGTGGTGCTGCGCCTGCTGTCCTTCAGCTTCATCCCGGCGGTGCTGACCTTCGTGCGTGAAGACAAACTGGCAGGCGCGGCCGAGGATGCGGCTCAGGACCGCGTCGCGCGTCTGCTCGGGCGCATGGCAGCCTTCGGCGCCGGACGTCCGGGGCTGACCGTGGCTATCGCCGCCGCGCTGGTGGCGGTGTCCGTGTGGGGCACCTCGAAGATCCACGTCAACAACAACCTGGTCGCGTGGTTCAAGGCCGGCAGCGAGATCCGCGTCGCCGATACCGCCATGAACCGCGCGCTCGGCGGCACGTCGCTGGGCTACGTCGTGGTCGAGTCGAAAGATGCCGACTTCATGAAGCGGCCTGAGGCGATGCGCTGGATCGAAGGCCTGCAGCACCACCTGGAGAAGCTGCCGGTGGTCGGTAAAACCTTCTCGGTCGCGGACTACGTCAAGCGCATCAACCGCGTGCTGCACGACGACGACGCCAAGTACGACGTCGTGCCCGACACCCACGACACGATCGGCCAGTACCTGTTCCTGTTCTCCATGTCGGCCAAGCCTGCCGATCTCGATAACGTAGTGGATCAGGGTTTCACGAAAGCCAACGTCTGGGTGCAGATGAAGACCTGGGACGCCGACGCGATGCGCGAGGTGATCGCCGCCACGGAGGCCTACCACAAGGCCAATCCCCTGCCGGCGATCGTGAAACCGGCCGGCAGCGCCTACTTCAACCTGGTGTGGAACGAAGAGGTGCTTGGCGACATGGTGCGGGGCTTGAGCCTTGCACTCGTCGTGGTGTTGGCCATCCTGGCACTTGATTTCCGCTCGCTGAAATGGGCGCTGGTTGCCTATATGCCGTTGCTGCTGACTATCTTGCTGATTTACGGCGTCATCGGGATCACCGGTAAAGATTTCGACATGCCGCTGTCGGTGTTGAGCACGCTGTCGCTCGGTATGGCGGTGGACTTCGCCATCCACTTCGTCAGCCGCTTCCGGAGCCGTCGCGCCGACGCACCCGATGGCGAGACAGTCGAGCAGAGCCTGGCCTGGACGGCGGCGCGTCCCGGCAAGGGCATCATGCGCAACGCCATCCTGTTCGCCGCGGCCTTCTCGGTAATGATGGCGGCGCCACTGACGCCGTACGTCGCGGTTGGCGCCTTCATCGTCTCGATGATGCTGCTGTCGGCGCTGCTCACGCTGGTGCTGCTGCCCGCGCTGGTGATGCTCGGACGGCGCTGGCTGGTAGATGAACCGCTCTCGACGGCCGCGCCGGCGACCTCCCACTGACAAACCAAAACGGAGAACGACATGAAACGAGTGTTGATAGCCCTACTTGCCGGACTGCTGCCGCTCACTGCATTGGCGCTTTCCGGCGAGGAGGTGATGAAGAAGTCGCAGGCGGCCTTCCTCTACCCCGGCAAGGATTTCAAAGCGCGCGTCGTCATGAAGCTCGTCACCAAGGATGGCCAGGAGCGGGTGCGGGAGATGACCATGCTGCGCAAGAACATCGGCGAAGCGGGCGGCGAGCAGAAGTACTTCATGTATTTCTTTCAGCCGGCGGACGTGAAGGACATGACCTTCATGACCTACAAGTACCCGGCCAAGGACGACGATCGCTGGATGTTCATTCCGGCCATCAACATGGTCAAGCGCATCGCCGCCCAGGACAAGCGCTCAAGCTTCGTCGGCTCCGACTTCACCTACGAGGACGTTTCCGGCCGCGACATCGAGGACGACGCCCACACCATCGAGCGTGAGGACAAGGTGGGCGGCGCCGACTGCTACGTCGTCAAGAGCACGCCCAAAGCCGGCGACGCCGACTTCGGCTACAAACTCACCTGGGTGAGCAAGGCGAACTTCCTGCCGTTGAAAGAGGAGCAGTACGACAGGAAGGGCGCGCAGTACAAGCTATTCACGGCCGACGAGATCAAGGACGTCAAGGGCTTCCCGACCGTCATGCGGCGCACCATGAAGAACGTGCAGACGGGGCATCACACCGAGGTGAGCTACACCAAAGCCGACTACGATCTCGGCCTCGAGGACAGCCTATTCTCCGAGCGCTTTCTGCGCCAGCCGCCGCGCAAGTGGATTGAATGATGGCGACACGCGCGTGGTGGACTACCGCTCTTGTCGGCCTGCTGCTCGGCGGCGCCGGCCATGCCGCGGCGGACGTCAACGTCTCGGGCTTCCTGCAGCAGAACACCGCCGCCAACACCGGCGGCGCGAATCCCAACGGCCGCCACGACAAGTGGATGGAAGAGCGCGTTCAGCTGAAGCTCGATGCCGGCGACGGTGCCTGGCGCTACATGGCCAAGGGCGACCTAGCCTACGACCATCTAGGCCGCGGCGATCAGTCCGAATTGCGCGAAGGTTATGTGGATTACACGGCGGGCAGCTGGGATCTGCGTGCCGGCCGCCAAGTGCTCACCTGGGGGCTCGGCGACCTGGTGTTCGTCAACGACGTGTTCCCGAAGGACTACGAGGCGCTCTTCGCCGGGCGCCCGCTCGAATACCTCAAGCGAGGGATCGACGCAGTGAAGCTCGGCGCCTATCCCGAATTCGCTTCATTCGAGTTCGTGCTGGCTCCATCCTTCCGCGCGAGCCGCACTCCCGACGCGCAGCGCTTCCATCTCTACGATCCAATGCCGGCGGTCACCAATCGCGAAACCGTCAAGCCCGACCAGGCCGAAGGCGGCCTGCGCGTCTACCGCGACATCGGCGGCTGGGATGCTGCGCTCTACCTCTATCGCGGCTTCCAGCGCACGCCGTCGATGCGCCCGGACAGCCTGGCGGCGCCGACGAAGATCACCTTCTTCTATCCGAAGCTGGCCACGTATGGCGTCAGCGCGTCGGGCCGCGTCGGCGAAGGCGTGCTCAGCCTGGAGGCGGCCTACTACGACTCGCTAGACGATCGCGCCGGCAGCGATTTCGCGGTACCCAACTCGCAGACACGCCTGCTCGCCGGCTACCAGTGGCAGCCATGGGAGGACTTCTCACTGGGGCTGCAATACTACGCGGAATACATGCAAGACTACGGCGCCTATCTCGCCGCTTTGCCGCCCGGCCTCCCTGTTGACCAGCGTCGCAGCGACACCGTTACCGTGCGTGCGACGCAATTATTCCTGCACCAGACACTGCGCCTGTCCCTCTACGCCGCGTACAACACCGGCAACCACGACCGCTTCTTCAATCCGGAGCTGCGCTATGCCTTTACCGATCGCGTCTGGGGCGCAGTCGGTGCCAACGTCTTCGCTGGCAAGCCCTGGGGGCAGTTTGGCCAGTTGTCGCACGATGACAATGTATATGTGCAAATACGTTATGAATTTTGAGCATGCCGCAGCTATGGCTGAGGCGTTGCTATGAATAGCCAAAGATCTGGAGCAGCACCTCTTTGGGCGGCTGGACGCACACCATCGTAGGTGCACCGGACGACCAAAACGCTGATTAGAAGAAAAGCATGAGTGAGCCCAAGCAACCCATCCCCTTCATCGACCCACAATCGCTGCGCAAGCTTGTTCGTAGCGGCGAGAAAGTCGTCATCGTCGATGTCCGCGCTCCGGAAGAGTTCGCGGCGGGCCACGTCGAAGGGGGCTATTAACATTCCGTCGGACCAACTGGCTGCGAAGGCCAATGAACTTCCGGCCGACGCGAGCATCGTGACAGTCTGCAATTTCGGCGGATCACGCTCCTGCAACGCCGCCGAGCAACTGCGCGAGAGGGGCTATGAGCGAGCCGCTGCCTTGCGTGGCGGGACCCGTGGCTGGCTTGAGGGAAAAGAGCAGACCAGCCATCCAACGTCATTCATGATCATTGACTGATTCAGGCGCCCAATGAGGAGAAGGACATGATGGGGAACTGGGGTGAGTTCGGGGGGTGGGGTATGGGCTTTGGCTTTCTCTTCATGATCCTGTTATGGGTACTGATCGTTCTCGGCATCGTGGGCTTGCTCCGCTGGCTGATGAGGGAATCGCAAGGTGGTCGTGAGCAAGACAGACGTGGGCTGTCACGTGACAAGACCCCGCTTGAGATCGTGCAGGAGCGCTATGCACGTGGCGAGATCGACCGCGAAGAATACGAGCAGATGAAACGGGATTTGGAAAAATGAAAGCAGCGCTACCGATCTACCTCGACTACAACGCCACGACACCCGTGGCGCCTGAAGTCTTGGCCGTAATGGTGCCGTACTTGAGCGAGCACTTCGGCAACCCGTCCTCGTCACACCCGTATGGAATAAGGGCGCGACAAGCAATAGCGCAGGCCCGGGAAGCGGTCGCAGCCCTCATCGGCGCCCAGACGGACGAGATGATCTTTACCGGCAGCGCCACCGAGGCGAACAATCTGGCGCTCCTCGGCGCTGCGCGTGCCGCCCCGCCCGACAAACGTCATCTGATCGTGAGCGGGATCGAACATCCCGCCGTCATGGCGCCGGCCGAGTACCTCAAGACTCTCGGCTGGGAAGTGACGAAGTTGCCGGTGGATGGATATGGTCGCGTCGATCCGGAGGATTTGCGTCGAGCGCTCAGGCCCGAAACCTTCTTTGTCTCGGTGATGCATGCCAACAATGAAATCGGCACGATCCAACCCATCGCCGAATTGGCGGCGCTGGTCCGCGACCATGGCTGCCTGATGCACACCGATGCCGCGCAGTCGGCGGGTAAAGTCGCGTTCGATGTGAATGAACTTGGCGTCGATCTTCTGACCATCGCCGGTCACAAGTTCTACGCACCCAAGGGCGTCGGCGCGCTTTATGTTCGTCGCGGCACTCCGCTCGCCGGCATCCTCTATGGCGCAGAGCAAGAGTATGGGCTGCGCCCGGGGACCGAGAACGTTCCGCACATCGTGGCGCTCGGCGCAGCGGCCGTGCTCGCGGCCCGGCGACTCGCCGAAACCGCGCCGCACATGAGGGCACTACGAGATGCACTGCACAGCCGGTTGGCCGAGGGAGTACCGGGCCTCGTTCTGAATGGACACCCCGAGTACCGTCTGCCGAATACGCTGAACGTGTCCTTCCCTTGTGTCACCGGCCGGGCCTTGCTGACGGAAGCCGCTGCGGAGGTGGCTGCTTCCGTGGGGTCCGCTTGTCATTCCGAGGGCGAAGCCGTCAGCGGCGTGCTTGCAGCGATGGGAATCGATGCGACGCGTGCCTCGGGTGCAGTCAGACTGTCGACCGGTTGGCCTACAACGACGCAGGACATTGAACGCGCCGCTGATACATTGATCGCTGCGTGGCGGCGATTGGCATAACCGTGGAAGCTGCCGAGTACGACGCCTGGTACGACACGCCGCGTGGGCGCTGGATCGGCGAAAGGGAATTCCGCCTCCTATCGCATCATGTGAGCCCGAAGGCTGAGAACAACGTTCTCGACGTGGGCTGCGGTACCGGCTGGTTCACCCGCAGGTTGCCCCGGCAGCCAGGGCCAAACGTGACGGGCCTTGACGTCGATGCCAGGGCATTGGCGTTCGCGCGCAGCCGCGATGTCCTCTCCAACTATGTTCTGGGCGATGCGCTGCAATTGCCGTTTGAGGACGAAAGCTTCGATCTCGTCATTTCGATCGCTGCTTTGTGTTTCATCAGAAACTGGCCGGCGGCCCTGAGTGAAATCGTGCGCGTCTGCCGTGGCCGGTTTGCCATTGGCCTGCTGAATCGTCACAGCTTGCTCTGGCGGCAGAAGGGCCAAGACGGCGGAACGGGTGCGTATCGTGGCGCGCATTGGCACACGGCACGAGAGGTTGGCGGTGTGCTGGGCACATTGCCGGCCCACCACGTGCGCATGAAGTACGCGATTTTTCTTCCCTCCGGCTCTGCGGCAGCGCAACTGCTTGAGAGTTGCGTGCCCGCTTCGTTGCCGTTCGGAAGCTTTCTTCTCGTGGTCGGGAGCAAACGTCACTGACATGACGCCAACAATGCTGTTTCGGCCTCACGGCGAACTACTAAGCCCGGCAAGACTCGACCTCCGCCGTAAACCCACCGGCGCAGTTCTTCCCTGGCAGCAACCCAATCGCGCTGGTTCACCCGTCGCCGCAGGGTCGAGGTCTGCAAGCGCCCGCCGCCGAGGTTGAAGGTGAAGTCCACGATGGCCGAAAGCCTCCCCTCGGGTTCGGTGGCCAGCACCGGGCAGCAGCGCAACGTGGCAGCGAGCGCGGCCTGCAGGTCGCGCGCCAGATAGACTTCGGCATCGGCCTCGCTGATTGGTGGATTCGTCGCATCGCACAGATGTCCGTAGCCAATCGTCCAGTACCCGGCCGGGCAGATGTACGCATGTGCACGGCCCGGATCGTGTTTCGGTACGCGATGAAAACCCTCGAAGCGCTTGGCCAGGTCAATGGCCATTTGCGGCACCTCGATCACGGCCGTACCCGGTCGAAGACGCGACCGAGGAACCAGAAGTTCAACACCCCGGCCCACAGCGCCTGGTCGGCCTCGGTCCAGGCGTGCAGGATCGCCGTGCCCCACGCCGCTCCGGCGGTGACGGCCGCTGCGAAGGCCGCCGTCTTGGCCGCGCAGTACAGCGCCATGAACCAGTAGGTGATCACGGGCCGCACGCTGCTGGACAGCGCATCGGCCCAACGCACGCCGGTTTTCTCGCCCTGCGTGCGGACGGCTTCCCGCAACGTCTCGATGGCCCCGACGTTCCACGCCGCATCCGCGCTCGCGCCGATCTCGGCCATCCGCTGCGCGCCGCGCAGTTTCTCGAACTCCAGCGCCTTGTCCTGCATCGCCAGCTCGTGGCCGCGCTCGCCCTTGCGGTCGAGCCATTTCAGGATTTCCGGCGCGAGACGGAAGGCCCCGCCGAGGAGGCCACCGAGCAAGGTCTCGATCATTGCGAGCCTCCCATCAGCTTGAGCTTGATGGCAGCACCGACCAGCAGCGCGGCCAGGATGCCGGTCGTGACGACCTTGATAGTGGTCTGCCACGCAGTGCGCCGGGCGTCGCGCCACGCATCCAGCAGATCGCGCAGCTCACGGATGTCGCGGGCGGCACTGCCGTTCTCCAGGCCGAGGTGAGCGAGACAACGCTCGGCCCCGCGTTGGGCGGCGCGGTCGAGCAGCTCGTCGAAGTCTTCGCGGCGCAAGAGCAGCATGTTCTCGACGAGCGCGGGCTGTTGTTGTTCGGGTTCGGTCATTGGCTTTCTCCAGAAATGCGAAACCCGCCTGATGCGTGGGCATCGAGGCGGGTCTCAGGGGTGAATCGGTGAAACGGCGGTGCTTTAGATTTCGATGATCTCCAGCGGCAGGCTGGGCGCGATGCCCTCGATGGCGTCGTCCCGGACGAACACCTTCTGGCCGACGGCCGAATTGCCGCGCGCCCGGATCAGGCCGCCACCGGGCAATGCGACGGTGACCACGCCGGAACCGATCTCGATCACGGTGCCCGCTTGCAGCGGCGGCTCGGGGATGAGTTGGCGGAACTGCTCATAGAGGTTACGCATAGCCTTGCACTCCCAGCGTCTGCCAAACCTCGGGCATTCCTGCCTCGATCTGTGTCGAGCGCACCAGTCCCAGGCGCGTGACGCTTCCATCCTGGTACTCGACGAATGCACCTGGCTCGATGATCCCGGTCTCGGCGAGCACCGGCAGGCGCAGGCTGACTTCGATCTGGTGCCCGGTGTCGGCGAGCACGGCGATGCCTCGCTGGCGCGCGGCCGCCGCCTCGATGATGAGCGGATCGACCACCATCGGGGCCAGCACATCTCCGGCGGTGCCGGCGCGCGTCACTTGGCCGAGCACGCCGACATCCTGCCCGGATACGAACACGCGGTTGTACGTGGGCTTCTCGATCCACCGCAGCGACTCGCGCGCCACGGCATCCACCGGCAGCACGAATTCGGGTGTGACGGTGTTCCAGTCCCAAGGGGCAACCGGATAGCGGTGGCGCACACGGATGCGCTCGTCTGATGGATGCGGAAGCAGATAGCCGCCGGCCGCATTGGCAATGGCGATCAGCGCCTCGATCCACGTTCCCTGCTGCGCGAACACCCCGGCCGGGACGTTCCAGTCCATGAGGCCCCAATCGACCGTCCAGCCCAATGGAATGCCATTGAGCGTGAGCACGTCGTCCATCAATTGCCGCGCGGTGCGCGCCTCGGCATTCCTGAACGTCATCACCGGCGCGTAGGGCGCGGCCAGCACGGCGTTGCGTCCGCGCCCCGAGATGCGGATGCTGTCGTCGCCGAACACACGCTCGCGGCCGATGCTCTCGGCCAACACGCGGAAATCCGTGCCGTTGACGCTGGCGACGAGTTCGACCGGGCCGGTGGCGCTGCCGGGTGCCACCAAGCCTTCAGCCTTGGCGGGCAGTTGCGCCTCGAAGCCCCACGTCCAGGATGCGGCGTCGAGCGAGAGCGAGAGGTTGAACACCGGCACCGGCAAACCATCGGGCAGCCGGTGCAGGGTCACGTTGTTGATCACGAAGTACACCCTCCGGACGGGGACGACCACCGGATCTCCATCCGGAGGCGGCGGGTCGGTGTGGTTTTCACAGACGAACAGCAAGTGGCCGTCCGCTGGGGACAAGGCAGCAAACAGCAGATGCGCGCTCGGCGTGTAGCAAGGTTGCGGCGCGGGCGGTACGGGAACCACCCAGACGCTGATCCCCGGCGGCGGCGGCACGGCTTCCTGAAACCTGCCGCGCCAACCTTTCGGCGCAGGGCTGGCGCTCTGGAAGTCGGTACCTTGATGCTGGGTGAGCAGCCGCGCGACTTGCCAGAAAGCGAATCGACCGGCGCGCTTGGTGCGATCACCATCCTGATGCCGGAAGCGCGTGGCGTCGCGCAAGCGCACGGCGTTCTGGAACGAGCCCTGTCGGGCCAGTTCGCGATGAATGCCATCCTGGTGGGCGAACCACGTCGCCTCAATCAGACGCGTGGCCTGCTGCTGGCCCGTGCGGCGCTGCTCCGGCGCGGCCGCCAGGACCGGGGGCAACCGGTGCTCGATGCCTTGTGGCAAGGCAAGCGTGCGCCGCCAGAACGTCTCCCAGCCAGCGGGCGTCGCGGCCGCATCCTGCTGACCCTGGGTCGAACCGACCTCGGTCTGCCGCGCCATCTGCCAGTGATGCGTGGTGCGGCCGACCGTGGGCCGCTGCGTGTGCGACGCGTATCTGACCTCGCCGGTGAACACTACGCCGGGCAGGCTCGCGCCCGCGCCAGTCCCCACGTTCAAGGGCACGCTCGGGCGCAAGACCAGCGAGCGCACCGTCAGGCCCGGCAATTCGGCCAACAGCTCGGCCCGGGCCGGGGGAATGAACTTGATCGCAATGACCGGCAGCGGCAGCGTGGCCCGTACCGTCACGTCGTCGCGCGGGGCGACGTAGTTGGCCCCGAACACCAAGCTGGCGTCGGTGGCTGCGGGTTGATCGAACAGCAGATCGACCAGGGGCGGCCCGACCGCCACGCCCGCAGTGGGCACGGGCAACGCGGCGACCAAGGTCACCTCGTTGGGAACGGCAGGCACGGCTTACCCCAGGATCGCCGACACCATCCGGGCGTCGCCGCCCAGATAGAGATTGGTGCTGGCCAGCTTCACGTCTCCGCTGCCGTCGGTGCCACTGCAGTCCAGATCCAGGGCGTTCACCTCGTTGCCGTTCACGAGCCGCGCCCAGCTGGCGATGCCGGTCGCCGTGATCAGTCCGTCTTCCTGCTGCGTGAGCGTCAGCAGACCACCCGAGATCGCGCCCGCGGGCTTGGTCAGCTTGATCTCAACCAGCATCGCGCTGGTTGGTGTCGCGGACGGCGTTGCTGGCCGCGTCCCGCCGTAGATGCGCAATCGGGCCGGATTGGGTCCCGCGTCGAGGAAGGCCAGGGTTCCCGCGAGCCGCGCCTCGTTGTGTTCGACGGTGATGGCGACGGTCATGGCATCGGTTCCGGCTTGAGGTTGTCCGCGATCACGGCGCGGTACATCTGCTTGTAGTCGTAGCTGACCACGGTGTATCGCTGCGCCGGGTCCAGCAGTTCGAATCGGTAGTTGCCGCTGGCGTCGGACCAGGTCTCAGCGACCAGGACGCGGGCGTTCTCGCTGATGAGCTGCACCCGGCGCACCAGCGGTTGGTCGGGCTGGCCCTTCTCCTTGACCGTCCCGGCGATCACGCCGTGGCCGCTGAAGTGAATGTCCTTGCGCGCGCTGGGAATCGTGCGCAAGCGCCAGTCGTAGCCGCCACCCCGATCCCACAGGTCGCTCGACGGGCGGTTGCGGCGGATCAGATCGACGTGGGCGTTGACGCCGATGTTGGCGGCGGGATCGGGCAGCACCGAGGTCGAGCCACCGGCGACCCGCACCAGCTCGTCGTCGGCGTTCACGCCCACGGTCGCGGGAAACGCCGGGAGGCCGGATGGCGTGTCGCCGGCGATGGCGTGGACGCGCGCCGTGGCTCCGTAGAGGAACACGCCCGGGATCAGCTTGCCCCGGTAGCTCGCATCGCCGACCTGGAACATCAGCACGCCGCCGGCCTTGAACTGGATCAGCCGTGCCCAAGGCACCCCGTTGGCATCGAACGCGCCGACGATGACTTCGCAGCGCAGGATCATCCGCTGGCCGGCGTTGAAGGCCGGAGCTGCGTCGGACACTCCGGCGACGGGCTTCGCGCCGTCGTTGATCCCGCCCATCACCGCCGCGCCGTCACCGAAGCCGCTGTTCCAGCGGGAGACGCTCCACGCACCATCGAGATGCGCGAACCGGTAGCCTTCGGCTCCATTGCCCGTCGTCATCCACAGGCCGATATGCTTGCGGGCGCTCGGGTCGGTCAGCAACTCGACGTCGGCTTCGAACCAGAAGTCACCGCTGGCAGTCTCGTTGAAACGCAGGATCGACTGCGCGTTCGGGGCCGAGATGTCGATGGCCTGCTGCGCGCTGTTGTAGCTGGCGGACATGCTGCCGAGCACTGTCGTGTAGCCGTTCGCCGGTGCCGTGGCGAAGCTGTCGTTGAGCGGGTAGCTCACGGATCACCTCCACGGCCCGGTGATGTCGAACGCGATCTGCGCGCCCTCGGTGTCGGAGCTGTACTGCGTCCTGACCAGCAGAAACCGCTTGCCCGCCTGCCCGACCACGTTGTCGACGATGGTCTGGTCGCTGTAAGGGCGGTCCTGGGGCATCCACAGCATTCCGGGCATCAGGCCGCGCATATGCCCGTCCTCCTGCCGCACGTAGGTCGGCAGCATCCACAGGCTGTAGTCCGCGCCGTTCGGAAACGGCGTCGGGCCGCGCCCGCAGATCTGCTGGCCGTTGTTCGTATTCAGCGACGTCGTCGCCCAGCGCACCGGGTTGCCAAGCTGGGTGTGATTGCGCAGCAGTACCTTGCCGGTGAAGTCGAGCGAAGAGACCAGGCCATAGCCACTGAACTGTCCTGGATAGCTCCAGTAATTGCTCATGCCCGAGTAGTTGTCGTCGGCGCATAGCACCGTGGCGTAGTTGTCACCGGGCTTGAAGCTCGTGATGTCGCCGAAGCAGTAGCAGTTGCGACCGTACCAGTTGTACCCGGCAGCATTGGTGACGAAGAGGTAGAACAGCCGGTCGTCGCCGATCAACACCCAGTTGCGGCCGCCGCCGCCGCTGTCGCCATTGCTTTCGTACTGATTGCTGCGCGCGTGGTACCACTTGTACCAGCCCCACTGATTGGCGGTGACCTGCTTCCAGTTCTGCGTCGGATTGTTCGGGTCGTAGGGGGCCTGCGCACCGACGATGGTGTCGAGGTCCGACAAGTCTTCGACGATGCCGACGTTGGCCCATTTCGACCAGCCCGTCGTGTAGTTCGGCGTCTTGAGGCTGTCGTCGATCAGCAGGATGTTCTGCGGCGAAGCCGGATTCTTGCTGCGGTAGGCGGCCTTGTTCGTGCTGGCGAACGGTTTCTCCCAGCCCAGCGGCGCGACTTTGGCCGAGAGGCTCGTGGCGGTCGTCGCGGGAGATGCCGGCGTGCCCGTCACCGCGTAGGTGAAGGTGGTCGTGGTGGTCGCGAGCACGCGGAACAAGCCGTTGTACTCGGGCTGATCGGCCCCGGCGATCAGAACCACCTGATCACGCAGGTAGGCGTGCCCGGCGGTGATGGTGGCGGTGGCCACGCCATTGGCGAAGGTCAACGAGTCGATGGCTTTCAGGGCGAAGCCGTTGACCAGGCAGGCATCGAGCATCGTCACCAGTTCGCCCCAGTTGTTGGCGATCTGCGGCGCGCCCGCCATGCCGCTGCTGAAGTATTTGACGGTCAGGTCGGTCATAGGAATTCCTGCAGAGAGGTTTCAGAAATCAGGAGGTGTCACCCACGCCATTCATGTGGCTTCAGGGCGTGTCGACATCCCCGCGAATCAGCAGCGTGAAGTTGTCGTCGGGCACGGACTCCGGCCCCTGCTGGACGGTGCGCACCACCCAGACCGGGAACTGCGCGCCGATGGTGTTGAAGCGCAGCACGTTGCCGGTGGCCCAGCCGTTGCCCCATCCGAGCGCAGGCAGATGGAAGTACGGCACGCCGGTAGCCGGGTTGTTGGGGGCGCAGTCGGTACTGGTGTTGCCGGTGGCGATCACGCCGACGTTCTCGCCGATGACATCGAACGAGGTGCTGTTGGTGAAGCGCACGATCCAGCGTTCGGTCAGCGCGCCCCGATTCGTGACCTGGATCGGGTACTGCGTATTGTTGAAGGTCGCGGTCGCCGAGCTGCCCGACAACGCGTCCGACCACGCGCCGCTCCAGGTCGCCTGATCGAACACGAGGCTGACGCGGGCGAACAGGTCGCCCGCCACCAGCGCGCTTGAGACGAAACTCCCGGACGCGGGATCACCGGGATTGGCGAGGGGATACGCGTGGGTCAGCGGGCGCGTGAAGCTGATCTCGCCGTTGATCTGCACGTCGCGCACCACCGCCATGTCCTCGATGCGGTGCTCGACGGTCACGGGCTGGCTGTAGCCGGTCACGTTCGTGAAGGTGACGGTGCCCGCTTCCAAATCGGCGGTATAGCCGGTGTGGATCACCGAGCCGTCATGGCCGACCACACGCACGCGCGACAGGCGAACCCGCGCACAGTCGATGGTCTGGCCGTTGCTGACCGAGGTGGTGATCTTGCCGGTGTGGCCGACGACGGCGAAGCCACCTGGACGGAAGATCGGCACGCGCCCGTCGCTGGGCAGACGCACCGGATCGATGCCGAGCAGGTCGGCATCCAGCGGCAGATAGCTGTAGGCCACCGCGCTGTAGCGCACACTGGAGGCGGCCACCGGCTCGGGCCGGAAGATCTTGCCGTCCGTGCCCACGCGGTCGGCGGCGTACCAGGGCTGGCTCTCGTTGCCGGCCGCCGTGACCATCGTGCCGAATCGCACGCGCACCAGACCGCTCTCGTAGTCCACGCTGCCGCTGATGCCGGTCGCCTCGATCTTGCCGTCGATGCCCGCCGTCACGTTCTGTGTGCCGCCGACCGCGCGAGCGTACTGGATCGAGAGCGACCCCGGACGCAACGGAGCCGCGCCGGTGCGGAACACGAACTCGCTGGAGATGTTCTCGCCGACCGTGGTCACGCAACTGGCGCGGGTGATGGCGTTGGCTGTTCCCGCTGTCCACGACGTGAGGGTGACGTCGCCCGAGAGGTAGTTGATCGCGCCGCGCGTGACCCAGCCGCTGGTCGTGAACTCGCGCAGCGTCCCCTGACCGTTGTCGCCCCAAGGCTGCGCGCCGCTGATCGTCAGCAGCACCGTGCCGGTCACCACTTGCGCATTCACACCCGGCACCAGCTTGAAGCTGGGCGCGAACTGGAAGGTCTCCGTGTGGTTGCTGGTGGAACCCGCGCTGTTGTAGCGAAGCTTCACGTAGCCCGACTCGTCGTTCGGATACAGCGACGGCGCGGTGACGTAGCTGATGCCACCGTAATTCAGACGCCAGCGCCCGGTGCCGGCGATGGCCGCGCCGAGGCTGTAGTTCGGGCGTGGAATCCGGATCGTCACGTCCGGGTTGAAGATCAGCTCACCGGTCGCGTAGTTGACCGTGCCGATGCTCGCGCCGTTGAGGACGACGTTGCCGCCACCATCGTCGCGGGCGATCTGCGTCGGGTCGCGCCAGATCGAGATGGCAATCCCCATCTCCTGCAACTGCGCGAAGGTGTACGCGCCCAGCCCCGCCGTGTCGGTCAGCGTGTTCCACTCGACCTCCAGCGAACCCGGTTCGATGGCACCGAGCGTCGCCGTCACCGGCAACGCCCCCGCACCATTGCGGGATGGGTGCGCGAAGGCATCCTCCTGCTTGGGGCCCGCCACATAGCTCACGGTGAGCTGCGTGCCGACCGACGGCAGCACGTTGGGCGCGAAGTCGAGCCGGCTCTGCGCGACGATCAGACTGCCGGTGGCCGCCCCGGACAGTACGCCCGAGGTGGCCGCCGTTGCCGTCTTGGTGCCGCCGTACTCCCAGGACACGGTCAGCGATCCGGGTTGCACCGCCGTCCCTGCGGGCGGGTTCAATGCGAGGCTCTGGGCGGCCATCAGGGTGGTGGATGGCTGCTGCGTTTCCTGCGTCGGGACGTTCCAGGACAGGACGAGCGAACTGCCCACGTCGGGCAAGGCCCCCAGCGTCACGACGAACGCGCCGGTGTTCCGGTTGAAGGTGCCCGCGCCGTAGCTGGCATCCAGCCCCTTGAGCGAGCCGCTTCCGCCATCGGACAGTACGTACCAGCGGCCCTGGGCCATGTAGCTGATCGACAGCGTGCCGGGCTGCGGCACCGGATTGACCGTGCCGACGTAGGACTGACTGCGCGACTCCGGCGTGACCGGGATCTCCGAGCTTTGCGGCGCACGCAGAATCTGCGCGGCGGGCGTGTAGGTGACCGCCTTCGTGTTCGACATCGAGCCGGAGTTGATGCTCAGGATGCCGTTGGCGTAATCGATGGTGCCCATCGTCCCGCTGGCGGTCTTGAGCAGGCCCGCGTCGTCGAAGATCGTGATGCCGTCCGTGACGATGGTCAGCGAGCCCGGCAGGCAGCCACCTGGCAGGTTGAACTTGATGCTCGTCGTCCACGCGTGGCTGGCCGTGTAGCTGACCGGCACCGCGCCGGGCACCGGCAATCCAGCGGCCGCATAGGGCGGCACGAAGGAGATCGGCGTCTCGGTCTGGGCACTGGGCACGAGCTGCGTGTAGATGGACGCGCCCTTGATCGTGAAATCACCGACGGACGCGCCTTGCGTCAGCGGCACCACGCCGACGTAAGTGCCGGCATCGGCCACGACCGTGTCACGCACCTTCGTACTGTTGCTGGCGCGCGTGAAGGTGCGCGTAGCGGGTGAACCAGTGAAGTCGTAGCGCAGCGCGTCGCTGATGTCGACCGTGACAATGCTGGCCTTGTAATCCTTGTCGCCGTCGTAGGTGAAGGTGCGTTCGACGACGGAGACGGAAGTGGCCCGGATGTATTGCTCCTTCTGCGTGCCCAGTCCCTCGTTTTCGATCAAGACCAGCGTCTGGCCGACATTGGGGATGGTGTCGGTGGTGCGCTGGAAGAGCTGGATGACGCGCTGGCCGGCGATGTGGTTCTCGAACAGGTAGCCCGCCCACTCGGGACCCTTGTTGAGGTAGGCCTCGATACGGACTTGTGCCTGCTCGCGGGTGTCGAAGGTCTTCTCGGTGGAGAACAGCGTGACGCTGACGCGGGCATCCTGTGGCGGCTCGGCCACGATGACGTTGGCCCCGAAGTAGGTGTCGGTGTCGTCGGTCTGCACCGAGACGAAGGACTTGCGCAGATTGACCCGGCCACCTGCGCGATCCAGCTCGGAGATATCGGGAAAGATGGCGTTGGAGACGCCATCGGCGATGGTGATGCCGGTGGGTGCGCCGCCTCCCTCGGGCACGTCCGCCATGACGGCGGACTTCAGCAGTTTCACGTCGCCGGATTGGATCGGCATTTCAGATCTCCAGGAATCGAAGGGTCAGGCGGTAGAAGTCGGTGTCGGCGCGGGCCGGGATGCCCAGCACGGGCTCCGCTTCGATGGCCGTTTCCGTGTGGCGGAAGGCCACGGTGAACGAGCGGCCATCGGAGAAGGCCAGCGCGAAGCGGCCGGTGGCGTTGCCAACGGGAATCGCTGCCCACGCGCGCAACTGCTCGACCGTGGCCCGGGTGACCCAGGCCATGTCGGGCGCGCCCGTCAGGGTGATCGGCCGCCCGGCCTGCCGGGTCGCCGACTGGATCAGCAAGGCTCCGGTGATGAGGTAGGACGTGGACGCCACGGTGGGCGTCCAGGCGTGCTCATCGCTCCACAGCAAGTCATCGGGCAATGGCAGAGCCACCCCGGTTTCGAGGTTCTTCAGTTGCATAGGGAAGCCTTCAGGCGGTGCGGGCGCGGGCGGCGTCCAGCAGTTGCAGCAAACGAGACTCGTCACGTGCGTCGACGGTGGCGTTGACCTTCTGCTGCCCCGAGGACAGCTCCACACGCACCGTGCGTGTGGGCGTGCTATCGGACAAAGAAGGACGCGGCAGGCTGCTGCCTGCGGGCTGCACCAGTCCGCCGGAAGCGAACCCTTGGATGCCCGCCAGCGCGCGACCAGCCAGCGCCTGAGCCGGAGCGGACAGGTTGTTGATCGCCTCGAAGAAGCCAGCGCCGTAGCGAGCCACGGCATTCCTGTTCACGACGAACTCACCCGGGGTCAGCATCGCCGGAACGGTGTCGGACTTCGAGAGTCCACCGCGCCGGTAGAACTCGCCCTGGTTCTGCTCCATGTAGTCGATCAGCTCGCGCTCCAGGTCTTTGCCCCAGAGCAGCGGCTGGGCCATTGCCTGACGCCAAGTCTGCTTGATGCGCTCCAGGTTCTGGCGTTCGTTGCCGGTGAGCGTCTTGCGGTCGATGAAGCCCTCCAGCGCGCGCCGATCCTCCTGCGCCTGCTTGCCGTAGCTCTCCATCGTTTTCCAGCGCATGTCGAGGCTGACCGACGCGCCGTAGTTCCACTCCAGCCAGCGCGTGTACTCGTCCATGCCCTGCAGGCCGAGGTCGATCATCTTCAAGGCCTCGACCGCCTCGCGGTTGCGTTTCGGCATGCTGGGCTTGCCGTTCGGATCGGTGCCGGTGGAGCCGGTGCTGCCCAACGAGGCGACGCGTCCGCCGACCGCGAAATGGGCGACGCCATTGGCCAGACGCGCCAGCGCGCCGCTGCCGTACTTGCGCACCGCCGCCTTGCGGATGACGAAGGCACCGGCCTCCAGGGTGCGCGGAACGGTGTCGTGGTGGCCGGAGCCGGGAACCGTGCCGCCGGCCATCCGGGGAAAGGCCGGAGCCACCGCGCCGCCGTCGGCGAAGCGCCTGACACCACCACTCGCGCCGCCACCGACCAGACCGCCGGTGGCATTCGTTTCCACCTTCGTTACGTAGATCGTGTGCGTGCTCGAGGTGTTGGCCCCGTTCAGGCTCATGATTTCGGCGCGGGCCGCATCGGCATTGGTGCTGACCTGATGCCGCGACTCAGTCTGGATGCGATCCAGCGCCTTGATCATTCCCTCGACGTTGGTGATCGCCGCCTGCGCCTTCTCGGTCGCCACCTTCAGTTCGAGCTGCGAGTTCTGGTCGGCGTAGGTCTTGAGCCTGGCCAGCGCGTCCTTCGCCTTGGACACGTCGGCATCCACCGGCAGGGTCTTGCCTTCCTTGAGCAGTTGCTCGTACTGCTGCAGCTTCTTCTCGGCCTCCTGCAGATCGGCCTGGATCTTGAGCAGCACCTCCTTCTCGGCGAGCGCCTTGTCCAGATCGGCGATGGCCTTGTCGAAGCGCGCGGTGTCGGCGTCGATGGTGACCTTCAGGCCGTCCTTCAGCTTGGCGGTGATCTGGTCGATTTGCGACTCGGTCTGCGCGAGCGTGCGGCTGATTTCCTCGCGCGCCGAGAGTGCAGACTGCGCCGCCGTCTGGTGGGCCTTGGCCTCGGCGTCCAGCGTCTTGTTCAAAATCTCCTCCGACTCGCGGATGCGCTGGATGGCCTGATTGACGCCATCCTTGCCCTGCGCGATCTGCGCGTCGGCGTCCTTGGCCTTCTGGGCCAGTTCGGCGCGCAACTGGTCGGCCTGCCGCATCAGGGCTTCGGCCTGCGCGTACTCCTGCTTGCGGTAGGCCTCGCGCGACTGGGCCTCCAGTTGGGTGACCTGCGACACCGCCTGCTCGGACTGCTTGCGGGCGTCTTCACCGCGCTTGGCCTCGCTGGTTTGGCTGCTCGCCACCTGCGCGGCCAGATCCATCGCCTTCTGCGCGAGTTGCCGGGCCTGCTCGAACTCGCCATTGGCCAGCGCCTCGCGCGCCTTCTCCTGGTACTCGGCGATCTGGCGCTTGCGGTCCTCGGTCGCTTCGAATTCCGTCATGCCCTGACGGCGGATGTCGCGGACGCGCTCCTCCGTCGTCATCGAGAGCTGGCGCTTTTCTTCCTCGATGCGCTTGATCTCGGCCAGATGCCGGTTGGCTTCGGCGTTGAGCGCCTCGATGTGCTGACGGTACTCGGCCAACGCCTGCGTCATCGTCTGGCGCTTGGTGGCCAGGATTTCGTTCTCGACACGGGTGACGTTGGCCGCGCGTTCGGCTTCGGTCTGCCCGTCGCGGCGCGCCGCTTCGATCTTGGCCCGGGACTCGTCGTCGATCAGCTTCAACGCGTCCGTCGTGGCCTGCCGCCGCAGCGTGGTCTGCTGGGTCAGCGCATCGGTCAGCAGTTGCGTCGACTTGGTGATCAGCGCCGCTTCGGACTGCTTGGAGAGTTCCAGCGCGCTCTTCTCCTGCTCGTAGCGCGCCTTCACGGCTTCGACCTGCCGCTGCAGGTTGGCCTCGACGATGGAGGTCAGCCCCTTGTACGCCTCGGCCATCTTCGCGGTCGCGTCGTTGACCGTCTGATTCGCCTTGCCGACGGCTTGTTCGACTTCGCCGAGGCGGGACTTCAGTTTCTCCAGCGCCGCGTGCACCGCTTCGATGCCGCGTCCCACCGCTTCCTGTGTGCCCTGGCGCACCGCCTCCAGCCGCTTGGCGATCTCCTCAGCGGCGGTTGCGGCGGTGTTCATCGCGCCCTTGGCGGCATCGGCCCCCTTGGAGGCGTCGGCGTACATCTCGGCGAAGATGCGGTTCATCTCCGCGAGCCGGGCCTGACGCCGCTTGACGGCCTCGGCGATGGTGTCGGAGGTGAAGATGGCGGCGAACACTTCCCAGTGGAAGCGAAGCTGCTCGATGCTCTTCATCAGCACTTCGACCATGAAGATGCCCGCCTTGCGGACGATCTCGAACTTCTCCGACAGCCACGTCCCGATCTCCCAGCCGACGAGGAAGGCTCCGAGCACGGCAAACGCCGTCTTGAGCACACCCACGCTGGCCACGGCGGCGGACACCGACAGATTCGCGGTCGCCCACGCGGCAGAGGTGGCGCTGGCCGCTGCGACAGCTGCCGCCCCGGCGGTCTGCCAAGCAGTGATCAGCGCCGGGATGAGGCGGTAGATCAACACCGCGAGCCCGACCTCGGCGATGCGCTTCAACCACTGCATCACCGTGTCGAGGTTCTGCGCCAGCCACGTCAGCGCTTCGGCCAGCTTCTTGGTGAAGCCGGTCGATTCGTCGAGCTTGTTGATCCATTGCCCGAAGGCGTTCTTCAGGCGCTCGAACGACTGGCTGACGGTCTGCGGCAGTTGGGCGTACTCGCTGGCCAGCTTGTCCTTCTGCGAGAGCAGCGCATTGACCACCACGTCGGCGGTGAGCCGTCCTTCCTCGGCCAGCTTGCGCAGCCGCCCGATGGGCACGTTCAGGCCATCCGCCAGTGCCTGCGCCAAGCGGGGACTGTTCTCGACGACGGAGTTGAATTCCTCGCCGCGCAGCACGCCGGAAGCGAGCGCCTGCCCGAACTGGAGCAAGGCGGAACGCGATTCCTCGGCGGACGCTCCCGACAGGCGCAGCGCCTGCGAGATGCTCTCAGTGATCGTGAGCGCGTCCTTTTGCTCGCCGCCGAGCATCCGCACCGCCTGCTGCAGCTTGCCGTACAGCGTGGCGGTCTCCTGGATCGGCACGCCGATACGCTGGGCGATGTCGAACAGTTCCTTCTGCGCGACCGCGTACTCGCGCTGGCCAGCGGTCGCCAGCTTCAGGCGCGCGGACATCATGTTCCAGGCGTCGGCGATCTGGACGATCTCCTGCACCTTGCCCGCCGCCCAGTTGATCGACAGGAAGGCCAGCAACTGCGTCTTGGCCGTCGCCACCTGATCGCCGAAGGCCGACATACCGGCCTTGACCTCGGCCATCCCGGCGGCCGCCTTCTCACCGGCGCTCTTGGCGGTGGCCGAGAGCTCGCCGAGGCTGCGCTCGGCGGACGTGATGGCGCGCTTGAGCCCCTCGTCGGCCCCTTCGAGTGCGACGAGGACGGAAATTCGGTTCGCCATGATTCAGTCCACCGTCCGGATCTGCTTCTCGATGGCCGCCGACAAGCGCGGGATGCGGCCCGCGACCAGACGCTCTACATCGAGGCGCTTACGGAGCACGACCTTGGGCACCAGCACGGCAATCGGGATGTCCGCGCCGCGCTTGAGGCGCTTGATGCCCTCGGCCTTGCGATAGCGGCGCTTGAAGCCCGCAAGCGGCCGGTCGTGTTCCTTGATGTTCTCGGCCATCAGGACGATGTTCCCCTTTGCGTTCTTGATGAAATAGGCATTGCCGCCGCGCATCAGCTCGGCGATCTGGGCCTTGAAGCGTTTCCTGCCAACCCGCCCGTGCAGCGGGATCAGCATCCGACCGGCGATCAAGCCGCCGCGCTCGTGCATCCCCGACCACGGAATTCGAGAACCCACGTACAGCGCGGGCAGGCGGTTCGGGTCCTTGTCCAGCACCTTGGCGGTGAAGCCCTTGAGGAAGGATTTCTTGACCACCGCCATCTGGCCCGCGACGTGGCCGCGAACGTCCTGCTTGAGCTCGGTCGCCTCGCTCGCAATCGCCCGCGCCACCGCCTTCTTGACCTTGTCGCGGAACTCGCCGCCCCAACGGCGCAGTTGCGCCTGCGCAGCCTTGCTATCGATGCGGACGGAGATGCGCATGGTCGGTGAGCCGGTCGAGGGTCTGGTCAAGGTGGCGGCCATCGCCGCGCGTGCCAATCGCGATGAGCGACAGCAGCCGCGCATCGCGGGCCGCGTCGCTGCGTGCTGTGGCGGCCACGAAGCCGCGCACCTGCGCCAGGGTGTAGTCGAGGATGTCGGGCAGGCGGTGCCCGTGCTCGATCAGGTGCTGGACAGCGTCGTACCAGCCGCCGCTTTCAGTACCGGCGGTACGTTCGCTGCCGTGAACAGGCCGTCGAGCTTGGGGATCACCGTCCGGGCAAAAAAATCGGCGTTCACCTCGATCACCTTGGCCGCCAGCAGGATCGCCTCGTCGGCGGCCAGCTCGTCGACCCACGCGCGGGGTTTGCCGACCGCGATGGCGATGGCCGACAGCAGGTCGTCGCCGCGCTCGCCGAACAGCGCCAGCCAGTCGATCTCGCTGGCCGTGAGCTGCTGCATCACCGGTGAGATCGCGCGCAGGAAGGCGGGCATCTGCCCGACCTTCAGCGGCTTGATGGCCAGCGCCTCACCGTCGATGATGAGTTCGACCGACTGCGGAATCAGGGCTTCCAGATCACTCATGGTGGCCTCCATCAGAGCTGCACGATGCGGCCGAACTGACCGAGCACGGCGTCATAGGGCTTGGTGGTGTCGGCCAGCAGCGAGCCTTCCAGCTCGAACTTGTTGTATTCGTCCGAGATGAAGGAGATCTCCTTCAGCGGATCGAAGGCCACGCGATAGAGCTCGACCAGAACCTTGGCGTTGCCCTGCGCGGTGTTGATGCCTTCCAGCCGCAGATAACGCTCGGGCAGCGCCTGCGTGAAGATGCCGATCTCGGTGGCGACGCCGTAGGCATAGCTGGCCTTGAACGGCGCGGTGAAGCCGGTGGTATCCAGAAACTGGAGGGCACCGAAGTCGGTGTCGGCGGTGTAGTTCGTGCCCAGGGCCAGGGTGGCAGGTGTGCCCGCCGAATCCACCACGACGAGGGACGACACCTTGGGATGAGCGAGGAAGTAGCGGTCGCCCGGGACCGGCGTCGCACCACCCACCGGTTCGGCGGTGACCGTGCCCGGCGTGCCAACGACGTGGTTGCCGTAGAGGGCCAGCGCCAAGTTTTCCTTGGTGAACTCCTCGATGGTGAGATTCACGGTGGCGGACTTCTGCTTGACCATCCGGTGATCGAGCGAGCGCTGGCCGGTCTGGCTCTCGTAGTGCTCCAGCACGTCGGTCTTGAGGGAGAGCTTCAGCTCGGCGACGTTGCCGGGCGAGCGCACTTCGATGGGAAGGCCGTCGATGTCGCGCTTGCCGAGGAAGACGCGGCCTTGAAAACTGGCGTAGGTGCTCATTGCTTGGGTTCCTTGCGTTGGAAGGGTTTCGGTTCAGGGGTGGTATCGCGGGCGGTCGCAGGGGCGGCGGGTTCCGGCGTGGCGATGCCGTGCGCGATCAGCCAGTCGGCTGATGTCGCGTCGACATCGATCCGGTCACCGGGCCCGCAGGGTTTGCCCGCGTGGGTGTGCGGGCGTGTCAGAACGAGTCGGGTCATGGGTGTCATCCAAGGGTTGAAAGGTCGTTGGCCAGCGTCCGGTACGTGATGCGGTAGCGCGCCGGGAGCGCCACCGCCACCGCGTCGGCGTCCTCCACCTCCCACTCGCATTCCTGCTCACGAATACCGAGCGCCAAGCCGCCGAGATTCCCGTCGGCCATCAAGGCGGCGTGGGCGGCAGTGAGCAGCCGGTCGGCTTCGGTTTCGGGGATGGCAGGAGGAACGGCCCGGGCCAGCGCCACGACGCGGACGGTCAGTTCGCGCGTGACGCGGTCGTTGGCACGTTCGGTGATGGACTCGGATTCGGGGAACAGCGCCAGCGCGGGGCATTGCTCCCGGCTGATGGCCACCGTGGGCGAACGGTGCAGCGTGGCCCCGAGTGCCTCTGCATGCGGACGGACAGCCGCCAGCGCCGCGAGCAGGATCTGTTCGCGGATCGAGTTGCCTGCCATCTCGCTACAGCCGGGTGAGCTTGGCGCGGATCTCGGAGCCGTCGCCCACGGCCAGGATGTCACGCACCAGGAAGGTCACGCCATCGATCTCGACGGGCTCGCGCTGTGCGAGCCCAACGAAGACGGACGCGGGATAGGTCATCACGTACTCGGTGCTGAGGGTCAGGCCGTCGAGCACCGTGTCGTCCGGTGCGTCGAAGCCGACCGAGTGGTGCTGCGGTGGCGAGCCGTCCGAAGGACGCCAGACGCATTCCTTGAGGAGCCCGGCGTTGGCGGCCGCCTCGTAGATCTGATCGACGAGGTTCATCACGCCACCGTCAGCTTGACCAGCACGCCGGGGCGATGGCACATCGGCAGCGGGTTGGACTGCGTGTGCAGATCGGTGCCGCGGTCGAACTTGCGCGGTTCCTGCTTGGCGTACAGCGGCTGGCCGACCGTGTTGACGGTCTCGTTGAAATCCGCCGGCGCGAAGTAGGTGCCGAAGGTGTCGATGGTGCCCAGCGGGAAAGCGTGGGCTTCGCCGGCGGCGATGAAGCGGCGCGGGGTGCCACTGGCATCGGTGGCCTGGCCCCGGTACTCCTCGAAGGTGATGCCGCCGTAGGTGAAGCCGCGCCGCACGTCGTTGATGAGGATGGCCCCGTTCTGCCAGTTCTCGAACGCCTTCTCGACCTTGGCGTGACCGGTGAGCGCGGCGAAGAACTCCGGCGAGCACAGGCAATGGACGCCGTTCATGAACTCGCCTTTGAGGTTCTCCTCGATGGTCGCGAGCACCGTGGTGCATTTGGCTTTGACGTTGGTGCCCGCCGTGCCCAGCTCGAAGGCTACCGTTTGCTGCGTGATCTCGAAGGCGTCGAACAGGTCGTAAAGCGTGGAGCCGTCAGCGTCGAGGATCACGCCTTTGAGCGCGCCCATGCGCAGGTGCTCCAGCGTGATCGCATGTTTGTTGCGCATCGTCTCCAGATGGCGTGCGATCACGCCTGCGACCGTCTCGGTTTCGGTTTCCGAACCGAAGGCGCGGATGCCTTGCACTTCCTCGGGCAGCACCACATCGTCGTGCGGGATGTGCGGCACGACGAACGAACGCAGCTTGCGCTTGCCGCGCACGCCGACCGTGCCGGGCGAACCCGGCGGCAGCGTGGGCAGCAGGTTGAGCACGCCGTTCATTTCCTCGACGACGATCTGGCGCTGACGCACCGGCTTCGCCGGCATCAGGTTCAGTTCTTCCAGACGCCCGTAGCGGTTGGGCAGGATGTTGATGGCAGCGGTCAGCGCGGCCATCGAGAACGCGGGATTGCTGAAGGGGTTGTTCATGGTCAGGCTCCTTGACGGACGAGCACGCCCAGCGCCTTCAGTTGCGCGATGGCGGCGAGTTTTTCGGCATTGGTGATGGCGTCGGGCCAGGCGAGTGCGTGGTGGGCGACGATGGCGTGGCGCGCGACGACGAGGCCGTCATCGCGGTCGATCAAGGTGGCGTCGCAGGCTTGCAGCAACACGCCTGCGGCGACCTGCGTGCCGTCCTCGGCGGATGGGTCGATCTGCTTGTACTTGCCAGTGGCAGTGACGATGCCGACGACCGTGCCCAGCGGCAGGTTCTGGCCGGAAGCGACCGAGACGCGGTCGCGCGAGTAGAGGTTGGGCGCTTCGTACTTGAGCAGGTCGCCCAGATTCAGCGGTTCGGCGAGAACGGACATTTCAGAACTCCTTCTTGGTGGACTGCGCCGCGATCTGCTTGGCGGCGTCGATCAGCGGGTTGCTGGCCGCAGGGCGCGCGGCATCGGGTGCGATGCGGCTGGTGATTTCGGGACTGGCTTCGGCCTGCGCCGCGAGCAGTTGGCTGCGCACTTTCGCGGGCGAGTCGTTGGCTTCGAGGAAGCCCGCGATAAGGTCGGTGCGCCCGGCCAAGGTGCAGGTCTGGGCGATTTCGACGGCGTCGGCCACGGTCATTGCCGTGGTGGTGGCCGATTGAGAAGGACTGCCAGCAGGATCAGCAAGAGGCCGATCAGCAGCAGCGGGGTCGGTTCGATCATTCATGGAAGACTCCATCTGGTGGTTGCGAAGAAAGCCCGCTTGGCTGGCCGGAGCCACCTGAGTCGGGAGAGGGGAAAGCGATTGCGTGAGCTGGGCGAGCGCGTCGTCGAAGCCGCCGACCGCATCGGCCAGACCGGCGGCGACGGCGTTCGAGCCGAAGAACAGGCCCGCTTCGGTGGCGCGAACGGCGTCCGCGTCGAGACCGCGATGGCGCGCGACCGTCTCGACGAACAGGTCGTAGACGCGATCCACCTCGGCCTTGAGGACGGCGAGGGCCTCGTCGGAGATCGGCTCATGCGGGTTGAGATCGTTCTTGCGCTCGCCCGCGAATACGGCGGTGTAGCGAACGCCGTCTTTGGCGTCCTTGACGGACTGATCGACGTGCATGGCGATGACGCCAATCGAACCGACGCCGCCGGTGCGCGCGACGAACACGCGGGTGGCGGCGGACGCCAGCGCGTAGGCCGCCGAGAACGCCATGTCGTTGGCCACGGCCCAGACGGGCTTCACCTGCGACGCCGCGCGGATGCGGTCGGCCAGATCGAACACGCCGCCCGACTCGCCACCCGGTGAATCGATGTCGAGCAGGATCGCAGCGACCTCGGGGCTGGCCAGCGCGGCGTCCAGTTGCGCGGCGATGCCGGTGTAGCTGGCGAGGCCCGATTCGGCCTCGAGCCCCGAGGTTCGGCGCACCAGCGTGCCGTGGATCGGGACGACGGCGACCTTGCCGCTGACCGGCGTCGGCGCGCGCGCCGCTGGCGTGTAGCCCGCGGGCGCGGCGAGATCGACGAGGCCGATGCGTGCGCCGAGCACGGAGAGGATGACGTCGAGTTTCGGGCGATGGATCGCCAGCGGCACGCCAAACAGGCGCGCCGCCAGATGAGGCAGCACGGTCATGGGAATCCTTCTGGAAGAACGGTCAGGCGATGGAATCGCCGCCGGTGGCGTCGGGCGTGACGGCGTTGCGGTTGGGTTCCGCGCTGCCTCCGTCCTTCGACGTATGGCGCGGGTCGGAATCGAAGATCAGGCCGAGGTCGTCGGCGCGCTGGTTGTCGGCGGCGATCTCGCGGTCGACGTCTTCGGCGTCGTAGCCGTTGGCCGAGATGGCTTCCGAGCGGCTCATCAGGCCCGCGCGGATGGCGAGCAACATCGCCTTGAACTCCTTCTCGGGATCGACCCACTGCCAGCCCTGCGGAATCCACTTCACTTGCAGGTACTGGCGGCGACGCGCCGGCCCACCACGCGCGAAGCCCGGCGCATCGAGCGCACCGGCGAGCACGGCCTGCTTCATCCACGCTGCCCACACTGGGCGGCACATCTGATGCACCAGCACGCCGTGCTGCACCATCTCGCAGCGACGCCGGAACTCCAGCATCCCGGCACGGATGGACGAGTAGTTCACGCCGGTCAGGTCGCCGGTCAATTGCTCGTAGGTGATGCCGATGGCGGCGGCGACCGCGCGGAACTGCGTGCGCAGGAACTCGGAGTACGAGCCGCCGACGTCCGCCGGGTCGGAGAACTTGATGTCCTCGCCCGGCTCCAGGATTTGCAGCGTGCCCGGCTCCAACCCGGCGAGCGCGATGCCGTCGCCATCGGCGGCGCCTTCGCCCATCAGGTTGTCCTCGGGGTTCTGGCGCGTGACGAAGCCCGCGAACATCGCGGCGGTCTTCTTGCGCACCAGCTCGGCGTCGTCGTACTGATCGAGCTCGTTGAGCTTGACCAGCGCCCGCGACAACCACGGCTCGCCCCGGATCTGACCGGGACGCAGCAAGCGGAACAGGTGGATGATTTCCTTCGCATCGATGCGCACCGTGTCCATGCCGCCCTGGCCCGACATCGGAGCCAAGCGACCGTCTTCGGGGTGCGAGCGGTACAGGTGGTAGGCGACGCGCCGCCCCAGGCTGTCGAACTCGATGCCGGAGCGCACGACGTTGCCCGATGGCAAATCGGTGTTCAGATTGATGGGCAGGTGCTCGGGCTCCAGCAACTGGAGCTGCAGCGGCACGACCAGCCCGTCTTCCGGGCGGCGCGGCCGCAATCGGATCAGGCATTCACCGCCTTCGAGCATCGCGCGGCAGGCCAGCGCCTGGAGACCGTAGAAGTCGGTCTGTCCGGCGGCGTCGGCTTCCTCCGTCCAATCACGCCACAGCGCCTGCACATCGGTCTTGAAGCGCTCGTCGCTTGCCAAGCTCTGAGGCTTGATGCCGGTGCCGACCGCGTTGGCTACGAAGGCTTCGATTCCAGCCTGCGCCCAGGCATTGCGGCGGACGAGGTCACGGCTCTTGCCGCGCAACTCCGCGTTGGTTGCCAGCATCGCCGCGACCGCACCCGGGTTGCCGGGCATCCACGCCAGCGAGCGGCGGCCACGACCTGCCGCCTCGTGGATGGGCGGCTGACCGAAGATGCTCCGAATCTTGGAATACCAGGCCATCAGAACCCCTTCGAGGTCGTGACCCGGATCTGGCGCGGCGCGCCCGGCAACAGGCCGGTTTCGGCCGCCTGCTGCAGCAGTCCGCGCCTGACCTCGCGGATCGCGGCCATCAGTTCATCGACCGAGCGGTACTCGACCGTCTTGTCGGCAAAGGAGACGCGGCGTTCGCCCTTGGCGAGCGCACTCTCCAACGCCTGGAGTTGGGCTTCTGTGTAGGCCATCAGCGGTACACCACGAGATTGATTTCGGAGGAGTCGTCGAAGGACGCCTGTGCGGTCGCACAGGAGACGTCGACGTACTGCGCCGTCTTGAGATCGGAGCTGGCGCGCACGATGGCCACGCGCTGCGTGCCGCTGTTGGTGCTGCTGCGGGCGAGCGCCGTCCAGCAGTAGTTCGCGTCCGGCATCGCCACGGCGAAATGCACGCGGTAGCGGCCTGCCGCCGTGCGCACCACGCTGGCAACGTTGTGCGCGCTGGCGATCACGACCTGACCATTGACGTAGCCGAAGCTGACCCACACCCGAGCGAGGCCCGGATGCGTTGCATCGATCTTGGCCTTGACTTCGATGCCGATGCGCGCCGCCAGAGCAGCGATGCTGGACGCCAGACTCATCAGGCCAGCGCCCCGTCGAAGATCACGACGAAGTCGGTGTCGGTGTTGCCGACATCGGCGGCAGCCACCGCACCGATGTTGGTGCGGGCCTGCAGCTGCTCGGCCACCGTCAGGGTCTGCGCCGCGTCGAAGCGCAAGCGCAGATTGACTGCGGCCAGGAGCGCGTCCAGTCCGCTGGTGCCGTTCTGCAGCAGCTGCTGGATCTCGACCAGGGTGTCGTAGGCGGCGTCCGCTCCACCGAGGATGTCGGCCTTGAGCGCATCGAGCAGCGACACGACCTTGTTCGACGAGTAGGTGGTAGAGGTTTCGATCTGGTTGTCGTCGATGGCCGTCGCGGACAGGACCGCCGCCTTCAACTCGTTGATCGCCGCGACCAGACTCGATTTGTCGGTGGTGGACAGGCTGGCGAGATTGCCTGCCGTCGCCCGGACGTCGTTGAACTCTTGGGCGACCCGGATGACCAGGCTCTCGATGCGCGTGGCAAGACTCATGAAAACTCCTCGATGTGTCAGGGCAGCCAGCGGGATCAGCGAAGCCATCGGCTTCGGATGACGCGTCGGCGTGATGGGGTTGCAGAAACAGAGAGGCCACCGCGTTGGGTGGCCTCGTCTGGGTCAAATGTTTGAATCGGGGGCGGCTCATCCGGTGGCCGCTCCATCCCGAGTTGGCGCTCCAGTTCCCGCCAGTGCCGCTCCTCGAAGCGATCCAGGCCCGCGCTTGACGCGGCCGCGCGGGCGTACACGTAGCAGTCGAGCGCTTCATTGCGCTCTCGCATCTTTTGCCACTCGCGCACCGGGAAGCCGTTGCGGTCGCGGCGGGTGATCAGTTGCTCGGCGCAGAGCTGCTGGATGAACTCCGCATCGATTTTGGGCAGGTGGACGAAGCCGGTCGGATAGACCGTGGTCACGCCGTCCTCGCTGACGTCCGCGCTCTTGCGCAGGTTGTTGTAGAACTCCAGCTTGGCGATGCCGACCGCCACCGTGAACACCTTGATGCCCCGGCGCAGCTTCTTGCCGCCCTGCGAGACATCGATGGCCGTCGGCGTGCCGATCAGGGCCGCGCCGCGCGGCACACCCTTGACCGCCATCACGCGCGAATCGCGGCAGGCACGCACGAAGGCGTAGGCCTCCTGCGTCGCAAAGCCGGTGTCCAGCGCGAAGCGGGCCAGCGGCATCGCAGCGCCCGAGGCGTGCGTCCAGTTCTCCGCAATCAACTCGGCGAGGCGCTTCCACACCGCGTCGCGGGCGGTCTCGCCCATCAGCACGCGGTGCTCGACCAACCAGGACTCCTTGCCGCGCCCAAAGGCCCAGATCGACGCCTCGATGCGATCCTTCTGCACGTCGGCCGCGCCCACCAGGAGCAGTCCTCCCTGCGGCACGGTGCCGATGCGGTAGTCCTCGCGGCGCTCGACCAGCCGTTGCCAGTCGGGCGCTTCGCCTTCCTCGACCCACGTCTCGCCGAGCTCAGTGTTCTTGAAGGTCTTGATGGCCGCCGCCGATCCCGACTCCTTGTTGACGGCGCTCTCCCAAGCTGCCGCGATGTCGCGCCAACTGCGCCAGCCAACCGGGCTGTACAGCGACGACAGATGGAAGCCTGCCGTCTTGCCCGAGCCGTCACTGATCATCGCGCGCCATTCACCGTGCTCCAGCATCCAGGTCTTGTGATGCTCGGCAATCGGCTCGTCGCACGACTCGCAGACGTAGGCCGCCGTGTCCGGCAGTCCCTTCTCCCAGCGCAGTTGCTCGAAGCGCAGCCACTGGCGGTGGGAGCAATGCGGGCATGGCACGAAGTAGCGCCGCTGGTCGCTGGCGTCGTACTCGCGCTCGATGGCGCTCGCGCCCGAGATCGTCGGCGTCGACACGATGAAGATCTTGCGGCGCGCGAAGGTGCGGGTGCGCGCCTCGGCCAGCGAGATCGCATCGCCTTCGCCCTCGACGTCCAGCGGATAGCCATCCACCTCATCGAGGAACAGGTAGCGCACCGGCATCGAGCGCAGACCCACGGCGCTGTTGGCTCCAGTCATCACGAGCACGCCGCCCCGGAACTCCTTGGCGAGGATCGTGTTGCCCGAGTCGCGCGAACGCGCCGGCGCGATCAGTTCCGCCAGCGCCGCCGACTCCTCGATCAGCGGGTCGATCCGCTGCTTGGAGTTGCGCTTGGCCATCTCCACCGTCGGCCAGACCGCCATCATCGGGCCCGGCGCGTGGTGGATTACGTAGCCGATCCAGTTCGATCCCATCTCGGTCGCGCCGAGCTGCGCAGCCTTCATGAACACCACGCGTTCGACCGGCGAGGTCGGCGACAGGCAGTCCATGATCGCCTTCAGGTACGGCGTGCGGCTGGTGCGCCAGCGTCCCGGCTCGGCGGACGCCTTGGAGGACAGCATCCGATGCCGATCCGACCATTCGGACACCGTGAGCAGAGGATCGGGCGTCAGCCCTTCGCGCCACGCGCGCTCGATCTCGGCTGCGCCTTCATAGTCCATGTCCATCGTCAATCCACCCGGGGGCGCATCTCGCCCAGTTCCTGCAGGTGCTCACGCACCGCCGCCTCCAGGGCGATGTGCATCGTGTGCGGATCGACACCGAGCTTGGCCGCCATCTGCGCCGAGATGCGCGCGGGCCAGTTCAACCACGCATCGCGCTCGGCTCGCGCCAGCTTGAAGACGTGGGCGATGGCCTGGTTGCGGTCGACCAGCTCGCCCTTGAGGCGCGCCAGCCGCACCTTGTTCGTCTGCGCCTTGACCACCTCGTTGACAGTGCGCGCTTGCAGCAGCGACGCACCGCCGGTGGGCAAGGCGGCCTGACCGTCGCCCACAGGCGCGGCGGCGGCGGTTTCCGGCGGCACGGCGGCCTTGACGGCACGGGCGCGCGTGCCGGTGCGCGGCGCTTCGGTGTTGCGCGCCCACTCGGCGTCGGCGCGCTGCGGGTCAAGGGTTCCGTCCACCTCCGGCGTAATGCGCCCGGCGGCGATGGCCTTGCGCACTGCCGCGTCGGAAACGCCACGGTGACGCGCGTAGGCGCGAATCGAGATTCCCATCGGCACCTTCAATCATGTGTTCGTCCTTCGTCGAGAAAGAGCTTGGCTTCCATCGGGAACAGCGCGTTCATCACGCCACGCCATCAACCACGTCGAAAGGACAAACGATGAACAACCCAGCCCCCGACACCCTTGCAGTCAAGCTCGCCGAAGCCGCAATGGCGGTCTTGGTGCGCGCCTGCCGCGACGAGGTCGCCTCCGCCAGCAATACCGAACTCGAAGCTGCATGCGCTTCGATGCGCACACGAGCCAAGTTGGTCGTCAATCAACTGCTGGACGACGCTCGGGACGCACCCTGGATCGCGGAAACCGCGTTCCATGCCGCAGCCCTTGAACTGGCCGAAGCGGGCATCTCATCGCTCCGCAGGCGTTGAAGCAGAAAGAGCTTGGCTTCACCGGCGAACAGCGCGTTCATCACGATCCCAATCAACCACTGCAAAGGAACTGACCATGAGCACCATCCAACTGACTCCGGCCCAGCACGCCATCCTCGCCAAGGCCATCCACTCCAGCGACGGCAAGATCGATTGGTTCCCCGACAACGTCAAAGGCGGCGCGCGCAAGAAAGTGCTGGAGAGCATGTTCAACCGCGCCCTCATCACGCCCGACGGCGAGGGCTGGCGCATTGCCGCCGAGGGTTACGACGCGCTGGGCATGCCGCGCCCCGGCGTCCAGCAGCCGACGCCCGAGTTCGATGCCGAACTGGAGCAGGACGTCGCTGCCGCCGAAGCCACGTGGAAGCAGGAGGCCAAGACCACGCCGCGCACCCGCGAGAACAGCAAGCAGGCCGAGGTCATCCGGATGCTCAAGCGCCCCGAGGGCGCGACCATCGGCCAGATCTGCGATACCACCGGCTGGCAGGCGCACACGGTGCGCGGCACCTTCGCCGGGGCCTTCAAGAAAAAACTCGGACTCGCCATCGTCTCGGACAAAGCCGAGGGCGGCGAGCGCGTGTATCGGATTGCGTGATCAGCGCTGGGGTGCAGGCCCTGCCTGCCCCCCACGAAAAATCCATCGCCACCACCCTTGAAAACGCTTGGCTTCCGAGGCGAACAGCGCGTTCATGCTGGTGTCGTGATTGACGACGCATCCCAAGGAGAAACAGCCCCATGAGCACCATGACCATCACCCTCGAACGCACCCCTCGCACTCTCCAAATCGGCGACAACGCCATCGAGGTCGAGGAGTTGAGCATCCGCCTGCCGTTCGCGCGCAAGCCTGCCGATCTTGGCGAAGTCGGCGGTCAGGGGCAGACCAAGATCTACATCACCGAGACCAAGGAACTGAGCCCGGCCGAGTTCGACGGCTTTGCCAGCAGCCTGTTGGTATCGCGCGATTGGCTACGCGGCAAAGGCGGCGGTGCGGGCGACGGCTATCTCTGCGTGGAGGTCAAGGCGCCGGGTCGCCCCTATCTGTACGTCGACCCGGAGGGCGGCGATTACGCCCGCTACGTGGCCCGCCTCGGGTAATCGAAAAGATCGAGAAAGAAGCCGGGAACAGCTTGGCTTCTCAATCGAACAGCGCGTTACTACGGGTGTCGCAACGATCAACCGCAAGGAGCCCACGATGAACAACACCAACCAGATCCCCGCCACCCGAAACGACGCCTGGGGCTTTTGGGGCACGATGAACGAGAACGCCACAGCAGCCTGGCCGACGGCGATGACCGCGATCTCGGATGCCACGCACCAGCCCCTCGACTCAGTCAGGGCCTTCCTCGACAGCCGGCACGGACGTCACTTCGCGGACGATGTCCTGAACCAGATGCACGCCGGTTGCGCCCTGACGGACGCGATCCACGCCGCCACCGAGCAGTGGATGGGCTGGAAGATCGGACGCCAGACCAGCAAAGACTACGGCATCCCGCGCGGCCTGCCTTACCTGACTGGCTTCGTGATTCACTGCGAGATCGTCGAAGAAGAACTCGCCGCCTGAGGAGAGCGACATGGCCGCAGCCACCACCAACCTGGCCATCGAAGCCAACTACGACGAGTTCGTCGCCGAATTGACCGCGCTCACCCGCAAGTACGGGGTGGCAATCCAGTCAGTCGGCGGCGTCATCCTTGCCGACCACGTCGACGAGTTCCGCAACGTCACTTACGTTGCCGATATCAGCAGCGGCGACCTCTACCCGAGTTTCCCCAAGTCCTGACAGATCGTCGAACGCCACCCCATCGGATTTGCGGGTGGCTTGTTGTCCGGTCCAGTCCTGCCAGCGGCGCACGATCACATCGACGTACTTCGGGTCGAGCTCGATCAGCCGCGCCAGCCGTCCCGATTTCTCGGCGGCGATCAGCGTCGTGCCGGAGCCGCCGAAGGGATCGAGCACCATGTTGCCGGGGCGGCTCGAATTTCGGATCGCGCGCTCGACCAACTCCACCGGTTTCATCGTCGGGTGCAGGTCGTTCTTCTGTGGCTTCTTGATGCTCCACACGTCGCCCTGATCGCGGTCGCCGCACCAGTGGCGTTGTGCGCCCTCCGGCCACCCATACAAAATCGGCTCGTACTGCCGCTGGTAGTCGGCGCGGCCCAGAGTGAAGGTGTTCTTGGCCCAGATGATGAACGTCGACCACTTGCCACCGGCAGCGCGAAAGGCGGCCTGCAACACATCCAGTTCGCTGGACGACATCGCCACGTAGATGCCACCCCGGCAATGCGCGATGGTCGGCGTCAGCGCCGCCAGCAGAAAGTCGTAGAAGCCATCGCCCAGGTTGTCGTTCAGGATCGCGCGATCCTTGCCGCGCATCTTGTCCTTCGCGCTGTTGGCGTAGTTCACGTTGTAGGGCGGATCGGTGAACACCATGTCCACCGGCTCGCCGTCGAGCAAGGTGCGATAGCTGGCGGCCACGGTGGCGTCGCCGCACAGCAGTCGATGACCGCCGAGTAGCCAGACGTCGCCCGGGCGCGAGACCGGCGTCTCAGAGACCTCGGGCACGGCATCGTCATCGGTTTCGCCTTCGCCATCCGGTTCATCGCCCGCCAGCAATTCGGCCAACGCATCGGCGTCGAAGCCGGTCAGATCGAGGTCGAAGCCTTCGTCCTGCAAGGCTTCCAGCTCGATGCGCAGCAGTTCGTCGTCCCACCCGGCGTTCTCGGCGATGCGGTTGTCCGCGATCACCAGCGCGCGGCGCTGCGTCGGCGTTAGATGGTCGAGCACGACCACCGGCACCATCTCCAGGCCGAGTTTCCGAGCGGCGGCGAGCCGCCCATGACCGGCGACGATCACGCCGTCGCTGCCAGCGAGGATGGGGTTGGTGAAGCCGAACTCGGCGATGCTCGCGGCGATCTGCGCCACCTGCGCGTCGCTGTGTGTGCGCGCATTGCGTGCATAGGGCACGAGCTTGGCGGTCGGCCATCGTTCGATCTTGTCGGCGAGCCACGAGAGCGTCATGCCACAACCTCCTCGGTACGCTCGCCCTCGACCTCGTCGAAGGTCTGACCCGTGGCCAGCAGCGTGACCGCCACCGCCGGGTGGTTCTGCCGGAAGCGCCGGATGGCGACATCGACGTACTCCGGCGCGATCTCGACCGAGCGGCAGACGCGCCCGGTTCGCTGCGCGGCCAGCATCGTGCTGCCGCTGCCGCAGAACGGCTCGAACACTAGATCGCCCGTGGCGCTGAACGCCTCGATGATGAACTGCGGCAGTGCGACCGGGAACACGGCGGGATGGTCGATGCCGTCGCCGATCTTGCCCTTGTGGCGCATCACGCGGATCACCGAATCGGGGATGCGCATGTCCTGCGTCGGCTGGCCCGAGTGCGTCCAGCCGTTGACCTCGCCGTCCTTGCCGCGCATCGCCGTGGACGAGCCATCGGCGCGCAGGTGCGTTTCCTGTCCGGCGAACTTGCACGGCACGATCTTGTTGGGCTTGCGGCTGGCGCGGTTGAAATGGAACACGAACTCGAAGCTGGGCGCGAAGCGACCCTGCCAGTCGCCGGGCATCCCCGGCCCCTGATCCCAGACATACCAGCCGAAGCGCCGCCAGCCCTTCGTCCGCATCCAGCCGAGCCACGCCTCCCAATACGGGACGAACTCGTTGTCGCGGTGGATCAGGCCGAGGTTGATCAGCACCTGGCCGTCGCCCGCCATCGGCAACTGAGCGAACACGCCGCGCATCAGCGCGTCCCAATCGGCGATGCCGCCGGTGGTGTAGTCGCGCTGGTTGCCGTAGGGCGGCGAGGTGAAGCACAGCGCCGCTTGCTCGCCTGCCATCAGTGCGGCGACCACTTCGGCGTCGGCGGCGTCGCCACAGATCAGGCGATGCGCACCGATGGCCCAGACGTCGCCCGCGCGGGATACCGGCATAGCCGGAGTGTCGGGAACGTCGTCGGCGTCATCCGCCGCTTCGTCGTCCTGCGCGTCGCCGCCCGATTCCTCTGCGGCTGCTAGTAGATCTTGCAGCTCGGCGTCCTCGAAGCCGGTGAGCGCCAGCTCGTAACCGGCGTCGGACAGCTCGGCCAGCTCCAGCGCCAGCATTTCCTCGTCCCAGCCCGCGTCCAACGCCAGCCGGTTGTCGGCAATGACATAGGCGCGCTTCTGCGCCGCGCTCAGGTGTGCCAGTTCGATCACCGGCACTTCGGCCAAGCCGAGCTTGCGTGCGGCGGCCAGACGCCCGTGGCCCGCGATGATGCCGCTGCCGCCGTCGACCAGGATCGGGTTCGTCCAGCCGTACTCGACGATGCTGGCCGCGATCTTGGCGATCTGCGCCTCGGTGTGCGTGCGCGGGTTGCGGGCGTAGGGGATCAGCGTCTCGACCTTGCGGTACTCGACGTTCAAAAGATTCAAGGGTGTGGGTTCCGCAAAAACGAAACCCGCCGACGGACCGTGCCGTGGGCGGGTTGGAGTGTGAAGTGCGAACTGGACGGGGTGCGAACCTGCGAACCGTGCGAACCTCGGTTCGCACTCTGACGCTAGAAAAGCGCCGCGCTCGCGCCCCCCGCATTGCGATTCGGGAAGGAAGGACCCCTTTTGCCTCGGGCCGCTCGCCGCGCCGTCACCGCTGTCCAGAAGATAGCTGAAATACTACCCCCGACCGGGCTGATTTGTTGCGGGGTCAAAAACCGCTCACTGCCGCCGATGCCCGCGCATTGCCGACCACCTGCGCCAAATCACGCCAAATCCCTACGCAGTGACGACGCCATTGAGCTGGTCGGCGACCGTCTGCAAGGCGCGCTGCCAGCGCCGCCAGGCCGTCGTGCGGTCGCAGGCGAAGCGGATGGTGATGTCGCGCCAGCCGTATCGCTTGGCGCGCATCCACACGAGGTGGCGCTGCTCGACCTCCAACCACTGCACCCACTTCATCGTCTCCAGCATCCGGTCGATGGCGTCCGGCGTCGGAGGGAACGGTCGGTACACGTGCTCGTCGGCGGCGAAGGCCTCCCACTCCTTGCGCACGATGATCGGCCAGGTGTTGAAGTAGCCCTGCACACGCACGGGAGGCAGGCGTCGTCCCGTGCTGGCCGCTTCCTCGAAGCGCGCGGCCACGTCGTCGATTGTCCAGTTGCGATGGTCAGCCATGACGTGCGCCTCCTTGTCCGTAGAGACGTTCGCCGATGCGACGGATGAACTCCCGCTCGATGAAGTCGAGGCGTTCGTCGGCGGCGTTGACGACGAGGATGTGCTGGTCGCGCCAGCCACGTTGCTTCATCGCCTCGAGGTCGGTGGAGTCGGGCTGGAGGCGGCCCAAGGGGCAGCGATAGGTGGGCGTCGGAGTCTTCATCTCACGCCTCCCGTTCGAGATCGTGCTGTGCGATGGCCCAATGCAGCAGCGCCAGCGCGTCGGCTTCGTTGTCGTCGCCGGGCGTGTGGCCGCGCGCGCTCATGGCCGCGATCACCTCGTCCTTGCCCGCGTTGCCCTTGCCGGTGGCGTGCTTCTTGATCGTGCCGACCGGCACGCCCTGGTAGGGAATCTGGTGGTGCTCGCACCACGCGGTGAGCGTGGCGAGGAAGCCGCCATAGGCGTGCGCCGCATCGGTCGAGACGTGGCGGCGCACCTCCTCGAAGTGCAGCGCGTCGATTCCGCCGGTCACGGCCTTCAGCTCCGTGAGCCAACGCTTGAAACGCAAGAAGCGCATCCCGCCGCCTTCGAAGCGTTGCGGCCGGAAGCTCTCGCTGCCGCTGGTGATGTTGCCGTCGCTGCCGCGCAGCGCCCAGCCGGTGGTGGCGCCCAAGTCGAGGGCGAGGATGGTCGTGATCATGGTTGCAGTCCTTGTTCGGTGCGGACTGACGGATCAGACGGATCACATCGAAACTCCCCATGAGGTGCGTGTGCGCGCACGCGCGCGTAGGAGTTACGACGTAGTCCGTCAAATCCGTCAGTCGGGTGTGTCGGCATGGCGGTCAGTTATCGGCATAAGGGGTGTAAGCGGCCGTGGGCGGATGCTTGAGGCCCACGCCACGGAAGCCGCGCAGGCCCGCCGTGTTGCGCCACTTCTCGACGCCACGGGTGATGAGCAGATCGGAGAACCGCTTCTGCGAGCCGATGAACTCGCCGGCGGAGTCGGCCCACTGCTTCCAGTCGTTGAACAGTTCGGCGGTCAGCGACTTCGCGTTGGCCTCGCGCACGCAGCGTTCGTCGAGCCAGCGGCCCAGCGCGTCCTCGGCCTCGAAATACTCCTCGGTCGCTTCGAGCACCTGTTGCGGCGGATCGAGCCGGCCCAGACGCTGCCAGTCGAGACAGCCCTGAACCGCCCATGCCAAGATGCCGTCGCGCTCTGCCAAGAGCTTCTGCTGGAGATGCTTGTCGCGGCGCTCAGGCGGCACGGTGATCGTGAACGGGATCAGATGCAGCCGCCGCTTCATCGCTTCGTCGATGTTGCGGATGGCGGGCTTGTGGTTGCCCGCCACGACCAGCTTGAACTGCGGGAAGAACTCGAAGAAGTCCTGCCGCATGAAGCGCGCGGAGATCTTGTCGCCGCCGGTGAGGTTCTTGACCTTCGATTCCGCCCAGCGCCGCCCTTGCTCCGTCTCGATGGCGGATACGAAGCGCGCGCCGCGCAGGCCCGCCATGTCGGTCGGGTGACGGTCGGTGCGCGTCTCCATGAAGGTGTCCATCGGCGCGTTGGTTGCGTAATCGCCGAGGATCGTGGCCAGCGTGTTGACGAACACTGACTTGCCGTTCGCGCCCGTGCCGTACAGGAAGAACAGCGCGTGCTCCTGCGTCGAGCCGGTGAGCGTGTAGCCCGCCATCCGTTGCAGGTAGGCTTGCAGCTCGGCGTCGCCGCCGGTGATCTCGACGAGGAACTGCCGCCAGATCGGGCAGTCGCCACCCGGCGTGGCCGTGGTGATCTTGGTCATCCGGTCGGCGCGGTCGTGCGCACGCTGCCGGCCGGTCTTGAGATCGACCACGCCGCCGGGCGTGTTGAGCAGCCACGGATCGGCGTCCCATTCGGCGGTGGTGGCCGCGTGCCTGCGATCCGCACGCGCCAGCCGCTCTACGCCGCCGACCGTGCCCGAGCTGGCCAGCTTGGCGGCGATCTTCGGGTTGTCGGCGTGGACGGCTGCGTGACGGCAGACGCTGCGGATCAGGTCGGTGGCCGCGAGCGTGTCCTCGGTGCGCCAGCGATGCCCATCCCACACCAGCCAGCGGCCCCACGCGGCGACGTAGCGCCAGTCGCGGTGGTAGCGCCGGGTGAAGGCCAGCGCCAGCGCGTCCTCCGTGCCCCACACCGATTCGTCGGTGCTGACGACCGGCTCGGCGTCGTCGGCGACGTCGTGCATCTGGAGACGCGGGCCGTGGGTGAGGAAGGCCGCGACGTCGAAGCCTTCCGCCACGGCGTCCGCCGCGTCCCAGCCGTCCGTCGCTTCCTCGGGCGGATACAGGACGTGGCAGGTCTTCGCGCCCGCCGACAGGATGGCCTGTGCCGCTTGCGTCGCGTACTCCCAACCCGGCTTGTCGCGGTCGGGCCAGATCAGCACGGCCTTGCCCGCCAGCGGCGACCAGTCGGTTTTCTCGACCGGCGCGTTCGCACCGTGCATCGCCGTGGTGGCGACGATGCCTGCGTCGATCAGCGCCTGCGCGCATTTCTCGCCCTCGACCAGCACCACCAGCGATGCGCTGGTCATTCCCGGCTGGTTGTAGAGCGGGCGCGGATCGGGCGGAGCCATCTTGCGACGGCGCGCGTCCCACGGGCGGAACTCCTTCTTGCGGCCGGGCGGGTCGTAGCGGTAGACGACTGCGATCAGCTTGCCGAAAGCGTCGAGGTAGTCCCACTTCGCGGTGGCCGGGCCGAGGTCGTCGACGGGCGCTTCCTTCTTCGATTTGCGCGCCGGTGTCGCCGGAGCGCGTCCGAGCAATTCGGTCGCCGCGTCGAGCACGCGCGGGAAATCGGCGTGGGCATCGATGCCGAGGTGCGCGGCGATCAGCGTGAAGATGTCGCCGCCGTCGCCCGTGGCTCGATCCGTCCACAAGCCCGCCTTGTCGCCGTCGAGCACGATCTCCAGGCTGTCGCCCGGGCTGCCGAGTACGTCGCCGGTGAGGAACTTGCCGCCGCGCTTTCTGCCTGCGGGGAACAGCGCGGCCAGCACTGAATCCAGCCGCACGAGCAGTTCGGCGCGGATCGCTTCGCGCTCGGCGTCGAGGTCACGAGGAGCAGGGGGTTGCGTGTCGTTGAAATCAAGCATCCGCAGCCTCCTCGCCGGAGGACTGCTGCGCGATGATCCAGGCTTCCAGTTCGTTGGGCTTGAAGCGAACGAGCTTGCCGACGCGGTAGTGCGGAATGCGGCGTGCCTTTCGTTCCTTGGCCTGCGAGAGCCAGTACGACGGCAGGTTGAACATCAGCGCGGCCTGGCGCACGTCGATCAGTTGCTCGCCGAGCACCTGATTCAAGGGTGTGTTGTTCATGTCGGCGTCCTCCAGCAGCGGTCCTGCCACGCGCACATGCGGCATTCGAAATGGGTGGGATCGTTGAAACCGCGGGGCAGCAGTTCGCCGGCCTCGGTCGCGGTGATGACCTTGATCGCGCGGTCGGTCATGCGCTGTGCGAGCGCGGCGTCGAAGGGCACCAACTCGACGTAGATCTCCATCGAGTCGGCGTTGATCGCGGTGAACAGCGCCGGGTGTTCATGCAGTTGCAGGTGAGCCTGATACAGCGCGACCTGCGCCGCGTACACCGGCTTGGCGACCGCGAGGCCTTTCGATTCCAGCTCGCGCCAGGACTTCGCACCGAGACACTTGTTCTCCCAGAGCGCGGGGTAGCGGAAGCCCTCCGGCCCGCCGATGATCACGCCATCGACGTGTCCGCGCAGCCGACCCTGCGCGTCGGAGAAGCCGAACTGCTCACCGTCGGACTTGCGCGTGCGCAGGTCGAAGCCCGCATCGCGTAGCCACGCGACCATGCAGTCCTCCATGACGTGGCCGCGCTCGAAGATCCGCAGCATCCGGCCTTCGGTGTCTCGCCCGTGATCGACCGGAGCCTTGGCGTACTCGAACTGCAAGGCGCGCTCGCAGGCCACGCCCAGACGCGATGCGCCGAGATAGTCGCGCGCGGGCTGCTGCGCGCGGACGCGCTGCATGCCGAGATCGACCAGTGCCGTGATTTGGCCGGACAGGCTGGACGAGGAGTTGAAGTCCATCATGGCTTCGCCTCCCAGAACTTGTCGTCCTCCAGATCGGCGAAGGGATTGGCCATCGGGTCCGGCGTCGGAGCCATACCGCGCACGGGCGGGAACTTGGTCGCCTCGTGGTGCTCGACCATCGCCTCCGTGTAGCAGGTGACGATGGCGTCGATGACGGAGAGCGCCTCGGCCTCCGCGTAGTCGCCCAGGGGCTTGCCGAAGCCGATCTCGCCCGCTGCCTCGCCGAAGGCCTTCAGGCACTTCTTCATCGCGGCCAGTTCGACATCAGACGGATCGATCATGGCGACCTCCGTCTTGCCGATGCGGCCTTCCTTCACGCGCATCCAGTTGCCGTAGAGCATGTGGAAGGCGTCCTGACAGCGGCGCGAGCAGAACACCCAGTCCAGCACGTAGCGGCGCGGATCGGCGGTCTTGAACCGGCCATCGGTGTGGCCGTAGCCGCGCGCCTGTCGTTTGCAGACCCAGCATTTCATCGGCCTCCCTCATTGCGCCCAAGCGGGCTTGCCGGTCACCGGCGCGCGCTGCGGCGCGGCGGGTGCGGCATACGGGGCCGATGCGCTCACGGTGGCCGGAGCGCCCGAGGTGCCGCCGCCGGTCTTGGCCTTGGGCGGCACGCCCATGAGCTTGGCGTACTCGGGGTGGTCGGGTTCGACCGCGAGCTTGACGACGTTGCGATCCAGACCCTTGGCGTCCTTCTCGACGTCCACGCGGGCGAGGAACTCGATGCCATCCAGCTCGTGGAAGCCCTGGATGCGGCGCGCGGCGGCGGCTTGCGGACTGTTGTCCTGCGGATGGACGTTGCGCGCGCTGTTGAGCGCGGCGCGGATGAAGCTGCGTCCCATCTGGCCCCAGGTCGGGCCCTTCTTCGAGTGCAGGCCGATGTTCGACCACATCTTGCGTTTGGCATGCTCACCGCCGGTGACGACGAACTCGGCGGCGAGATAGATCGCGCCGGTCTCGAAGGATTCGGTGGCGTAGCCGCCGCCCCAGCCTTGTGCCGGATCGTCGTGACCACCGGGCTTGATGGTCATGCGCACCGGCACCAGCGTGCCCTTGGGGATGAGGTCGAAGCCCTGTTGCTGTTCGGCGTCGTTGAAGTCGTTCCAGTTGCTGGTCATAGCGATTACTCCTGAGATTCGTGGGATGCGGGAATGGCGGAATGGGCGGCGCTGGAAGGCACGGCTGCGCCCGCGCACTTGGCGATCAGTGCGCTCAAGTCCGGCGGTTCGAGCAGGTCGAGACGACCGCTGCGGTCTTTGGCCGGGAAGCCGTAGGGATTGACGGTGTGGGTGACGAAGGCGCGGTAGGCGCTGCCGTCCTCGGCCTTGATCTCGGCCAGCGTCACGACCTCGTCGACGATGCCGGGCAGTTCGAGGCTGGTCTTGCTGCCCTCGATCTGCGGCACGAAGACCTTGCGGTTGTAGTCGTCGAGCCTTTCGTCGAGGATGGCGACGAACACCACGTTCTTGCCGCGCGCGTGTTGCAGGTGGGTCAAGGCGCTGACCATTTCCTGCCCGAGCAGGCCGTAGGCACCGCGCATGTCGGGCTTGCCGGTGCGGTCGCTGGTGGCACCCGGTTGCGTCTTGCACCACGCGAAGCACTGGCGCGAGAGCTGCGTGATCGAGTCGAGGAAGAAGGTGTGGTAGCGGTCGAGCTGCGCCGGATCGCCGAACTTCTCGACGACGTGGTCGTAGTGCGCCTGCGAGAACGCGGCGTCCGGCGGCAGCGACTTGTCGGGCCCGGCGAGGAACACGAAGAAATCGCGCGACTCCGGCCACGATGCCGGACGGATGGTGTCGCCGGGCCAGTCGGCCACGGCGAGATCGCCCGCCTCGATGTCGAGGAACAGCGTGGTGGCCGGATCGAGGTCTTTGAGCCGGGTGGTCTTGCCTATGCCGGACTTACCCAGCATCAGCAGCTTCACGCCCTTGCGCTCGGCCATGCGTTGCTGCGCGGAGATGATCGGGAGGGACATCACGCCACCTCCTTCAACTTCTCGGCGACGGCGGGATTCCAGAGGATCTGATAGCCGCTGTGGCCGTTGCGCGAGTAGGGCATGGCCTCGGCCCACGCTTCACCGGCTTCGGTCAGTTCCCATTCATCGCGGTCGTTGCGGAACTGGAGGCCGCCCGCCGCCAGCAACTGGTTCGTGGCCTTGGCCGAGCGGTTGAGCAGCTTTCCGAGCTGGGTGGCGTTGAGCGAGCAGATCGGCTCGTTGGCAGCGGGCAACGCGCGGCGCAGGGTTTCGACGGCGAGACCCGTGTTCTCGTGGATGCAGGTCAGCGTCGCCGCCATCGCAATGCCGGTCTTGACGCCCGGCACCCTGGTGACCGCCTCGCCTATCAGTAGGATCGCGCTCACGCGGTCGTGGGTCGGCGCGGGCAAGGCCGCCAGCGTGCCGGGAACGGAGTACGCGCCGGTCTTGCGGATTGCGGGCAGCACCTCGCCGGTCACCCAACGCTTGAAGCGTTTCGCGGCGTCCTTCGTGCTGCCGAGGATCAGGGCGTAGAGGCCCGATTCGTTGACGTGGTTCTGGCGCTGGCGGCCACCTGCCGTAAGGGTCTCCAATTTCTGGAGATCCTCGGCATCGACGTGGGACTTGATCGCCTGGGATGGGTTGCCCATCTCCAGCGCGTCGCAGACGTCGGTGGCGTTGAACCACGGCAGGCCCGCGTCGTCGACCTGCACGCGCACGGCATGCGCTTCGAACTGGAAGGGAATGATCGCGCTCATGATCAGCCCTCCCACGCGACGTCGGCGATGCGGTCGGCCCCGCGCGCGGCGCGCTTGCGCGCCTCGGTGTGGAGTTCCTCCAGCGCGGTGCGGCGGCGGCCGAGCGCCAGGGCTTCGGCGTTGGCGGTCTGGATGGCGAAGGCCAGTTCGTCCACCGTGGCCGCGTCGAGCGCGACGACCACGTCATGGCCGTCGGCATCGCGATAGCGGATGTCGTCGGGAAGGTGTTCGCCGTAGATGGACGGCAGCTGCTTGCGCAGCGAAGCGATGAAACTGGTGCTCATGATCAGTGCTCCGAATCGAGAGAAAGGGTGAAGGACGGCTTGCCGGAATCCACGGTGCGAGCGGCGGCGAACTGCTGCTGGAGCGCCGGAGGCCAGTTCGTGAAGCGGGATTCGGAGACGGACAACTTGATGTCGAGGTAGCCCTCGACCTTCTCGCCCGAGGCCACGATGCGCTCGGCGATTTCTGCCAGTTGCTTCTGATCCCAACTGACCTTCTTGGGCAACTCGAACTTGATGCGCAGCTGGCCGTCGTCGAGGTGCACGGTGCCGAAGTCGCGGCCCGAATCGCGCAGTGCCGTGCGGGCCTGCTCGCCGTAGGCGGCATCGAGCGCCGCGTCGAACTTGGTGCGGGCCTTCTTGAGCCAGTCGAGGGCCTCGTCGAGGTTCTTGTCGATCTCGGCCTTCTGCACGGCGGGCAACGCGGCCAGTTGGCCGACGGACATCGCGGCGATGTCGGCGGGAAAGAGGGTGATGTCGTTCATGGCATCGCTCCTCAGACCGCCGCGCGCTCGGACGTCGAGTCGTGCAGCGCCTGGCGCTCGAACTCGATGACCGCGTCCACGGGATAGCCGACGCGCTTGGACAACTTCAGGTAGCGCGGGCCGCGACCTTCGCTGCGCCAGCGCTGGAGGGTCTTGGGGCTGACGCCCCACCGCTGCGCCAGTTCGTTTTCGTTGAGCACCCGGCGGTCGCCGGGTGAGAGGCTGTTGATCGCCTGATGCGGCGACTGGGGGATGGTGCTGGCTGGTGTCTGCATGGAATGCTCCTGTGACGTTGTTGAGGAACAGGTGTCATTCCAAACTTCGGGTGGCGAACCTTTAAGGGACGCAATGGCGAACCACGCGGGAACTTCGGGTTCGCCAATCCGCCGGCGTGCAAACGCAGACGGCGAGCGCATGGCTCGCCGTCATCGGGGAAATCGGGGGTATGGATTTAGGCTTCGGGGAAGCCCAGCAGCCGACGCTGCTCGGCCCAGTCGCGGGGCAGCAGGTCCTGGCGGCCACGCAGCGTGTGCAGATTCAGATGCCGGGGCTGGCGGCCCTCGAAAATCGCCTCGACGATGTCCGGTGCCAGCATGGTCATGCGCAGCACCTCGGCCGCCCAGCCTGGCTCCAGTTTCAGCGCGCGCGCCAGGTCGGCGGTCGTCGGATAGACGCCTTCGTCGATCAGCCGCTTCCAGTAGAACGCCTTGCCGAGCGTCTTGATCATCGGCACGTCGAAGCCGCCCGCCGCCGTGGCAGCATCGGGCGCGGGCGGGATCAGCAGTTTGCGGTTCTGGCGGCGCTTGATCGTGAGCGGCACCAGCGTGACGCGCTGGCCGTCGCTGACGTAGCTGCGGGCGTCGTCTCCGACCTCGATGCGGACGGTGCGCTTGCGCGGATTGGTCTCGGTGCTCATGCCAGTGCCTCGGCCTGTTCGCTGGATTCCTCGACCAACGGATGCGCGCCGATGTCGGCACCGAATCCGATCCAGCCGTCCTCGCGCCAGACGATGTCCAGCCCGTGCCCGTGCAGTTGCACCCGCTCGATCAGCAGCCGCGTGATCCGTTGCTGTTCGGCGGGGAACAGCTGCGCCCACACGTCGCCGATGCGCTGCATCGCCACCACCACCTGCGCTTCGTCGAGCGTGCTACCTGCGGGACGTTGCTGACAGGCCCGCCAGACCGCGATCAGCATCTGCGGGGCCGAGAGCGCCGCGTGGATTTGCGCGAGCACCGCGTTCTCGATCTCGGCGGCGGGTAGATGGCCCACGTCCGGCGTACCGGGCGACAGGCTCGCGCCCGCATTGCGCCGCTTGTGCAGGTACGGGACGTAGTAGCGGTACTGCCGTCCGTTCTTCTTCTTGACGAAGGAGTGCAGCATGCGCTGCCCGTCGGGCGCGAACAGCAGGCCCGCCAGCAGCGCCGGATGCTTGGCGGCGTGCTCGCGCGGCGCTTGCTTGCGCCGTTCGATGAAGGCATATACAGCGTCCCACAGCGCCGGGGCGACGATAGCCTCGTGCTGACCCGGATACCAAAGGCCGTTGTGAGAAATTTCGCCGAGGTAGATGCGGTTGCGCAGCATCGTGAAGAGGTACTGCTGGTCGATGGTGCGGCCGGCACGCTGCCGCCCGGTCTGCGTCACCCACGCCTTGGTGGTATGGCCTTCGATGTCCAGTTCGCGCACCAGCCGCGCCGCCGAGCCGTGCTCGCCGTAGCGCCGGAAGATGTCGCGCACCAGCGTCGCTTCGCGTTCGTTGACGACGAGCTTGCGCTCGACCACGTCGTAGCCCAGGGGCGGTACGCCGCCCATCCACATCCCCTTCGCTTTGCTGGCGGCAATCTTGTCGCGAATGCGCTCGCCGGTCACTTCGCGCTCGAACTGGGCGAAGGACAGCAGGATGTTGAGCGTCAGCCGCCCCATCGAGGTCGTGGTGTTGAACTGCTGGGTGACGGAGACGAAGGACACGCCGTTGCGGTCGAACACCTCGACCAGCTTGGCGAAGTCCGGCAGGCTGCGCGTGAGGCGGTCGATTTTGTAGACGACCACGGTGTCGATCTTGCCGGCTTCGATGTCGACCATCAGGCGGCGCAAGGCGGGACGATCCATGTTGCCGCCGGAGTAGCCGCCGTCGTCGTAGCCATCGCAGACGGCGATCCAGCCTTCGTGTCGCTGACTGGCGATGAAGGCTAGGCCAGCGTCGCGCTGCGCTTCGAGACTGTTGTATTCCTGATCCAGCCCTTCGTCGGTGGATTTGCGGGTGTAGACGGCGCAACGCTTCTTCGGCGTGACCGTCGGCATCGGATTGGCGCGCGGCGAACTCATGCCGTCACCTTCTTCGACGCGGGCGATTTGAGGCCGAAGAACACCGGGCCAGACCAATGGCTGCCGGTGATGTGGCCTGCAATCGCGGACAGGCTCTTGAAGCGTTGCCCCTGATACTCGAAGTCGTTCGAGCCGCGCACCAGCACGCGATGCTCGACGTCGTCATAGATGCGCGTGAGGATGGTGCCGGGCAGCAGGCGTTGGCTGTCGCCGCGCAGTTGCTTGGGCAAGATGCCGGTTTCGCCGACCTCTTCGAGCTTCTTGCGCAGCGAGGGTTTCAGGCCGCCGAAGGCGCGCTCCTGAATCCGGTAGGCCAGTCGGCTCTCCAGCCAGCCGCGATGATGGTGGCCGGGCCGCTCGTCGAAATGCTCGTCCCACAGTTTCCAGAGATCATCCATCGAGAGATGGGGAAGACCGGCGACCTGGGCGGCGACCGAGGTAGTGGAGGATGGTGCGTGTGCCGTCATGGGCGAACTCCGTTGTTGTTATCGGGGTTCGCATTCACGCGCTGTTGGCCGGCGAAGCCAAGGCGAACGCACTCGCTGTTTTCGGTGGTGTGGCTGGACGGTCGCGCGCGCAGGCGCAGTAGCGCAGCGGCCAGCAAGTCGGCGATTTCCTGCTGCGCGTGCCGTGGGCGGTCAGACGGCGGGGAAATGGAGATGGGTTCGAGTTCTGTCATGGCAGGCGTTCCGATGGAAAACGCTGCTCATGCTAAAAACCGAGGGCACTTCGCGTAACGTGATTTAGCGGGAGTGCGCGGGAGAACCATCAGAACCTGAGTGCGGGAACTCCCTGACCTAGCAACAATGCAGGGCGGCGATCAGCGGACACGACACATTGCCTTGATGCACATGGCACTCACCGACCAGCTTGGATAAGGCTGCTTCGATCCGGGCCAGGTCGGCCAGCTTGGCGCGCACGTCGGCCAGCCTTAGCGCAGCAAGTTCGGCCGCCTCGCTGCAATGGGTGCCGTCCTCCAGCTTCAGCAGTTCACCGATCTCATCCAGGCTGAAGCCCAGGCGCTGGGCCGACTTCACGAATTTCACCCGCGCCACGTCCGACCCGCCATAGCGCCGGATGCTGCCGTAAGGGCGGTCCGGTTCGAGCAGCAAGCCCTTGCGCTGATAGAAGCGGATCGTCTCGACATTGACCCCGGCGGCATTGGCAAACGCGCCGATGGTCAGGTTCTCCAGATTGTTTTCCATTTCGCTTGACTCCGTACATAACTACGGAAGTAACGTTACCGTATCAAGCGAAATATCGAAAGGAGAACCTTATGTCGGAATCGCAAAACGGGCGTGGTGCCCTCGCCGCCGGCGGGCTGGCCGCCATCCTCGCTTCGACCTGTTGCCTGGGGCCGCTGGTTCTGGTCGGGCTCGGTTTCAGCGGGGCCTGGATCGGCAACCTGACCGCGCTGGAGCCCTACCGTCCGATCTTCATCGGCGCGGCATTAGTGGCCATGTTCTTCGCCTGGCGGCGCATCTACCGCCCAGCGCGCGCCTGCAAGCCGGGCGAAGTGTGCGCGATTCCGCAGGTTCGTACCACCTACAAGCTGATTTTCTGGATCGTGGCCGCACTCGTGGTGGTCGCGCTCGGTTTTCCCTACGTGTTGCCTTTCTTCTATTGATCAGGAGTTCATCATGAAAAAGTTGCTTGCCTCCCTTGCGCTCGTCGCTGTCACCGCTCCGGTGTGGGCAGCTACCCAAACCGTCACGCTGGCCGTGCCCGGCATGACCTGCGCCGCTTGCCCGATCACCGTCAAGAAAGCGCTCTCCAAGGTCGAGGGCGTCAGCCAGGTCGATGTGACCTTCGAGAAACGCGAAGCGGTCGTCACCTTCGACGACGCCAAGACCAGCGTCCAGAAGCTGACCAAGGCCACCGAAGACGCGGGCTATCCGTCCAGCGTCAAGCGCTGATTCTGGGATGCCATGAAGCCAATCGCACGGATCGCCGACAAGGCTGGGGCGCTCGGTGCCGTTGTCTCGGCGATGGGCTGCGCCGCCTGTTTTCCCGCGCTCGCCAGCTTGGGCGCGGCCGTCGGCCTGGGCTTCCTCCAGGAGTACGAAGGACTGTTCATCTCTAAGTTGCTGCCGCTGTTCGCCGGCCTGGCATTCCTGGCGAACGCACTCGGGTGGCTGCGCCACCGGCAGTGGCATCGCAGCCTGCTCGGCATGATCGGACCGGCCATCGTGTTCGCCGGGACGGTCTGGCTACTCGGCAACTGGTGGACGGGCCGGCTGGTTTACACCGGCCTGGCCTTGATGGTCGGCGTCTCGATCTGGGATCTGGTATCTCCGGCCAACCGTCGATGCGGACCGGATGGCTGCGAGCTGCCCGCCCAATGCCCAGTGAAGAACGGCTGGCTGGCTTGAACCACAACGAATCGAGAGGTACGACTTCATGACACAGTTGAAGATCACCGGCATGACCTGCGACTCCTGCGCGGCCCATGTCAGGGAAGCGCTGGAAAACGTGCCCGGCGTGCAATCGGCCGAGGTGTCCTACGCCAAAGGCAGCGCCCAACTCGCCATCGAGGCCGGCACCGCGCCCGACGCGCTGATCGCCGCCGTCGCCGGACTGGGCTACCGCGCCACGCTGGCCGATGCGCCGGACGCGCCGCAGGCTGTTCTCAGATCTGGCGGCGGGCTGCTCGACCGCGTGCGCAATTGGGTCGGCGGCGGCGACAAGGCCAGCCACGACGGCGGCTTGCATATTGCCGTCATCGGCAGCGGCGGGGCCGCGATGGCGGCGGCGCTAAAAGCCGTCGAGCAAGGCGCTCGCGTGACGCTGATCGAACGCGGCACTATCGGCGGCACCTGCGTCAACGTCGGCTGCGTGCCCTCGAAGATCATGATCCGCGCCGCCCACATCGCCCACCTGCGCCGCGAAAGCCCGTTCGATGGCGGTATCCAGGCGATCCCGCCGGTGATCCAGCGCGAACGGCTGCTGACCCAGCAGCAGGCCCGCGTCGATGAGCTGCGCCATGCCAAGTACGAAAGCATCCTGGATGGCAATCCGGCCATCACGCGTCTGGCAGGCGAAGCCCACTTCACGGACGGCCACAGCCTCACGGTGCGGCTGAACGAGGGCGGCGAGCGCGTGATTGCGTTCGACCGCTGCCTGATCGCCACCGGTGCGAGCGCGGCGGTGCCGCCGATCCCCGGCCTCAAGGACACGCCTTACTGGACTTCAACCGAGGCGCTGGTGAGCGATACGATTCCCGCACGCCTAGCCGTGATCGGTTCCTCGGTGGTGGCCGTCGAGTTGGCGCAAGCGTTTGCGCGGCTCGGCAGCCGGGTCACGATCCTGGCGCGCAGCACGCTGTTTTTCCGCGAAGACCCGGCCATCGGCGAAGCCGTGACGGCCGCGTTCCGCGCCGAGGGCATCGAGGTGCTGGAACACACGCAGGCCAGCCAGGTCGCGCACGTGGACGGCGAGTTTGTGCTGACTACAAACCAAGGAGAACTGCGCGCCGACCAGCTGCTAGTGGCGACCGGCCGCACACCCAATACGCGCAGTCTCAATGTCGAGGCGGCCGGGGTAGCGGTGAACAAGCAAGGGGCCATAGCAATCGACCTCGGCATGCGCACCAGCGCGCCGGACATCTACGCTGGCGGCGACTGCACCGACCAGCCGCAGTTCGTCTACGTGGCGGCGGCGGCCGGCACGCGCGCCGCCATCAACATGACCGGCGGCGACGCGACGCTGGACCTGACCGCCATGCCGACGGTGGTGTTCACCGATCCGCAGGTCGCCACCGTGGGGCTCTCAGAGCAGGAGGCGCACCACGCCGGCATCGAGACCGACAGCCGCACGCTCCCGCTGGACAACGTGCCGCGCGCGCTCGCCAACTTCGACACGCGCGGCTTCATCAAATTGGTCATCGAGGAAGGCAGCCACCGGCTGATCGGCGTGCAGGCGGTGGCCCCGGAAGCCGGCGAACTGATCCAGACGGCGGCGCTGGCGATCCGGGCTCGCATGACGGCGCAGGAACTGGCCGACCAGTTGTTCCCCTACCTGACGATGGTCGAGGGCTTGAAGCTCGCCGCGCAGACCTTCGCCAAGGACGTGAAGCAGTTGTCCTGCTGCGCAGGGTGATCGATCAGCGCCGAGTGTCGAAAGAACTGAACACGCTCACCGATGTGCTCAGCGAACCGGTAACTGGCCATTCGAGACGAACTGGTCAAAGCTATCGAAACTCTCGCCGTCCTGCCATGATCGATCCCATGATCGCGGCTCTGCGCTTTCGAGCAGTAGCAGCGTGAGGATGCGATCACGCGCGCCGTAGCTGTGCTTGAACTCGCGCAGCTTCATGTGCTGTGCCTCCTCCGGGCACCAGATCGCGGCGGACATCTCCGTGCCGTCCCACTCCTGATCGACGTTGGCATCGGCGGCCAGCGTGCCCGGCAACGGTTCCTGCGGATCGCCATTGCGACGGATGCGCGCCCGCGTCTTGACGGCGCTGCTGCTGCGCCATTCGTACTTCACGTAGCCGTTGTCCCAATAGACGAGGATCGCGCGCTGCGTGGTGAACTTGATGAAGCGGATACACAGCGCCTCGAACGAAACCTGAAACCGCTTGGCGATGGCGCTGAGGACATGCAGGTCGATGCGCTGGCTCGAAATCCAGTCGCGCAGCAGGTCGCCGGGCATCAGCAGGTTGCTGGCGAAGTCGTCGGCTTCACGTTCGATGGCGCGGATGGTGTCGACGCCGGAGTAGACGCTTTCCTTGTCGCAGTTGAAGCTCTGCTGCTGACCTCGATGGAGGATGAAGTGGCCGAGCTCATGGGCGATGGTGAAGCGTCGGCGTTCAGGGCTTGCCTTGCCGTTGTAGAAGATGCCCCACTCGGCGATGTCCTTCGGGTTGCGCACCAGCATGCCTTCGCAGCTGTCGACGTCGAGCACCATCGGCGCCTTGATCTCTCGCACGCCCGTGCCGTAGGGCGTGCTCGGCAGCATCTGCCGAACGATCTCCAAATCAATGGCGTCGGGCATGCCCGTGCTGTACCACGCCCGCAACCACTTCTGGACGGTGTTGGCGGCAATGGAGCCAGTGAGGGTCTGCGCTGCGCTCAATTCTCAGTCCCCGCCGTGGCCCTTGTCCGGGAACATGATCTTGAGCGCCTGGCGGTAGCGATCTTTTTCCTCGTCCGTCATCCCGGCGTACTCGCGGAAGAAAGCCACGTCCTCGGGACTAGCTTCGGGTGCCTGCTGCATGGGCGTCCCCATCACATCCTCCATCGTCACGCCGAGCACCTGAGCGATCTTCTGAATCCGCTCGGCGGTGGGACGCTGCCCATCCTTCATTTCCAATTCCCAGATGTAGGCCTTGGTGCAGCCGACCGCGTCGGCGACCTGTTGCAGCGTCAAATTTTTCGCCTCGCGCAAGCGCCGCAGGCGCGCTCCAAACGCCGAAGCCATGGCGATGCTCCTGTAAGGGCTAAAAAGCCAGTGAATGAATCAAGACCGTCAGTATAGCTGCGAGATACATAAAAGGTCTAGATGTGCCCCGTTGATTGACAAGCGGAAATCTGCGGTTCAGAATTGCGCTTGTATCTCGTTACTTTACTTACGCGAGATATGTGTTCAGTAACCCTGTCGCTGGCCCGCGCAGCCCGTACATCGGTCGCAGACCTCCGACGCCGATCCAGAAAGGACGAACAAGATGAAGAAAACCTTTGTCGACGTGATGCTCGAGCTGCCGGTGGATGCCACGCTGCGCGACTTCCTGACCACGCACGGCCTGCCGGTGCCCGACGGGTTCGCGTGGGACGACACGCCGGAGACCAGCCAGTTCTTGGTGGAGGCGGTCAAGGTGTGGCCCGACACCGCCGCCCGCGACCAGATGATCGCCAACCTCATGGCCGCCGTCCAACTGGGCGACGCGGCGGGCAAGCAGGCGATGTTTGAGGCCGCAGTGGCGGACGGTGCCGCACTGGCGGGCCTGACGCTGTGCCGCAGCGACATCCATCGCTCGTTCTGGCTGTACGTCAACCACCCGACGCTGTTCGAGCGCGCCTACGACTTCAGCTTCTGGGAGCACCACGGGCCGCAGACCCAGCAATACGATCTGGGCCTGAAGCGTCAGCCGAACGGTTCGGACACCAACTTGGCCGCGCTCCGCCACGCGATCTCGGCCTTCTACAAGCGCGAGATGCAGTGCGGCGACAGCAGCGTGGCGCATCTGGCCGAGCGCAGCCCCGGCGTGTTCCTGCTCACCGTCCACGTCAAGGACATGGCCATGCTGCGACTGGAGTTCGAGGGTTCGGCCCTGAAGCGCCGCGTCGGCAATCCCAACATCCACATGGTGCTGGAGTACGCCAAGTCCACGGGCGTGGTGCGCACGCTGGTGCGCGGCGGCCAGAAATACCAGCAGATGCTGGTCGAGGCCTTCGCCGAGCATGTGCTGGGCGTCAAGGCGAACGCGCACCGGATCAAGTCGCCGACGCTGAATCTGTCGATGCTGCGCACCGGCTTCGACGTGCCGGAAGCGTTCGAGGACGGGTTCTCGATGGTGCAACTGAAGGCGCTCACGCTACTCAGCCCGGACGCCGCGCTGAAGATCGAATGCACCGCGATGCAGTCCAGCCAGCAACGCTCGGTGCACGAGCTGCTGAAGGAGAAGCTGCCCGGCCCGCTGGAAGGCCAGTGGGCGGTGACGGCGGCGCAGGTCAATCTCTACTATCCGCCCGAGCCGGGCCGCACGCGTGCCAAGGTGGTCACCATCGAAGTGACCAGCAAGGGGCGTCTGAACCTGCACAAGTTCGACGCCAAGATGCAGGCGCAGCTGGAAGGCTATCTGGTCTCGGTGGGCATCTTGCAGAAGGGCCAGACCCTGAGCGCGCAGGAGCTTCCGCCGGAAGCCGACGCGATCAGTTCCTCCTCGGCGTTCGAGGACTAATCGATGGCGGCGCACGATGCCTGGGCCTTGGTCTGCCGCCTGTTCGCGGGCGGTACGCCCGTGCTGCGAACCACGCTGCCGCCCCGCGAGGTGGCTACGCTGTCCGTCCTCGGCAAAGCGGTCAAGCCGACGACGGTGGATCAGTCGTTCGTGCTCTGCCCGCATTGCCAGCAGCATCGGGCGCAGGTCTGGGGCGATGGTCGCGGCGGGCGCGTGTGCCGTTGCCCGGACTGCGGGCCAGTGGCCGTCGAAGCGAGCGATGGTGCGGCGTTGGCCTTGGACGAGGACTGGTTGCGTCAGAAGATGCGCCTTGCGCTCGGTATCGAAAGCCGTGACGGCATCGATGATCTGGGCGACGGCGTGTGGCGACTCGGCGATGCTCGACGCTCGCCCGTGCTGCTGGCCCGCGATCTGACGCGAGTGCTGCAAGAACCCGCGCTGTTGGATCGTGTGCGCGTGGCGGGCGGCGACATCCGGGTGGTCACGCCGAGGCCACGCACGACGCGCGGGTCGCCCTTCGGCCCGGGCGTGGAATGGCTGGCGCTGGAGGAACGCTTCACGTTCTACGGCGGCGGGATCGCACTCGTCGGCACATCATTACCGTCCGCGCAACCGACGGTCGCCGATCCGGCCACACCGGTGAACGGGCCGTTCTCGGCGGACTTCAAGTGGGCGACGCTGCCGGACATCAGCAGCGCGCCGATCCAGTTCACCGACGGTCAGGCCAAGGTGTTCGAGGCGCTGTGGTCGTTCAAGGGCGAAGCCACGACGGCGGATAGGATCATGCCGCGCGCCGGGCTGGACAGCGCCAAACCCAGCGACCTGTTCAAGATCAAGGCGAAGGACAAGGGCAAGCCGGAGCCTGCGGCACAGCACGCGGCCTACGGCGCGCTCGTGGTCACGCAGAGGCGCGCAGGGCTGTATTCGATGCCGTGCGCGGCGGGCGCGAATGCCGCGCTGGCTCGCACTGGCCGAGGAAGTCCAGTGCCGTAGTGACCGGGGACGGCGCAGGCCACCGGCTCGCCGTCGCACTCGTTTGACGACCCGGTAGAAAAAATTAGATGTTTCCATTAGAATGGAAACATGGAAGAGAACCATGTTATCCGCTCCCTTGCCGCGCTCGCCCAGGGCCATCGCCTCCGAATTTTCCGGACGCTGGTGGTCGCCGGCTCGCAAGGCATGACGCCTGGCGTGATGGCCGAGGCATCGGGTATCCCGTCTGCAACGCTGTCCTTCCATCTCAAGGAGCTGATGAACGCCGGCTTGGTGACGCAGGAGCGTCAGGGGCGGCACTTGGTCTATCGGGCGGCGTTCGAGCACATGAACGCGCTGCTGGGCTACCTCACCGAGAACTGCTGCCAGAGCGAGGCCTGCCTCACCGAAGCCGCTACCTCCTGCAACTGCTGAAAAAGGGATCACAATGAAACGCTTCCACGTTCATGTCCACGTCGAGGACCTCGCCCAGAGCGTGGCCTTCTACTCCAGGCTGTTCGCTGCCGAGCCCACCCGGCTGGAGAGCGACTACGCGAAATGGATGCTCGACGACCCGAGGATCAACTTCGCGATCTCGACGCGCGGCGGCAAACCGGGCGTCGACCATCTCGGCTTCCAAACCGACAGCACCGAGGAGCTTGCAGAGCTGAAGGCCCGCGCCCAGGCTGCCGACATGGCCCTGCTCGACGAGGGCGAGACCACCTGCTGCTATGCCCAGAGCGAGAAGCACTGGGTCACCGATCCGCAAGGTCTTGCTTGGGAGCATTTCCACACGTTGGCCAGCATCCCGGTCTTCAGCGAGAAGGCGCCACAGGGCGAGACCACCAGTGCGTGCTGCGCGCCGACGACCCGTGGCAAGCCGGTCGGCATCGCTGTCAGGTCCTCGTCCTCCTGCTGCTGAGGTTGGCCATGACTGATCGCATCTACACCGTTCTGTTCGTCTGCACCGGCAACTCGGCCCGGTCGATCCTGGCCGAGGCTCTGATGAACCAAATGGGGCGCGGTCGGATTCGCGCCTACTCGGCCGGCAGCACCCCAAAAGGTGAGGTAAATCCCTTTACCTTGCATGCCCTGGCAAAGCTCGGACTGCCAACCACCGGATACCGCAGTAAAGGCTGGGAAGAGTTCGCGACGCCAGAGGCGCCCGCATTGGACTTCGTCTTCACCGTCTGCGACAAAGCCGCCGGCGAGGTGTGCCCGGTCTGGCCGGGCCAACCGGTCACGGCGCACTGGGGCATGCCTGACCCCGCTGCCGTGGAAGGCAGTGACGATGCCAAGCGCAAGGCGTTCCTCGACGCGAGCTACCTGCTCAAGCGCCGCATCGATCTCCTGCTTGCGCTGCCTCATGATTCCCTCGACCGGATGTCGCTGCAAAACGCCGTGCGCGACATCGGCCAGCAATGACGAAACGACAACAGCGATGACGATCAACGTTCTTATCCTCTGCACCCACAATTCCGCACGCAGCGTGCTCAGCGAAGGCATGCTCAACCACTGGGCCAAGAAGCTCGGCAAGGACGTGCGGGCATATAGCGCCGGCAGTGCACCCAGCGGCCGCATCAATCCTCTTGCGCTGGAGACGCTGCACGACGCCGGCGTGGACACCACCGGCTATCGGAGCAAGAGCTGGGACGAGTTCAGTGGCGACGACGCGCCACCGCTGTCCATCGTCATCACGGTCTGCGACAGCGCTGCCGCCGAACAGTGCCCGGTGTTCTTTGGTGGCACAAAGGGGCAGCCGGTCAAGGTGCACTGGGGCTACCCCGACCCGTCGAACGCCGAGGGCGGCGACGACGGCAAGCGTCGCGCGTTCGAACTGACCCGCCAGGCCATCGGCTACCGCATGCTGCAGCTGCTGCAACTGCCGCTGGAGGCGATGAGCAAGCCAGATCTCCAGCAGGCGCTGGCCGATATCTCGAAGAGCTGATGATGGACCTACCTCGTAAGCTCGCCGGCGAAGCGCTCGGCACCGCGCTGCTGCTAGCCGTGGTGATCGGCTCGGGCATCATGGCCGAACGCCTGGCTGGCGGCAACGGTGCCATCGCACTGCTCGCCAACACGCTGGCCACGGTCGGCGGCTTGTACATTCTGATCGAAGTGTTCGGGCCGATCAGCGGCGCGCACTTCAATCCGGCGGTGAGTGCCGTGATGGCGTGGCGCGGCGAGTTGCCGAGGACTGCGTTGCTCCCGTACATCGCCGCGCAGCTGTTCGGCGCAATCCTCGGTGCATGGCTGGCGCACGCCATGTTCGACTTGGCCGTCCTGCAGTTCTCCACCAAGATGCGCACGGGTACCGGTCAGTGGATCGCGGAGACCGTTGCGACCGCAGGGCTGGTGATGGTGATCCTGCGCGCGCCAGCGGGCCGCGCGGCTGCAATGGTCGCCAGCTATATCGGCGCGGCCTACTGGTTCACCGCATCCACCTCGTTTGCCAATCCAGCCGCTGTCGTTGGCCGCATGTTCAGCGACAGCTTCGCGGGCATCGCACCTGCCAGCGCCCCCGGCTTCATGCTGGCCGAGCTGGTGGGCGCGGCGATAGGCCTCATCGTCCACAACGCCTTCGAGCCGCGGCTCCATCCGGCCGGGCATCCCAATGTGATCGAGGCTTCCGGGGTCACCGAAGGCGATACCCCCTGACGGGTCGCTGAGCGGAATTCTGTGTTTGCCTGATGCACTGGTCATCCATGCTCGGCAGACAACCAGTGGTTGCGGCACGCGCGCAAATCACGGTCGCACAAGGCCGCGTGTGTGTGCCACGGCAAGCAAGTTGGCGCAGATTTCGAGAGAAGATAGGGCGGAACAGGGGCGAACTGGGCAGGTCATGCCGCCCATGCCCGGCACGGCTGGCACACGCAGAACGGCAGGGAAGCCCGCGTGGTGTGCGGAACCCGCAAAGGAAAACGCCCAACCGAGAACGGTTGGGCGCTGAATAGTGGTGGCCAGGGACGGAATCGAACCGCCGACACGGGGATTTTCAGTCCCCTGCTCTACCAACTGAGCTACCTGGCCAGGACCGGACGCGCTCGCGGGGCCGCGTATTAGACCGGCTCGGCCGGGGCCCGTCAAGCCGCGGCCGCTGCGACGTTGTCGCGCCGAGCATCGTACTAGTATACGGCGATGGTCGATCGGAGGGATCGTGATGCCCCGGCTCAGCCTCTTTGCGTTGTTCCTCGCGGCCGTTGCCGCGACGCCGGTTCGCGCCGATACGCACGAGACGCAGTTGCAGAACCTCGCGCGCTTCCAGAAATACGCCGGCGCCCCGGTGGAGAGTTTCGCCATGTGGGAGCTGTACCAGTGGCAGGGGCTCGGGCCGGAACATGTCGCGGTGTGGGCTGCGGTGAACAAGGTGTATCTGCTCAAGCTGTCGCAGCCCTGCGCGCATCTCGAGTACGCGAACACGATCCGCGTCACCTCGCAGATGCAGCACAAGGTGACGCGCGGCTTCGATTACGTGGATTTCGACGCGCAACATTGCCAGATCATCGAGATCCGGCCGATCGATTACCGGGCGCTGCGGCACGAGAACCGGGAGCCCGCGCCGGCTGCAACGTCCTGAGCGGGCGACGACAAGCTCAACCGGCCGGCGGCACGTAGCCCGCCGGCGGCGCGGCGCCTCCGCCGAACAGGAATTTCTCCATCTCGCCTTCGAGGAATCGGCGCGCCGCCGGTTCGAGCGGCGAGAGGCGGTGTTCGTTGATCAGCATGGTCTGCAGCGCCAGCCACTGCGCCCACGCCTCGCGTGAGATTTCCGCATAGATGCGACGGCCGAGTTCGCCCGGGTAGGGCGCGAACGGCAGTCCCTCGGCTTCGCGTTTGAGTTTGGCGCAGAACACGGTGCGGGACATCAACGAGCCTCCGGCAGACTTTGCAAGAGCTTGCGCACCGGCGCGGGCAGGCCGAGCCGGGCGGCGTCGCGCGGTGCGAGCCAGCGTTGCGCGCCGGTGTCGCCGACGCGGCGCGGCTGCGCATGATCGAACGCGAGCGGCGTGACGTCCAGACGGAAATGGCTGAAGGCGTGGCGGAACGCGGGCAGCGGTCGCGGTTCGCTCGCGAGCCGGGCGATGCCGAAGCGTCGCGCGGCGAGACGGCGTGCGGCGACGAGGTCGCCTGCTTCCGGCAGACTCCACAGCCCCGCCCAGACGCCGGTCGGCGGACGGCGTTCGAGCAGCACGCGGCCTGCGCCATCGCGCAGCAACAGCATCAGCGTGTGGCGCCGCGGCAGCGCGCGCGCTGGTTTGCGCGCGGGCAGGCGCGCGACCAGACCGCGACGGTACGCCGCGCAATCGCGCGCCAGCGGGCAGGCCGGGCACTGCGGCCGCGCGCGCGTGCACACGCCGGCGCCGAGATCCATGATCGCCTGGGTGTAGTCGGCCAGGCGCCGGCGCGGCGTGTGACATTCTGCAAATTTCCACAATTTCGCCTCGACCGCCGCGGTGCCGGGCCAGCCGCGCACGGCGTGGTAGCGCGCGAGCACGCGCTTGACGTTGCCGTCGAGGATCGCGAAGCGCAGGCCGTGCGCCTGCGCCAGGATCGCGCCGGCGGTGGAGCGGCCGATGCCGGGCAGGGCGGCGAGCGCGGCGAAGTCGCGCGGCAGCGCGCCGCCGTGTTCCGCAACGCACTGTTGCGCGGCGCGGTGCAGGTGGCGCGCGCGCTGGTAGTAGCCGAGACCGGACCACAGCGCCAGCACGTCGTCGAGCGGCGCCCGCGCCAGCGCCGGCAGGGTCGGGAAGCGCGCGACGAAGCGGTGGAAGTAGGGAATCGCCGTCGTCACGCGGGTCTGTTGCAGCATGATCTCGGCGAGCCAGACGCGGTAGGGCGTGCGCGGATGCTGCCAGGGCAGGTCGTGGCGGCCGTGCGCATCGAACCAGCGCAGCAGGCGCGACGCGAACGTGTCGCTCATGCCGCGATCGGCGCAAGGCCGGGACGTCGAGCGCAGCAGATCTTGAGATGGGTGCTAGTCACCTAGGGTCTCCGGCAGCAACCCATCGACGAACGCCGCCGCATCGAATTCGCGCAGATCCTCGGCGCTCTCGCCGAGCCCGACGTAGCGGATCGGCAAGCCGAATTCCCTGGCCAGCGCGAACACCACGCCGCCCTTGGCGGTGCCGTCGAGCTTGGTGACGACGAGACCGCTGACCCCGATCGCGGCGTGGAACTGGCGCGTCTGGCTGAGCGCGTTCTGGCCGGTGGTGCCGTCGATCACCAGCAGCACCTCGTGCGGCGCGGCGGCGTCGAGCTTGCCGAGCACGCGGCGGATCTTGGCGAGTTCGTCCATCAGGCCGGCCTGGGTGTGCAGGCGGCCGGCGGTGTCGGCGATCAGCACGTCCATGCCGCGCGCGCGCGCCGCTTGCAGCGCGTCGAAGATCACGCTCGCGGCGTCGGCGCCGGCGCCCTGGGCGACGACCGCGACGCCGTTGCGCTCGCCCCAGGTCTCGAGCTGTTCGACCGCGGCGGCGCGGAAGGTGTCGCCGGCGGCGAGCAGAACCTTGTGGCCGGCATCGCGGAAGCGTCGCGCGAGCTTGCCGATGGTCGTGGTCTTGCCCACGCCGTTGACGCCGACCATCAGGATCACGAACGGCCGCGCCGCCGGATCGATCCGCAACGGCCGCGCCACCGGCGCGAGCAGCGCGACGAGATCGGCGCGCAGCGCCGCGAGCAGCGCATCGGCGTCGGCGAACTCGCGCTTGCCGGCGCGCCGGCGCAGGTCCTCGATCAGCGCCGTGGTCGCGGCGACGCCGACGTCAGCCCGCAGCAGCACGGATTCGAGTTCGTCCAGCAGGGCATCGTCGAGCTGTGGATGACGACGGAACAGATCGCGGATGTCGCGATTGAGGAAACTGCCCGCCAGGCGCTCGCGCCAGGAGCGCTTGGCCGGCGCGGAGGGCGGAGGGCCGCCGGACGAGGGCTGAGGGCCGAGGGCGGAGGGCTGAGGGGCGCCGGTGTCCTGCGCCTCGCTCTTCGAGTCCCGAGTGCCGAGTCCCGAGTCCCGCTTCTTTTTCCAGATGCCGAGCATGCCAGTCCGGTCTGAAGGACAATGCGCACATGCTACCACCGGCCTCACGACGAAACCGCCATCGGCGCGCGGGCGCGGCGCCGGGGCGCGTGCGCATCATCGGCGGCACGCTGCGCGGCTCGCGGCTCGCGGTGCCGGAGGTGCCGGGCCTGCGTCCCACGCCCGACCGGGTGCGCGAGACGCTGTTCAACTGGCTCGCGCCGGTGATCGTCGGCGCGCGCTGTCTCGATCTCTACGCCGGCACCGGCGCGCTCGGCATCGAGGCGCTGTCGCGCGGTGCGGCGGCGGTGGATTTCGTCGAGGCGGATGCACGTCTCGCCGCGCATCTGCGTGCCAACCTGGCCCGGCTCAAGCAGCAGGCTGAGGTCTATCCGGACGATGCGCTCGCATTTCTCGCGCGGAGCGACGGGCGCTACGACCTCGTGTTCCTCGATCCGCCGTTCGCCGCCGATGCCTGGACGCGCGCGGCCGCGGCATTGGAGACGGGCGCGCACCTTCGCCCCGGCGCCGTGGTCTACGTCGAATCGCCCGCGGACCAGGCACCGTCGCTGCCGGCGCGCTGGACCCTGCACCGCGAGGCGCGCGCCGGCGCGGTGCGTTTCGCGCTGTATCGTGCTGGGGTAAGCTCTTAGCTCGTCCCCCGTCGTCCTCTCGGCCATGCCCCAGTCCCCGAGCAGCCCCTCGAGTCGCGCGCGTGTGGCGGTGTATCCCGGCACGTTCGATCCGATCACCAACGGCCACACCGATCTGGTCAGCCGCGCGGCGCCGCTGTTCGATCGACTCGTCGTCGGCATCGCCGAGAGCGCGGGCAAGGGGCCGAGTTTCCATCTGGATGCGCGCATCGCGCTGGCGCGCACGGCGCTGGCCGGCGTGGCGAACGTGGAGGTGCGCGGTTTTTCCTCGCTGCTCGCGGATTTCGTCCGCGAGGTCGGCGCCGGCGTGATCCTGCGCGGCCTGCGCGCGGTGTCCGATTTCGAGTACGAGTTCCAGCTCGCCAGCATGAACCGGCATCTGATTCCCGATGCCGAGACGCTGTTCCTGACGCCGGCGGAGCAGTACAGTTTCATCTCCTCCTCGCTGGTGCGCGAGATCGCGCGGCTCGGCGGCGACGTGTCCGGTTTCGTCCATCCGGCCGTGCAGCAGGCGTTGCGCACGCGCTGGCAGAATTCAAACCACAGAGGGTGACATCATGAACCAGTGGCTACGTGTGATCTCGTTCGCGGCGTTCGCCGCCCTGACGCTGTCGGCCTGCGGTCCGAGCGAGGAGGAAAAACAGAAGGCGGCCGCCGAGGCCGCGGCGGCGGAGGCGCGCAAGCCGGTGCCGATGCCGACCAATACCGCCGACACCGCGGCGTGGAAGAACTACCTCGGCCGGGTGGTGATGAACAACATGCAGGGCGTCAAGACCAACACGCCGTTCATGTACTTCGTGCCGGCCGGCGACAGCCAGGAGATCCAGGATCAGCGCAAGAACCAGGCCGAGAACGTCGCCAACACGGTGGCGCGCGGCGTGCTGCCGGGCAACATGATGGCGTTCGGCGGCCCCGACTCGAAGGCGACCGCGGACCTGATCATCGACGCGTTCAAGGACGCGCGCGAAGGTTCGTTCAAGGGCGTGGTGGTGCTGTTCGTCGGCGCCGCCGCCGATCAGGACCGGGTCAAGGAAACGGTGGCCAAGAGCGGCGCCGAGTTTCGGTTCGTCGAGATGAAGTGAGGCATCCGGCGCGCGTGCCTCCGTCCCGCCGCGGGGCGGGGGCGGTCGCGCCGATCGTCGCGGAGCGTGCGCCCGGCCGATGGCGTTGAAGATCACCGACGCGTGCGTCAACTGCGACGTCTGCGAGCCGGTCTGCCCGAACCGGGCGATCGCGCCCGGCGCGGCGATCTACGAGATCGCGCCGGAGCGCTGCACCGAATGCGTGGGCCACTACGACACGCCGCAGTGTGTGGAGGTGTGTCCGGTGGAATGCATCATCGTCGATCCGGCGCACGCCGAGACGCCGGCGCAACTGCTGGCGAAGTTCGATTCGCTGCGCGAGGAGAAAAAGTGAGCAAAAACCACTTTGTCGCATTTGTCGCAACGCTCGCGCTGCTGCTGGTGCCGGCATGCCGGCCATGCGCCGCCGCGCCGGAGCGGCCCGGCCGGGCCGCGATCGCCAGCGCCCACACCCTGGCGACCCAGGCCGGGTTCGAGGCGCTCGCGGCCGGCGGCAACGCCTTCGACGCGGCGGTGGCGGTGGCGGCGACGCTGGCGGTGGTCGAGCCGCAGAGTTCCGGCATCGGCGGCGGCGGCCTGTTCCTGCTGCATCGCGCCGCCGACGGCAAAGAGGTCATGGTCGATGCGCGCGAGACCGCGCCGGCGGCGGTGGATGCCCGCCAGTATCTCGACGCGAACGGCAAGCTCGACCAGGACAAGTCGTGGAACGGCCCGCTCGCCGCGGCGATCCCGGGCGAGCCGGCCGGCCTGGTCTGGCTTGCGCGCCACTACGGCCGGCTGCCGCTCGCGACCTCGCTCGCGCCGGCGATCCGCATCGCCCGTGAGGGGTTCCAGCCGGATGCGCGTTTCCTCGGCGAACTGGCGCACCGCGCCGAGGTGATCCGCCGCTATCCGGCCGCGGCCGCGCTGCTGCTCGATCACGGCGAGGTGCCGAAGCCCGGCTGGACATTGCGCAGTCCCGACCTCGCGCGCACGCTGGAGCGGATCGCGGCGCAGGGCGAGGAGGGTTTCTATCAAGGCGAGCTGGCGCAGACGCTGGTCGCCGGCGTCAACGCCGCCGGCGGCCACTGGTCGCTCGCGGACCTCGCCGGCTACCGGGTGAAGGAACGCGCGCCGCTGGCGTTCGATTATCGCGGCTGGCGCATCGTCACCGCCGCGCCGCCCTCGTCCGGTGGCGTCCTGCTCGCGGAAATGCTGAACGTGCTCGGCGGCTACGATCTGGCGAAGGTCGATGCCGCGCATCGCCTGCACCTCGTCGTCGAGGCCATGCGCCTGGCCTACCGCGATCGCGCCGAATACCTGGGCGATCCGGACTACGTCGCCATGCCGATCGCGCGTCTGACCAGCGCCGCCTATGCCGCCAAGCTGCGCACCTTCATCCGGCCGGACCGGGCGACGCCGAGCGCCAGTCTGCCGGATTACCGCAAACCGGGCGCGGCGCCGCACGAAAGCGTGCACACCACGCACTTCTCGATCATCGACGCCGACGGCAACCTGGTCTCGGCCACCCAGACCGTGAACCTGCCGTTCGGCAACGGCATGGTGGTGGCCGGCACCGGTTTTCTGCTGAACAACGAGATGGACGATTTCGCGCTGCAGGCCGGCACGCCGAACGCGTTCGGTCTGGTCGGCAACGACGCCAATGCGCCGAAACCGGGGCACCGGCCGCTGTCGTCGATGACGCCGACGTTCGTCATCGGCGCCGATCGTGTCGGCGTGCTCGGCACGCCCGGCGGCAGCCGCATCATCACCATGGTGCTCGAAGGCATCCTCGCCTTCATCGACGGCGAGCTGCCGCAGGCGATCGTCGCCAGGCCGCGCTTCCACCACCAGTACCTGCCCGATGTGATCTCGACCGAGCCGCACGCCTTCACGGCGGAGGAAACCCGGGCGCTCGAGAAGATGGGCTATGTGGTCAACGCCGGCGAGCGCACCTGGGGCTTCATGAACATGGTGAGCTGGAACCGCAAGACCGGCGAACTCCACGCCGCCTCCGACCCGCGCGGCGCGAGCGGCAGCGGGGTGGTGAAATAGCGTCTACACGGTTTCTCCACGACCTCGTCGGGTAGCCTTGGCAGGCTCGCAGTTTGTTCGGGGAAAACATCGTGAATTCATCGTCGCGCCGCCGTTTCCTGTCCAGGACCGCACTGGCTTTGCTTGCGGCAAATCTTCCGCTACGGCGCGGCGTGGCCGCCGCGTCAGCCACCGCGCCGCCCAAGCCGTCTCCGGCGGCTGTCAAGACCGGCGGCGCGCGCATGATCGAGGTCGACGGCAAGTATCACGTGTGGACCAAGCGCCTCGGCAGGGGGCGCATCAAGTTGCTGACGCTCCACGGCGGCCCCGGTTGTACGCACGAATATTTCGAATGCTTCGAAGATTTCCTGCCTGAAGCCGGTGTCGAGTTCTACTACTACGACCAACTCAGTTCGGTGTATTCGGATCAGCCCGACGACAAGTCGCTTTGGTCGCTGCCGCGTTTCGTCGAAGAAGTCGAACAGGTCCGCAAAGGACTTGGGCTCGACGACTTCTATCTGCTCGGTCATTCTTGGGGCAGCATGCTCGCCATCGACTACGCGCTGAAATACCAGCAGCATCTCAAGGGGCTAGTGCTGTGCGACATGACGGCGGGCATTCAGGCCTACCTGAAGTACGTCAACGCGCTGGTCGACGAACTGCCGGCGGACGTGCGCAGCACCGTTCGCAAATATGAAAGCGAAGGGAAATTCGATGCTCCGGAATACCAGGACGCGTTGATGGAACATTTTTACAAAGTACACATTTGCCGGCTCGATCCGTGGCCGGAACCGGTGCAGCGCTGCTTCAATCATTTCGAGGATGCGAAGGCGCAGGTGGTCTACAACACGATGCAGGGCCCGAACGAAACCCAGGTCACGGGGAACTTGAAGGACTGGGAACGCTGGGACGATTTGCCGAAGATCAAAGTGCCGACGCTGACGATCGGCGCGCGCTACGACGAGATGAATCCTGCGGAAATGGAAAAAATCGCCAAGCTCGTTGCGCGCGGACGCTACGGCTATTGTCCGAACGGCAGTCATTTCAGCATGTGGGACGATCAAGCGGTGTACTTCCGCCACTTGATCACCTTTTTGCACGATGTCGACGCCGGGCGCTTCAAGGCGTAGCCGGCCGACTGTGGGATAATGCGGGCTCGCACCATCGAGCCTCGCACATGCGTCTGTGGTCAATCCTCGGCAATTCGCAAAAGTTGGACGGCGGCGCCATGTTCGGCAACGTGCCGAAGGCGATGTGGCAGAAGTGGCTGCCCGCGGACGAGCAGAACCGCGTCGCGCTCGCCTGCCGCGCGCTGCTCGCCGACGATCTCGACGGCCGGACCGTGCTGTTCGAGACCGGCATCGGCGCGTTCTTCGAGCCGAAGCTGCGCGAGCGCTACGGCGTGGTCGAGGATCGTCACGTCCTGCTCGACTCGTTGGCGGCGGCCGGCTTCGCGCACGAGGACATCGACGTCGTCGTGCTGTCGCATCTGCATTTCGACCACGCCGGCGGCCTGCTCGCGGCGTGGGCGCCGGGCCAGCCGCCGCGCCTGCTGTTCCCGAACGCTCGCTACCTCGTCGGCCGACGCGCGTTCGCGCGCGCACGCCAGCCGCATCCGCGCGACCGCGCCTCGTTCATCCCGGAGCTGCCGGAACTGCTCGAACGATCCGGACGGCTGGAACTTGTGGATAATGAGCATTCCTCCACTTTGGGAAAAAGTGTACGTTTTTCGTTCAGCGACGGGCACACGCCGGGTCTGATGCTGGCCGAGATCGTGATCCCGGGCGACGGCGTCGTGTTCTGCGCCGACCTCATTCCCGGTCGACCGTGGGTGCATCTGCCGGTGACGATGGGCTACGACCGCGCGCCGGAGCTCCTGATCGACGAGAAGCGCGCCTTTCTCGACGACAAGCTCGCCCGCGGCGTGCGCCTGTTCTTCACCCACGACGTCGGCTGCGCGCTGGCGCGCGTGGTGCGCGGCGACCAGGGCCGCTACGGCACCGCCGACGAGCTGCCGGCGCTCGTCGCACTGGCGGCCTGAGGCATGGCGCGACGCCGTCGCACGCGCCGCGTTCCGATCGCGCTCGGACTCGCGCTGCTGGTCGTCGCCGGCGCCGTCGTGTGGCTGGCCGCGACCCGGTTCGGCGGCCGGGGCGACCTCACGGCGCCGCCGCTCGAGGTTGGCGCCGATCGCATCGATGCCGCCAACGACGGCCGGCGCGTGCGGCTGAGCGGCCGGCTCGCCTACGCGCGGCCGCCGCGCGACGCCGAACTCGGCGTGAGCGCGGAGGCGGCGATCCTGCTGCGTCACGTCGAGATGTACCAGTGGCACGAACGCTGCGACGCCGGCGACTGCCGCTACGCTGCGGCCTGGTCCGCAGAGCACGTGGATTCCCGCCGGTTCCGCGCGCCGGCCGGCCACGAGAATCCGCCGTTCCCGTTCGCCGATGCGCGGTTCGCCGCGGCCGGGCTGCGGCTCGGCGCGTTTGCGGTCGACGCCGACGTCGTCGCCGCCGAACTGGCGGCGGTCGATCATCCGGTGCGGATCGACGCCCTGCCGCCGAATCTGGCCGCGAGCTTCCGCGAATTCCACGGCGTGCTTTACGCCGGCGACGATCCCGAGCATCCCGCGATCGGCGCGCTGCGCGTGAGTTATCGCATCGTCCCCGCGGGCGAGGCGAAGCTCACCGGCGTGCAGCGCGGCGAGCGGTTGGCGGCGCAGTAGTACCCATCTCGAAATCTACTGCGATTTTGCGACGGGTTCTCGTCGCCATACCGCATCACGCCGCCGGCGCCACGTTCGGCGCGTGTTCGAGAAAATAGAGCCCCGCGAACGTTTTCGGATCGACGGCAAACCCTTCGCGCGCCTTGGCGAGCAGCCAGCGCGCCGCCTCGGCGCGAGGGATTTCGTGGACGCGGATGTCCTCGCTGGCGTCGCCGCCGCCGGCGTGCTCGCGGCGGAGGTCGAAGGCGCGCACGATGGTGATGATCTCGTTGCTCATGCCCGCCGAGGACGGCCCGGCGGTGAGGAATTCGATGCGTCCGGCGCGGTAGCCGGTTTCCTCGGCGAGTTCGCGTGCGGCCGCGGCGATGACGGATTCGTCGGCACGGCCGGCGTCGTCGCCGACCAGTCCCGCCGGCATCTCGATCGCCCGGCGGCCGAGCGCCTCGCGCCACTGTTCGACGAACAGCACGCGGTCCTCGGGCGTCACCGCGACGATCATCACGCCGCCGCCGGGGTTGGTGCGTTCGGCGTATTCCCAGCGGCCGCGCCGCACCAGCCGCAGCCAGCGGCCGTTGCAAAGTGTCTCGGTTTCGGTCATTGTTCGCGCCCTTTCCGCAGCGCCGCCAGCGAACTTCGCCGCCGCGGCGCGGTCCCATCACGGCTTCCCATCATCACGGTTCCCCCATGAAAATCCAATCCTGCCTGCCCGCGGGTCTGCTGCTTGTCGTCGCCACGCTCGCGTTCGCCGAGGACCAACCCGCCGCGCCGTCGCCGCAGGCCGCGCTGGTGCAGCGCGCCGAGGCGCTGAGCGAGGAGCAGATCAAGCAATCGCACGATCTCGAGGGCCTGAGCAAGCTCGGCCAGATCTACGGCGCCCAGAACGATATGCCGCGCCTGATCTGGGTGCTCCAGCGCACCAGCGAGCTGCTGCCCAATTCCGGCGACCTGAAGCTGCAACTCGCCATGGCCTATGCCCGGATCGACGACAAGACCCGCGCCTACGACACGCTGATGCGCATGCAAATGCAGGGCTTCGGCTACGACATCGCCAAGGATCCGCGTTTCGAGCCGATCCACGGCACCAAGGTGTGGGATTACATCGTCGCCAATCTGGAAGTCAACGCCAAGCCGTTCGGCGAGGGCAAGCCTGCCTTCGAGCTGCCGCGGGGCGATCATCTGTTCGACAGCCTCGCCTGGGACGGCAAGCGCGGCCGCTGGCTGGTCGGCAGCCGGCGCGAGGGCGGTGTGCGTCTTGCCGACGAGACCGGCAAGCTCGCCGATTTCCTCGCCGCCGACGCCGCCAAGGGGCCCTGGCAGACCGACGCGCTGGCGGTGGACGCGGCGCACGACCGGCTGTACGTCGCCAGCAGCAGCACGCCGCTGTTCAACGGCTTCAACGCCGACAATGCCGGCAAGAGCGCGCTGTTCGAATACGAGCTGGCGAGCGGCAAGCTGCGGCACAGCTACGCCGTGCCGGGCGGCGCGCAGGCGCTGTCCGCGCTGGTCGCCGGCCCGCAGGGCGAGCTCTACGCCGCCGATGGCGCGCGGCGCACGGTGTTCAAGCTCGACAACGGCGCGCTCGTGCCGATCCTGAGCAACCCGAAGCTGACCGGCATCAGCGCACTCGCCTTGTCCGGCGACGGCCGCACGCTGTATCTGGCCGATTTCGCGCTCGGCATCTTCGGTTTCGATCTGGCCAAAACCGCGGCGTTCGAGCTCGCGTACAACCGCGAGCAGCTCGTGCTCGGCGGCATCGTCGACATGCACTGGTACGACGGCCATCTCGTCGTCGTCGAGGACGGCATGGTGCCGAAGCGCGTGATGCGCTTGAAGCTTTCCGCCGACGGGCGCAGCGTGGAAGGCGCCATGCCGCTGGACGTCGCGCAACCGGCGTTCGCCGCGCTCGGTCGCGGTGCCGTGGCGGGCGACAAATTATACTTTTTCGCCAATCGCCAGGACGACCTGTACGACGCCCACGGCGTGCTGACCGACGCCACCGCGCTGCAGCCGACCCGGGTGTTCCGCAGCAATCTGCGTTTCGCCTGGGGCCAGAGCGGTGTCGGCCGCGGCGTGATGCCGGTCGCGCCGGGCAAGCCGGGCGCGATCGGCAACAAGGCGCCCGGCGCCAAGGCGGGCGAAGGGAAGGGCGAGGAGAAGGGCGAGGAGAAGCACTAAGGTGCGAGCGCGCGGCAGCGCGCACGCGTCAGCGGGCCGAACCGCAGCCGATCGAGCAAGGTCCCGAGCTCGGCGAAGTCCGGCGCCGCCCAGCGCAGCGCCTCGGCCGCGTCCGGCACCGGCGCGTCGAACGCGATCGCGGCGAGCCGGCGCGACAGCCGCGCCTGTTCGCGGTATTGCTTGAGCCGCGCGTAAGCCTGCGCCGCGCCGCGCAGACGCAGGTACGGCACTTCCTCGAGCCGCGCGAGCAGCGCCTCCAGGCTGCCGAAATGGCCGAGCAGCGCCGCGGCGGTCTTCGCGCCGATGCCGGGCACGCCGGGGATGTTGTCCACCGCATCGCCGGTCAGGGCGAGGAAATCGGCGACCTGCTCCGGCCGCACGCCGAGGCGCTGGCGCACGCCGGCGGCGTCCCAGCGCTCGTTGCGGCCGAAGTCCCACTGCTCGTCGTCGGCCGCGAGCACCTGGCCGAAATCCTTGTCGGCGGACACGATCACGGCGCGGAATCCCTGCGGCCGCAGCCGCACGGCGACGCTGCCGATCAGATCATCCGCTTCGTAGTGCGCGTGACGCAGCACGCTGAGGCCGAACGCCGCGGTCAGGCGCTTGCAGTAGTCGAACTGGGCGACGAGCTCCGCCGGCGGCAACTCGCGGTTGGCCTTGTAGGCCGGGAACAGGTCGTTGCGGAACGAGGTGGTCAATGATTCATCGAACGCCACCGCCGCGTGCGTCGGCCGGGCGCGCTCGAGAAAATCGCAGAGGAATCGGGTGTAGCCGTAGACCGCATTGACCGGCGCGCCATCGACGTCGTGGAATTCCGCCGGCATCGAGTGCCAGGCGCGGAACACGTACAGGCTGGCGTCGATCAGGTGGATCGTCGGCATGGCGGCTCGGGTCCGGTTCGCAGCGTCGCGGGAAAAGCAGGAATCAGGCCGGCTCGACCGGCGGCACCCAGTCGCGGACGATGCCCTCGAGCGGCGGCCGCGGTCGCTCCGGCGCGGTCTCGCGTGGCGTGCCGACGTGCACGAAGCCGACGATGCGCTCGTGCTCCGCCAGCCCGAACAGCCGCGCGGCGTCGCCGTCGTAGGCGGCCCAGCCGGTGAGCCACTGCGCGCCGAAGCCGAGCGCCTGCGCGCCGAGCAGGAGATTGTAGGCGACGCAGCCGGCCGAGAGCAGTTGCTCCTGCAGCGGGATCTTCGGGTGATCCGGCGCGAGGCGCGCGATCACCGCGATCGCCAGCGGCGCGAAGGCGAAGCGCTCGCGATCCTTGTCCAGTTGCGCCGCGGCGACGGCCGGGTCCTTGCGCCGATGGAGCTCGGCCAGCGCCGCGCCGAGCTGCCGGCGCGCCTCGCCGCGGATCAGCAGCAGACGCCACGGCGCGAGCTTGCCGTGGTCCGGCACGCGGATCGCCGCCGCGAGCAGCCGTTGCAGTTGCGTCGCGTCGGGACCCGGTTCGCCGAGCTGGCGCGCGGGCGTGGAGCGGCGGGCGACGAGAAAATCGTACGGCTGCATGGACGAGGCAGGCGGCGACGGCGGGCGCACAGGATACCAGCTAGCGCCCGCGACCAAGCTCGGTTAGCATCGCCGCTCACGCGTCGCTGAGTGGGAGGCAGCATGGCGATTACCGTGGGGGTGGTGCGCGAAACGACGCCCGGCGAACGTCGCGTGGCGCTGACGCCCGAAGTGGCGAAGAAGCTCAAGGCCAAGGGTGTCGGCCTGCTGCTCGAAAGCGGCGCGGGCGCGGCCGCGAGTTTCGCCGACGCCGCGTACAAGGACACGGAAATTGCCGCGGACGCGCGCGCCGTGCTGGCGCGCAGCGACGTGCTGCTCAAGGTGCAGCCGCCGAGTCCGGAGGAGATCGGCGCGTTGCGCGAAGGCGCGGTGGTGATCGGCTACCTCGCGCCGCATCTCGCGCCGGAGCGCACGCGCGCGTTGCGCGACCGCCGCCTCACCGCCTTCGCCATGGAACTGCTGCCGCGCACCACGCGCGCGCAGGCGATGGACGTGCTCTCCTCGCAAGCCAACATCGCCGGCTACAAGGCGGTGCTGATCGCGGCGGAGGCGAGTCCGAAATTCTTCCCGATGCTGACCACCGCCGCCGGCACGATCCGGCCGAGCCGGGTGCTCGTCATCGGCGCCGGCGTGGCCGGGTTGCAGGCGATCGCGACCGCGCGCCGCCTCGGCGCCCAGGTGGACGGTTTCGACGTGCGCCCGGAAACGAAGGAGCAGATCCAGTCGCTCGGCGCCAAGTTTCTCGATCTCGGCGTCAGCGCGGCCGGCAGCGGCGGCTACGCCCGCGAACTGACGCCCGAGGAGCGTGCCCAGCAGCAGGCGGCGCTGGCCGAGCACGTCAAGGGCGTGGACGTCATCGTCACCACCGCCGCGGTGCCGGGGCGCAAGGCGCCGCGCATCATCAGCAAGGCGATGGTCGAGGGCATGAAGGCCGGCTCGGTGATCGTCGACATCGCCGCCGAGACCGGCGGCAACTGCGAGCTGACCGAGCCCGGCAGCAACGTCGTCACCGCCAACGGCGTGACGATCATCGGCCCGCTCAACCTGCCGGCGAGCACGCCGATCCACGCCAGCGAGATGTACGCGCGGAATCTGTACAACTTTCTCGAATTGAGCATCAAGGACGGCGCGCTCGCGCTCGACTGGAGCGACGAGCTGATCGCCAAGACCTGTCTCACCCACGCCGGCGAGATCAAGCACGAAGCGACCCGGCAGTTGGTGGAGGGGACCACGCCATGATCGACGGATTCCTTGCGCTGTACCTGTTCATGCTCGCCGCGTTCACCGGCCACGAGATCATCTCGCGCGTGCCGGTGATCCTGCACACGCCGCTGATGTCGGGTTCGAATTTCGTGCACGGCATCGTCCTGGTCGGCGCGATGGTCGCGCTCGGCGAGGCGACCACGCCGCTCGAGATGTGGATCGGCGCGATCGGCGTGTTCCTCGGCGCCGGCAACGCCGCCGGCGGCTATGTCGTCACCGAGCGCATGCTCGAGATGTTCAAGTCGAGCAAGCAGGCGGAGGCGAAGCGATGAAAACCGTGTCGATCGTCGCGCTCCTGATCCAGGCGAGCTACTTCGCCGCCGCGGTGCTGCTGATCCTCGGTATCAAGCGCATGTCCTCGCCGGTGACGGCGCGCAGCGGCATCCAGTGGGCGGGAATCGGCGTGCTGGTCGCGGTCGTGGTCACGTTCTTCCACGGTGGCATGCAGAACCTGACGATCATGCTCGTCGCGATCCTGCTGTCGACCGCGCTCGCCTGGTACAGCGGCCGCAAGGTGGCGATGACCGCGATGCCGCAGATGGTGGCGCTGTACAACGGCATGGGCGGCGGGTCGGCGGCGGCGATCGGCGCCGGCGCGCTGCTCGCCTTCGCCAGCGTCGCCGCCGCGCCGCAGTTCGGGCCGCTGCCGCCGCCCGTGGAGCGCTCGCGCGTCGTCCTCGCCGTGCTCGGCGCGCTGATCGGCTCGGTGTCGTTCACCGGCTCGCTGATCGCCTTCGCCAAGCTGCAGGGCTGGATGGACAAGGCTTTCCGCTTCGGCGGCCAGCAGGCGGTGAACGGTGCGTGCTTCCTCGGCGCGGTGGCGCTCGGCGCCTACGTGGTGTACGGCTTGACCGTGCCGCACCATCTGGACGCGGTGTGGATCGTCGCGTTCTTCGGCGCAGCGCTGCTGTTCGGCGTGCTGATGACCCTGCCGATCGGCGGTGCCGACATGCCGGTGGTGATCTCGCTGTACAACGCCTTCACCGGGCTGGCGGTCGGCTTCGAAGGCTATGTGCAGCAGAACGTGGCGCTGATCATCGCCGGCACGGTGGTCGGCGCCGCCGGTACCCTGCTCACCCGGCTGATGGCCAAGGCGATGAACCGCTCGATCGGCAACGTGCTGTTCTCCAACTTCGGCGCCGGCGGCGGCGCGGCGGCGGAGATCAAGGGCGCGCTCAAGCCGATCGAGCCGGATGACGCGGCCTCGCTGCTGTACCTCGCCGAGAAGATCATCATCGTGCCGGGCTACGGCATGGCGGTGGCGCAGGCGCAGCACAAGATCTGGGAGCTGACCCAGAACCTGCTCAAGCGCGACAAGGAAGTGAAGTTCGCCATCCATCCCGTCGCCGGCCGCATGCCCGGCCACATGAACGTGCTGCTCGCCGAGGCTGGCGTGCCCTACGATCTGATCGCCGACATGGACGACGTCAACCCCGAGTTCCCGAACTGCGACGTCGCCATCGTCATCGGCGCGAACGACGTGGTGAACCCGGTCGCGAAGACCGACAAATCCTCGCCGATCTACGGCATGCCGATCCTGGATGTGGCCAGCGCCAAGCAGGTGATCGTGATCAAGCGCGGCAAGGGCACCGGCTTCGCCGGCATCGAGAACGCGCTGTTCTACCAGGACAACTGCCGCATGCTCTACGCCGACGGCCAGGACGCGGCGAACAAGCTCATCGCCGGCCTGAAGGCGATGGACGGCGGCGGCGGGCATTGAGCGTAGCGCCGTCGGCGACGCGCGCCGGACACGCGGTCGTTCCGCTCACTCGCGGCTGCGCAGCATCATCCACACCGCGCCGGCGCATGCCACGCCGAGCGCGGCGAGATCCACCAAGCGCAGGTGTGCGCGGATGATCGGCCAGGCGAGGCCGAGGTCGGTCTTGAACAGCGTGTCGCGCAGCGGAAAGCCGAGCAGGCTGGCGATGCGCACCGCGGCGAACAGGTACTGCGCGTAGGCGAACGCGATCAGTGTCGCCGCCAGCGCGCACCACGCGCCGCCGCGACCGCGATGCCCCTGCCAGCGCAGGTACGCGGCGATGGCGATGGCGAACGGCACGATCAGCAGGCCGGTGTCGAGCTCGACGGGCAGCGACAGCAGGCACCACACCGCGCCGGCGGCGAGACCGCACATCAGCACGTTGGCCAGCGTCGCCAGCAGGCCGGGGCGGGGCGGAGTGGATGGCACGTGCGCGCTCCAGTCGGGAGCGCGCATCATGCCTCAGGCGCGGCGGTGCCGACCAGCCGGCGCACGGACGCGGGCAGGGCCGCGGCGCAGTCTGCCGCCGGCTGCGGCGCACCGTAGCGCGATGCGACCGGCACCACGCCGGCCCAGTGCGGCAAATCCAGATCGGCCTTGTCGTCCTTCGGCCCGCCGCTGCGGCACTTGGCGGAAATGTCCACAATGGAAAACTGCAGCACCGCGGTGGCGGCGAGTTCATTGCGGTCCGCCGGCCGCGATTCCGCCGCGCGTCCCGGCAGGATCGCATCGACGAACCGCGCCAGCGCGGCGGCCTTCTGCGGCGGATCGGTGAGCGCCTGCGCGCGGCCGAACGCGACTACCGAGCGATAGTTGGCAGAATGGTGGAAATGCGAGCGTGCCAGCACGAGTCCGTCGACGAGCGTCACGCTCAGACACGCCTCGATGCCGTCGCCGAGCCGGCGCATCAGCCGGCTGGCGATCGAGCCGTGCAGCAGCAGTGCATCGCCGTCGCGGGCGTACAGCATCGGGATCACGAACGGCTGGCCATCGACGGCGAAGCCGACATGGCCGACGAACGCGGCGTCGAGAATCGCGTAGGCGGTCGCGCGATCGTAGCGTGCGCGGTCGGGCTGGCGCTGCACTTGGTGGCGGGCGTGGGTTTTCATGAAACCATTCCTGCTACACTCCGCGGCGCAGGCTAGCGCTTCCCGAGTGGCCCTGACGAGGGCCGGTTTTCACGCAATCCATGGTGCCACCATGTACCTCGAACTCGACGGCCGCGGGCCGCGCTACGCGCAACTGACGCGGGCACTGAAACAGGCGATCCTGGACGGCCGCTGTCCGCCGGCGTCGCGCCTGCCGGCCACGCGCGTGCTCGCCCGCGAACTCGGGCTGTCGCGCAACACCGTGCTCGCCGCCTACGAGCAGCTCGCGGCGGAAGGCTTCCTCGAAGGCCGCGTCGGTTCCGGCTGTTACGTGGCCGCGTTCGCCGCCGCGCGCCCGGCCGCCGCCAGCGTGCCGGCCACAGCCGCGGCGTCGCGCCGGGTGCGGCTCGCGCGGCGCGGGCAGCGCATGGCCGCGGTGTACGACCGCGCCATTCCCGGCCGCCAGCACCGCGGGCTGCGCTACAACCTGCAGTACGGCCTGCCGATGACCAATCCGCCGTTGGCGAGCGCGTGGCGGCGCGAGCTCAACCGCGCCGCGGCGCACGCGCAGACCGACTATCCCGATCCGCAGGGCCTGGCCGAGCTGCGTCGCGAAGTCTGCGGCTACCTCGCGCGCCGGCGCGGCATCGTCGCCGCGCCCGAGGACGTGCTGATCGTCAGCGGCACGCAGCAGGCATTCGCGCTTGCCGCCGAGGTCCTGCTCGATCCGGGCGATGCGGTGGTGATGGAGGATCCGCACTACCAGGGCGCGCGCCAGGTGTTCCGCGCGCACGGCGCGCGCATCGTGCCGTGTCCGGTGGACGCGGAAGGGCTGGTCACCGCGCGGCTGCCACGGCGGCGCCGCGCGCGGCTGGCACTGGTGACCCCGTCGCACCAGTTTCCGACCGGCGCGGTGCTGAGCCTGAACCGGCGCATGGCGCTGCTCGCCTGGGCGCGGCGCAGCGGCGCCTGGCTGCTGGAGGACGATTACGACGGCGAGTTCCGCTACGACGCGCGGCCGCTGGCGGCGCTGAAGTCGCTCGACCGCGACGGGCGCGTCGTATACTTTGGAACATTTTCCAAAGTGCTGTTTCCCGCCCTGCGGCTCGGCTATCTGGTGCTGCCGCCGGGACTGCGTCCGGCGTTCGTCGCGGCGAAGTGGTTGGCCGATCGCGGCTGCCCGGCGATCGAGCAGGCGGCGCTGGCGCGCCTGATCGCGAGCGGCGCCTTCGAGCGCCATCTGCGGCAGACGGCGAAGATCCTCAAGGCGCGCCGCGCGGCGCTGCTCGCCGCACTCGCGCGCCACGCCGGCGACGCGGTGACGGTGGCCGACTCCAGCGCCGGCATGCACGTCCTCGCCTGGCTGCCGCGGCTCGGTCACGCCCAGGCGCGCGATCTCGTCGAGCGCGCGCGCGAACGCGGGCTCGGGCTGTATCCGGTGGCGCCGTATTGCCTCAAGCCGCCGCCGCGGCCCGGATTGCTGCTCGGCTACGCGGATCTGCCGCCGGCGGATCTGCAGGCGGCGATGCGCCTGTTCGGCGCGTGCCTGCGCGGGGTCGCGGCCTGAGGCACGGTCGCCGCGGCCGCACTCGGGCGGCTCTTTCAGGCCGAGCCGCCCGACTCCGGCCGCACCAGCCGCAGGCGCGGCGCGGACGGCGGCCGCAGCCAGGCGAGCACGCCGCGCGCGATCAGCGCCTCGATCGGCGGCAACGCCTCGGCGCTGGTCGCGGCGGGCGGCGGCGCCGTGCCGGCGACGAGACCGGCGCAGCCGTTGCGGCCTTCGTGCTTGATCCGGTACAGCGCGGCGTCGGCGAGCTCGAGGGTGTAGCCCCAATCCAGCGCCGGCAGCGGCAGCGGCGGATGCAGGGCGAAGCCGATCGAGGCGGTGACGTGCAATTCCTGGCCGTTCGCCAGGCGAAAGCCGTGCGCGGCGATGCGCTGGCGCAGGCGTTCGGCGATCTCGAGCGCCTGCGCCGGCGTCACCCGCATCAGCAGGATCAGGAACTCCTCGCCGCCCCAGCGCAGCAGTTCGTCGTCGGCGCGGTTGATGCCGTGGAGCAGTTGGGAAAGTTGCACAAGTATACTATCGCCGGCGGCATGGCCGTGCTGGTCGTTGACCCGCTTGAAGTGATCGAGGTCGAGCAGCAGGAACGCCGGGCGGGTGTCGCCGGCGCGGCCGCGCTCGAGCAGACGACCGATGTGTTCGAGCAGGAAGCGGCGGTTGCGCAGGCCGGTCAGCGCGTCGGTCTCGCTCGCCTGGGCCAGCGCCAGGTTGGCCTGGCGCAGGCGCTCGTTGCTGCGGCTGAGCGCGTAGGTGCGCTCCTCCACCAGTTGCTCGAGGCGCAACTGCTGCTGCCGATAGCGACGCAGGCGCAGGCGCATCAGGCCCATCGTCAGGCCGAGGGCGACGAAGGCGAGGCCGATGCGCACCAGCGGGATCTCGTGCCAGCGCGGCGGCACGGCGAAGGCGAGCGCATCCTCGCGGCCGCTGATCGCGCCGGGCAGCGAGACCTGGACGCGGAAACGGTAGGCGCCCGGCGGCAGATTGGTGTAGAACGCCGCACGGCGCGCGCCGGCATCGACCCAGTCGCGATCGTAGCCTTCGAGCTGGTAGCGGAAGCGCAGGCTGTGCGGGTCGCGGAAGTTGAGGCCGGTGTAGTCGATCTCGACGTCGCGCTCGCCGGCCGGCAGCTCGATGCCGGCGCCGGCGGGGTACCAGCGCCCGGCGTGACGCAGACCCTCGACGACCACCGGCGGCGGATCCTGCTGGGTCACGATCGCCTCGGTGTCCAGGCGCAGCGCGCCGGAGATCGACGGCAGCCAGATGCTGGTGCCGTCGGCGGCCAGACGCGCCGCCGCGCCGCCGTTGCAGCAGCGCACGCGCTGGCTGCCGGGCTCGCGGCCGCTCGCGCTCAGCACCATCTCCGGAGCCACGGCGCGTGCGCCGCCGGCCGGGTTCGGCAGATCCGCCACACGCAGGCGCCAGACGCCGTCGATGCCGGCGACGTAGATCCAGCCCTTGATGACGCGAAAGCCCCAGCCGTTGTCGCTCGGCAGGCCGTGCGCCCGGGTCAGCACGATCAGACGCTCGCCGGCGAGCAGGCCGAAGCCCGCGTCGAGCGTGGTCAGGCCGAGCAGCCCGGGTCGCACCGGGCCGATGGAGCTGACGAAGCGGCCCTCGAACGGCACCGCCCAGGCCGGCGTGCTCATGCTGTCGCCGCGGACCTCGCGCACGCCGGCTTCGGTGCCGATGAGCAGATGATCGGCAGCGAGCACGTGGATCGCGCGCACGCGCGCGCCGGTGCCGCCCGGCGGCGGACCGATGCGTTCGAGCGCCTCGTCGCGATAGCGATACAAGCCGCCGCTGGTGCCGATCCAGTATTCGCCGTCGGCGGTTTCGACGATCGCGTTGATCTGGTACGGATCGAGCCCGCGCAACGCCGCCGGGCGCTCGATCCGGCCGTTGGCGTAGATCGCCAAGCCGGCGCGCGTGCCAATCCAGAGCCGATCGTGGCGGTCGGCGTACAGATCGTAGGCCGACGGATTGGGCAGCAGCCGTCCCGGCACGAGTTCGTGCGCGCCGTTGCCGTCGAGCGCGACGACGTTCGAGTTGGTGCCAAGCAGGACGCGGCCGTGCGCGTCGCGCGCCACGCTCCAGACGAACGGATCGGTGAGCCCGTCGCGCTGCGACACGCGCCGCGCCCAGCCGTTCCACAGCCGGAACAGGCTTTCCGTCTGGCTGCCGAGCCAGAGGTTGTGCTCGCGATCCTCGTAGACCGAAAGCACCCAGGAATCACGCACGAAGTCGTCGGCGCCGATGCGCTCAAGCACGCCGTTCGGCCGTAGCCGGTACAGCGTCGGCGCGGTGCCGATCCAGAGGTTGCCGTCGCCGTCGCGATAGAGGCTCTCGATGCCGCTGCGATCGAGCGCGGGATCGAGTCCGGCCGCTCGCGCACGACCGGACTCGAAGCGCAGCAGGCCGGCGCTGGTGCCGAGCCACAGGCCGCCCTCGTCGGCGACGAGATGCTGGACGCGGGTGTTGGTCGGCGCGGCATCGGCGAGCACGTAGCGCTTGAGCTCGCCGTTTTCCGCCACCCGCACCAGCATGCCCGCGCTGCCCACCCACAACGTGCCGCCGTCGCGCAGCAGGCTGAAGCAGGGTTCGCCGTCGAGCAGCGCGGGCAGCAGGCGGCCGCCGTCGTAGCGCATCACGCCGAGCGTGGTGGCGAACAACAGCGTGCCGTCGGCGGCTTCGGCGATGCCCTGCACGGCGGCGTTGTCCTCGCCGGCGCGCAGCAGCTCGAAGCGGTCGCCGTGGAAGTGCAGCGCGCCGTGCGGTGTGCCGAACCAGACTTCGCCGCGGCGGTCGGTGTAGGCGACGTTGGCGAGCGTGGTGTCGATGCCGGTGGCGTCGCGATCGAACACGACGAAGCGCGCGCCGTCGAACCGCGCGATCGCGCTCTGCGTGCCGACCCACAGATAGCCGGTGCCGTCCTGGGTGATGCTGAGCGCGGAGATCTGCGGCAGGCCGCTCTCCAGGTTCCAGTTGTCGCGCACGTAGTCGGCAAAGCGCGCCTGCGGATCCAGCGCCGCCGCCGGCGCGGCCACCAGCAGCCAGCACACGGCCCACCAGCGGACCCGGCGGCGCGGCGAGCGGACTTGCAAAGCGGGGATCACGTCCTGATGTAAGGCGTGGTGCGTTGCGGCGATAATAGCCGCTCGCCCGCCCGCCAGGCTGAACGAACCGCGGATTTCCGATGATCGGCTACAGTCAGACCTCCGAACCGGTCGTGTTCGCGCGCGACTGCGCCGCGGTGATGGTGCCGCAGGGCCAGGAAGTGACCCTGCCGGCCGGGCAGACCGGCTACATCACCCAGGCGCTCGGCGGCAGCTTCACCGTGTTCGTCGACGGCAACCTGTTCCGCATCCGCGGCGCCGATGCCGACGCCATCGGCAAGGACCCGCCGCCACCACTCGAACTCGCCGCCGAGGCCGGCGACGAGGAGGTGGAAAAACTCGTCTGGCAGCAGTTGCGCACCTGCTACGACCCGGAGATCCCGATCAACATCGTCGATCTCGGTCTGGTATACGACTGTACATTGCAAAAAATGGACGACGGCCGCCGACGGGTCAAGGTCGCGCTGACCCTGACCGCGCCGGGGTGCGGCATGGGCGACATCCTGGTGGACGACGTGCGCAGCAAGCTCGAATCCATCCCCACCGTGGCCGAGGCCGACGTCGAACTCACCTTCGATCCGCCGTGGAACCAGTCGATGATGTCGGACGCGGCGAAGCTGGAGACGGGGATGTGGTGAGGGGGTGAGGGCCGAGGGCCGAGGGCTGAGGGCTGAGGGCCGAGGGCTGAGGGCCGAGGGCTGAGGGCCGAGGGCTGAGGGCCGAGGGCTGTAAAGCTTTCTCCACTCCCCAGTTCCCACTTCCTACTTCCTACTTCCTACTTCCTACTTCCTACTTCCTACTCCCCGCTCACTGCTGACCGTTCACCGCTCACCCCTCAATACAACGGCCGATTGAAATCGAAATCCGGCTGCGGCTGCGGCCGCGCGAAGGCCGGGCCGAGGCCGTAGTCGACGCCGAGCCGCAGCAGCAGATGCGCGCGCTGCATGCTGTCGACCTCCGGCGCGATTACCGCGGCGCCCGCGGCATGGGCCTTGCGGACCAGCGCGAGCAGGGTGTCGCTGATCGACTTGGCGTTGCCGAGCTCGGCGACCAGGACCGGGGCGAGGCGGACGAAATCCACGTCGAGACTCTTCAGCGCGTGGACCGCGGCCCAGTCGCGGCCATAGTCCACCAGGCAGAAGCGCACGCCGTGCTGGTGCAGCGCCTTGATCCGCTCGGCGCCGCGCGGGCCGGTGTCGATCAGCGCCGAGCAGGCCAGCTCGATCGTCAGCCCGGTGCCGGACAGCCGGCGCGCCTTGAGTTCGCGCTCCAGCCACCAGAGGAACTCCGCCTCGAGCGCGCTCGTCACAGCCTGCGGCACGAACAGGCGCAACTGGCGGCCGCGCTTGAGCTGTTCCTCGCGCACCTCGAGGGCGTGTTGCAACAGCCAGCGATCGAGCGCGGCGATCTGGTTGTTCTCCGCCGCCACCGGCGCGAGGTCGGCGTAGGTCACCGTCGTGCCGGGGTGTTGCACGCTCTTGACCCGGAAACCGAGTTCGTACTGGCCGTGCAGCTTGCCGGCGAGCGGCACGATCGGCGAGAACTCGAACTGGGTCTGCTCCGGGGTGAGCGGGCGGCTCAGCACCGCACGCACCGCGAGCAGCGGATCGATCGGCAGCAGCGCGGCCTCCCTGGCCTCGAACCACAGCACGCGGTTGCCGCCCATGTGCGCGGCGGCGAGCTGCGCGGCCTGGGCGTTGGTGACCACGCTGTCGACGCTGATGGCCTCGCCGGCGAGCAGCGCCATGCCGATGCTGACGCTGAGCGCGTGCGAGCGGCCGTTGAACTGCCAGGGCTGCTCGCTGAGCACGGCGCGCACGCGCTCGGCGGCGGCAGTCACCTCGTTGCGGCTGCGCCGGTGCAGCAGGGCGAAGTAATGGAAGTCCTGGTACTGCGCCGGCAGATCGTGCTCGTCGAGCTGGCTGCGCAGGACGTTGCCGATGTGCGCGTCGAGCGCGGCGAGGCCGGCCAGGCCGATCTGTTCGCGCAGCAGCGGCGCATGGTCGAGGGCGATGTAGATCAGCGCGGCCGAGCGGTCGCCGAGTGCCGCTTCGAGCTTCTCGATCAGCGTCGTGCGCGAGAACAGCCCGGTGCGCGAGTCGCGTCCGCCGGGCGTGCCGATGACCTCGCGCAGCCAGTGCGCGCGCCGGGCGCGGGCGCGCACCGCGCTGATCAGATGCCGTGCCTTGACCGGCTTCAACAGGAATTCGTCGCCGCCGGCGGCGATCGCGTCGAAGCGCTGGCCGAAACCCTGGGCGTCGCCGGCGAGGATGATCGGCACCGCGGCGTATTCGGATTGCTGGCGGATGAGCTGGACCAGCTCGATGCCGCGCACGTCGGGCAGGTCGCAGTCGATCACGATCACGTCCGGACGGAACTCGGCGAGCGCGCCGAGCGCCGCCTGGCCGTTGCTCGCCAGGCGCGCGATCATGCCGCGCTCGACCAGGCTGCGCGCGGCGTCGGCGGCCTGGGCGCGGTTCGGATCGACCAGCAGCACGCGCCATTCCGGCTGTTCGCCCTGGGCGAGCAGTTCGTCGAGCTTGCCGACCACGCGCAGCGAGTCGATCGGCGCGCTGAACAGGGCGCTGGCGCCGGCGCGCATCGCGAGCAGGCGGTCGCCGAGATCGCCGTGCGGCGAGATGGCGATGACCGCGGGCAGACGTTCGTCGGTGAGCCCCATGCCGGCATACAGCGCCGCGACGCGGGTCAGCACCCGCAGCTTGCGTGCATCCATCAGCAGGGCGCCGGGGATGGCGTGGGCGAGAAAGTCGAGCAGGGCCTTGCCATCGGCGAATTCGCGCACGTCGTAGCCGCGCTCGGCGAGACTCGCCGCGAGTCCGGGCACGGCATTCGCGGCGAGGCCGACCAGGCACACCGCCCGCGGCAGGCGCGTCGGCTGCGGCGTCTCGCGCGGCGGTTCGGCGACGGCCGCCTCGTTCGACGGCGCCGGCGGGGCCGCGGCCGGTGCCGCCTGTGCCGCGGCTTCGGGCACGGCTTCCGCCGCGATTTCCGCCGCCGCAACCGCGGGAGCCGGCGTCGCCGGAGGGGCGGGTTCGACGGTGGCGGGCGGCTCCGGCGCCGGCGGCGGGCGCGCGCTCGGCAGGGCATGCACGGCGGCGGTCGCGGTGGCGGAGAGATCGGTCAGCACCGCGCCGAGCCGGTTCACCATGCCGGCGAGCCGTTCCCGATCGCGCGGCCCGGGTTCCAGCCGGTCGTCGACGAAGGAGCAGAGATAGGCCGCCAGTTCGAGCGCCGAGCCGTTCACCGCCTCGAGGCCGAGGCGCTCGCTGGTGGCGGCGATCTGCTCGACCTCGTCGCCGAGCTTGCGCGCCGCGGCGTGGTCCCAACCGCCCTGCGCGAGCGGCTGCCAGCGTCGCACCAGCGCCAGACAGCGTTCGCGCAGTTCCTCCTGCGCCTGCTGCGCGCCGAGCGAAGTGGTGTCCTGACCGCTCATGATCTTGGCCTTGCCCCCGTCAGGCGATGGCAGTCTACCGCCGCCGCGGCAGAGATTGCAGCAATCGGGCGCGGCGGGGCGTGCGTGCGCTCACAGTTTCGCCTGCCTGCGCCGCGGCGCTAAGATGCCGCGACGGGCGCGCACCGCGGTGCGTCCTGGGGAGAGGCTCATGAAACGGTACCTGCACTGGTGGATCACGTTGCTGTTCGCGCTGGCGCTGCTCTACGACTTCGCCGTCTGGGGGGCGCTCGCCGGTCTGCCCGAGATCGGGCCGAAGCTCGAGCTTTCCGCGCGGCGTCAGGCGTTGCTGGCCACGATTTACATGAGCGGCGGGACTGCGCTCGACGCCGCGCTGCCACCGCTCAAGGACTGGGGCGAGCGCCGCGGCGAGGCCGCGCTGGCCGAAGGCTTCCCGCGCATGCGGGAAGACCCCTACGTGGCGATGGATTTGATCTTCAGCCAGACCTGGAACGCCGCCCACGCCACGCTCAAGTTCTGCTACTGGGCGGCCCCGGTCGCCGGGTTGCTGGCGCTGGTGGCCTGGGTCAGGCGCCCGAAGAAGATCCGTCTGATGGGCCGGCGCTGAGCGCGCCCGGCGACGATCGCCGGGGCATTTCCCGCAGCCACCGGCGGACGGGCGGAATTTTTCAATTTCGCTACAAATAGAAAAAGTATACACGCGCTTCTGCTCGCCCGCGGCGCGCCGTCCGCGATTCGCGTCGGCACGGACGCGCCAGGCGCGAAAGCAAGTCCGGATGCGGGCTCCATGACTTTCGGCAGGTATCCTCACTGCATACGTATGCAGTGAAGTTTGGCCATCTGGACGGCCAGTCATCGGTTCGACGAAAGTCGAAAATTGTCCGGACATTTTTGTTGCACAGCAATACATTTTTATGAAAATCAGCGGCTTAGCGGTACGGTTCGCTTGACGAACGGTACCGACGCTGCTAGGGTGCGCCGCGTTTCGGCTCGGTTACGAACCGCAACGAACCCCATCGATCCACGGCTGCCATGCCGCTGGCGTGGCCGTCGGGCGCTTGCAACCGGGCGACTCGCACGCCCGGGCGAGGGAGGGAAGGCGCCGAAAGCCGAAGGGGCCTAGGGAAAGCCAGGCACCGCGGTTGTCCGCGGACCCGTTCATTCACTTATCGAGGTAGGGGAACAACTTACATGTCTGCATACCATCTACGTGAACATTCGAGCGGTTCGATCAAGGCGGCCGTGCTCGGCGCCTTGTTCGCGGTGGCGTCGGGAGCGGCCCTGGCGCAGAGCGCCGGCGTGCCGAACGGGGCGGGCGGCGGAGCCAACCCCTACGACCCGCGCACCGGGCATCCCTATCGGCATGGCGCCATTCCCATGCGCGAGGTGCACTCGCTGATGAAGCAATGGAACGCCGCGCACTCGTCCGGGGCGATCACGGCCGCGACCGGCCCGCAAACCCTTAGCTACGGCGGCGGCACCAGCAGCAGCAGCCAGGGCAACGTCGGCGTGCTGAGCGGCCAGAGCAAGGTGTATCTGGTGTTCTGGGGTACGCAGTGGGGCACGCAGGGCACCGACGCCAGCGGCAACCTGACCTTCTCCGGCGACCCGTACAACGCCGCGCCGGTCGCGCAGAACATGTTCAAGGGCATCGGCACCGCCAACGAGCTGTGGTCGGCGGACCTCACCCAGTGGTGTGACGGCCCGAACGTCGCCAGCGGCGCCACCAGCTGCCCGTCGAACGCGAATTTCATTCCGTACCAGTCCGGCGGCGTGCTCGCCGGCGTGTGGTACGACAACTCGGGCGCCGCACCGAGCTCGGCCACCGCCGCGCAGCTCGGCCAGGAAGCGGTGAAGGCCGCGGCGCACTTCGGCAATACCACGGCGGCGTCGAACCGCTATGCCTACTACGTGATCCTGTCGCCGCACGGCACCAACCCGGACAATTACCAGAGTCCGACCCAGGGCTATTGCGCGTGGCACGACTGGAACGGTGACGTCGGCGTGTCCTCGCCCTATGGCGATCTCGCCTTCAGCAACCAGCCCTACAACATGGACGTGGGTTCGAGCTGCGGTGTCAACTTCGTCAACTCCGGCACCGCCGGCCAGTTGGACGGTTACACGATGACGCTCGGCCACGAATGGCACGAGATGATGTCCGACCAGTTCCCGGCCGGCGGCTGGACGAACCACGTCAGCGGTTCGCAGTACAACGGCCAGGAGAACTCCGACGAGTGCGCCTGGATCGCGCCCGGCCAGCCCGGCGGTGCGGCCAACATCACCTTCGCCACCGGCACCTTCGCCGAGCAGGCGAGCTGGTCCAACGACACCAACTCCTGCGCGATCTCGCATCCGATCGTCGGCGGCGGTGGCGGCGGTGGCGGCACGCCGACGGCGAACTTCAGCTTCACCACCAACGGCCTGACCGCGAACTTCACCGACACCTCGACGGATTCGGGCGGCACCATCGGCTCGCATTCGTGGAACTTCGGCGACGGCACCACCTCGACCGCGACCAACCCGAGCCACACCTATGCCGCGGCCGGCACCTATTCGGTGTCCGAGACGGTGACCGACAGCGTGAGCGGCAAGAGCAGCACGGCCACCAAGTCGGTGACGGTGAGCGGCGGCGGCGGTGGTTCCTCGCAGTTGCTGCAGAACACCAGCTTCGAGAGCACGGCGTCCTGGACGGCCAGCACGGGCGTGATCTGCGCCACCGGCTGCAGCGGCGAGAGCGCGCACACCGGCGTGGGCTTCGCCTGGCTCGACGGCTACGGCACCACCCACACCGACACGCTGTCGCAAAAGGTGACGATCCCGAGCGGCTACACCAAGGCGACGTTGCAGTACTACCTGCACATCGACACTGCCGAGACGACCACCACGACTGCGTACGACAAGCTGACCGTCGGCGTGTACAACAGCTCCGGCACGCTGCTCAAGACGCTGGCGACGTATTCGAACCTGAATGCGGCGACCGGCTACCAGGTGCACACGAACGACATGAGCGCGTACATCGGCCAGACCGTGACGATCAAGTTCACGGGCAAGGAGGATTCCTCGCTGCAGACCTCGTTCGTGCTCGACGACGTCACCTTGACGGTGCAATGACCGGGGAGGGTAGGGGCCGCAGGGATGCGGCCCGCTTCCCGAACCACTCCACGGGGGCCGCGAATGCGGCCCCTGTTTTTTTGGTGGAGCGGGAGTGGGGAGTAAGGAGTGGGGAATGGGATGAGCGCTCTCGGCCAGCCCTTGCGCGTGAGCGGTGAGCGATGAGCGGTGAGCGGTGAGCGGTGAGCGGAAAGAACTGCACGAGCTCAGCCCTCAGCCCTGCTCCCCACTCCCCACTCAACTCAATCCACCGCCTCGAACCGATTGGCCTCGCGGTTCTTGCGCACGCGCCGGGGATCCCACACGCGCCCGTTCATGGCGATGTAGACGCCGTCGGGCAGTGCCTGGATCGCGCCCACCGCGCAGCCGATGTTGAACACCGCGTCGGAACCCTGGAAGCGCGCCGGGTTGAGCGCGCCGGTGAGCACGATCACCTTGCCGGGAAGGTCGGCGAGCACCCGCGCGGTCTCGACCATGGTGTCGGTGCCGTGCGTCACCAGCACGTGGCGGTGCGGTTGCGCCGCGATCGTGCGCCGGATCAGATCGCGGTCGGCATCGGTCAGGTGCAGGCTGTCCTTGCGCATCAGCGCGATCACGTCGAAGGTGAACGCCACGCCGAGCTGGGCGAGGATCTCGCCGATCTGCGGTGCGCCGATCTGAAAAGTGGATTTGTCGTCGAAGTATATTTTGTCGATGGTGCCGCCGGTGGCGACGATGGTGAGGTGCTGGAGCATGGAACGCGTCCGCGGTGGAGGCGGCTAGTCTAGCAGTGAGCGGGGAGCGGGGAGCGGAAAAAGCTGTGCTCGGCCCTCAGCCCTCGGCCCTCAGCCCTCAATAACTATCGCTCGCCAACATCTGCGCATCGCGCGCGCCGTCGCTGCGCAGGCGCAGCAGCGGCCGCTCGGCGAAGCGACGCGCGGCCGCGGCGGGACGCGGATCGTTCTCCGCACGCAGCGCCCACTCGGCGTGGCGCGCGAGCAGGCTGAGCGCCATCACGCGGGCCAGGCCGATGGCGACGTCGCGGGCGCCGGCTTCCAGGCGGTCGCGCTCGCCGGCGCTCGCCTTCTGCAGCCATTCGGTGATCTGGGTGGCACCTTCGCGCGCGACGCGCACGCAGAATTCGAGCTCCTTGGCCTGCACCTGCGAAAGGATCGTGCGCTGTGCGCTGAGCAGCGGCGTCAGCCCGCCGGCGGTGCGGAACGCGCGCAGGAAATCCAGCGCCTGCACGTTGCTGGTGCCTTCCCAGATCGGCCAGACCATGGCGTCGCGCAGCAGTTGCGGAATGCCGCTGTCCTCGAGATAACCGGCGCCGCCGAAGCACTCGCAGCTCTCGGCGGCGATCGCCACCGCCAGCTTGCCGGTCCACAGTTTGATGAGCGGCGTGAGCAGGCGCAGCAGGTTCTGCTGCGCTTCGTCGGCCTGGCCGATCTGGGCGCGGCCGAGCAGCTCGGTGACGTAGAAGGTGAGGTGAAACGCCGCCTCGAATTCGGCCTGCACGCCGGCGAGGGTGTCCTGGTGCAGCGGCTGCTCGGCGAGCGGGCGGCCGAACACGACGCGACGGTTGGCGTAGTCGCGCGCGAGCGCGATGCAGCGGCGCATCGTGGCGAGCGCGCCGATCGCGTTCCAGGTGCGGGTGATGTTGAGCATCGGCGCGATCTGGCGCACGCCATGGCGTGGCTCGCCGACCAGCTCCGCCGGCGCGCCGTCGAGGTGGATCTCCGCGGTCGGCAGCTCGCGCGTGCCGAGCTTGTCCTTGAGCCGGTCGAGCACGAGGTTGCGCCAGCGACCGTCGGCCTTCTGTGGTTCGAGATAGAACAGCGCCAGCGCATCCGAACCGGCCGCCGCGCCGGCCGGGCGCGCGAGCGCCAGCGCCGCCTGCGCGTTGATCGCGGAGGTGAACCATTTGCGGCCGTACAGCCGCCAGCGGCCGTTCTCCTCGCGCGCGACGGTCTCGGTGCCGGCGACGTCCGAGCCGCCGGCGTTTTCCGTCATCCATTGGCCGCAGATCCAGAACTGCTGCGGATCGCGGTTGAGGAAGTGCGGCAGTGCGCGGTCGAGCAGGCGGCGGTTGCCCGAGGCCTTGAGCGCCGTGACGGCGCCGTCGGTCATTGCCAGCGGACAGGTGTAGAACTCGCTGGCGCAGTGGAACAGATACACCATCGCGAACTGGTGCACGCGCGCGGCGGCGCCGTGGGCGCTGTCGTAGCCGGCCGCGACCAGGCCGTACCGCGCCGCGAGCGGCTGCGCGGCCTGCCATGCCGGGGTGAGTTCGATGCGGTCGATGCGCTCGCCCCAGGCGCTCCATTGCGTCAGCTTCGGTTCGCAGCGGCCGCGCTCGCGCGCCTGGGTCCAGGCCGTCGCCGCGAATTCGCCGAGATCGGTGAGCTCGCCTTCGATCGCACCGAGCACCGCCGGCGGCAGCACGCGACGCAAATAGGAACGCAGCACGCGATCGTCGAGATACTGATTGCTCAGCACCGGCGCGGCTTGCAGGAAGGGCATGTCCCTCTCCCCCGACAGACCAGCGCAAGGTACACGGATGCGAAATCGCGGACAAGCGCGGCGGCGCGATCGGTCAGCCGGCGGTGCGCGCGCCGCGCCGGTAATGCCGCGCGTCCCAACCCGAGGCGCCGATCACCGCAAGCGCCAGCGCGATCTCCGCGAACGCCGGCAGCCGCTCGGTCGCATCGCTCCACGCCGTGGCGACACCGTGGCAGAAGTAGAGCAGGCTGGCGATCCCGCCGATCAGCACGCCGCGGCGCGGATTGCGGCGGCCGATCCAGATTCCCGGCGCGAGCGGCGCGAGCGTCAGCGCCAGCAATGGCCAGCGCGGCGCGGCGGCCAGCACGCCGTACCAGACGACTTGCAGCGCGGCCTGCGCCAGCAATGCCGCGAAGCCGAGCCGGAGCGAGCCCGACGATGCGCTCACGCGGCGAGCCGGACGGCGATGCCGGCGACGCGCCGGCCGAGCGCGCGCGCGAGCTCGCGTTCCGCGTCGAGCAACGGCCGCGCACCGTCCGCGCCGGCGACGTGGCTCGCGCCATAGGGCGTGCCGCCGCCGCTGGTGGTGTTGAGCGCGGCCTCGGTATACGGAATCCCGACCAGCAGCGCACCGTGGTGCAGCAGCGGCAACATCATCGACAGCAACGTGGTTTCCTGGCCACCGTGCATCGAGGCGGTGGAGGTGAACACGCCGGCCGGCTTGCCGACCAGGGTGCCGGACGCCCATTCGGCGCCGGTCGAGTCGAGAAAATGCTTGAGCGGCGCGGCCATGTTGCCGAAGCGGGTCGGGCTGCCGAGGATCAGGCCGGCGCAGTCCGCGAGGTCGGCGTGGGTCGCGTACGGCGCGCCGTCCTCCGGCACCGGCGGACGCGCGGTTTCGGTGACCGGCGCGACCGGCGGCACGCTGCGCAGCCGCGCCTCGCAGCCCGGCACTTCCTCGACGCCGCGGGCGACGTGGCGCGCGAGCTGCGCCACGCTGCCGTTGCGGCTGTAGTAGAGGATCAGGATGGAGGGCATGGAGTGGGGAAGCTCTCGGAAATCGGGAGTGGGTGAGCGGTCAGCGGTGAGCGGTGAGTGGCGAGCGGAAAAAGCTGCGCGGCCCTCAGCCCTCAGCCCTCAGCCCTGATTGTACCCGCCACTCGGGCACACGCCGCCATTCGGCCGCTCCTGCCCGACTTGTTCGCCTGCGCGCGGCGTGCGAGGATCGTCCGCCGTCACCGGTCTTGCCCATCATCACCAGCGCATCGGGAGTATCGACATGCATCGCATCGGCACTGCGATCCTCGCCAGCCTGTTCGCCGTGGCCGCGCACGCGGCGACGGCGGAACGGCCGAGTCTGGTCGTCACCACGCTCGACGGCGCGACCTTCGACCTGTCCAAACAAAGTGGAAAATGGGTCATTGTGAACTTCTGGGCGACGTGGTGTTCGCCGTGCCTGAAGGAGCTGCCGGACATCTCCGCCTTCGTCGCCGCGCACAAGGACAAGGTCGCCGCGATCGGGCTCGACTTCGAGGACACCGACAAGACCGACGTCGAGAAATTCCTCAAGGCGCATCCGCTGTCCTATCCGGTCGCGCAGGTCGACATCGACCACCCGCCGCGCGACTTCGATCCGCCGAAGGGTCTGCCCAACACCTACGTGATCGCCCCGGACGGCCGCGTCGCCAAGGCTTTCCTCGGCCCGGTCACGGCCAAGGACCTGGAAGGCGTGATCGGCGGGTGAGGCCATGCCCTGCGCGCGCTTTCTCGTGTCCGGCCGCGTCCAGGGCGTGTTCTTCCGCGCCTCGGCCCGCGCCGAGGCGGAGCGGCTGGGCTTGAGCGGCTACGCGAAGAATCTGGCCGATGGCCGCGTCGAGGTGCTCGCCTGCGGCGAGGAGGCCGCGCTGGCGCAACTGGAAGCGTGGCTGTGGCGCGGACCGCCCGCGGCGGAGGTGGCGGCGGTGCAGCGCTCGGTGATGGAGGTGGCGCCGCCGCCGCGCGGCTTCCGCACCGCGTGACATGCTCGCCGCTCGCGCGGCGAATCGGCGTGTGGCTCAATAGACTTGCCTGACCCACAACGAGGCGTCGCGCAGTTTCTCCACGCCGGGCTTGCCTTCGAGACGCGGCAGGCGCAGCGGTTTCACCGGCAGCTTGCGGTCCGGCAGCCGTTCGAGCAGGTCGTGGATCAGGTTGAGCCGACCGCGGCGCTGGTCGTTGAAGTCCACCACGCGCCAGGGCGCCGCGGCGGTGTGCGTGGCGGCCAACATCGCGTCGCGCGCCTGGCCGTAGGCGGCGTAGCGGCGCCGCGCGGCGAGGTCGATCGGCGAGAGCTTCCAGCGCTTGAGCGGATCGCGTGCGCGCTCGGCGAAACGCGCTTCCTGCTCGGCCTGATCGACCGCGAGCCAGTATTTGTAGAGCAGGATGCCATCGTCGACCAGCAGGCGTTCGAACACCGGGCAGTCGTGCAGGAAGCGGCGGTACTCGAGCGTGCTGCAGTAGCCCATCACGCGCTCGACGCCGGCGCGGTTGTACCAACTGCGGTCGAACAGCACGATCTCGCCGGCGGCCGGCAGATGCGCGGCATAGCGCTGGAAGTACCACTGCGAACGCTCGCGCTCGTTCGGCGTGCCGAGCGCGACGATGCGGTAGTGGCGCGTGTCCAGGTATTCGCTGATCGCCTTGATCGTACCGCCCTTGCCGGCGGCGTCGCGGCCCTCGAACAGCACCACCACGCGCTTGCCGCGGTGGATCAGCCAGCGCTGGAACTGCACCAGCGCCACGGCGAGCGCTTTCAAGTGTTCCTCGTACTGGTCCTTCTTCATCTGCCGGCCGTCAGGTTTCGCGCAGACGCGGGCGCAGGCCGGCGAGATTGCACGGCATGGTGCGCGCGTCGAGCTGGGCGCGGATCAGTTTTTCCCAGGCCGTGCGGCAGGCCGAGGTCGAACCGGGCAGGCAGAACACGAACTTGTCGTTGGCGAGCCCGGCGAAGGCGCGCGATTGCAGCGTCGCGGTGCCGATCTCGGCGAAGCTCAGCACGCGGAACATCTCGCCGAACCCCGGCATTTCCTTGTCGAGCAGCGGGCGGATCGCTTCCGGGGTGCTGTCGCGGCCGGTGAAGCCGGTGCCGCCGGTGACGAGGATGCCGTGCACCTCGGCGTCGGCGATCCACGCCGCGACGATGGCGCGGATGCGGTAGCGATCGTCGCGGCTGATCGCGCGGGCGTGCAGGCGATGGCCGGCCTCGGCCAGCGCCGCGCTGAGATAATCGCCCGAGGTGTCGTTTGCCGGCGTGCGGCTGTCCGACACCGTGAGCACGCACAGCGCGAGCGGAACGAACTCCTTGCCTGCGGTCATCGGCCGACCTCGAAATCCGCCGCGCCCTGGCCGCGCTCGAAGCGGTGGAACATCGTCGTCAATGCCGCCGCGAAGTCGCGCGCGTAGGCGGCCATGTCGAACAGGCCGCGGCCGGTGCGCGCCTCGGCCAGCCGCGCGCGCAACGCGGCGCGTGCGGCCGGATCCTGCGCCAGCCGCACCGCGCGTTCGACGTAGCTCGCATCGGTCGCCGCGTTCATGTCGTCGAGTCCGAGATGATGGTTGAGACTGCCGGCTACGCGCGAGGCGAATGTCGCGCCGGGCTGGGTCAGCACCGGACAGCCGACCCACAGCGCGTCGCTGGCGGTGGTGTGCGCATTGTACGGACTGGTGTCGAGGAACAGATCGACGTGGCGGTAGCGCGCCAGATGATCGGCGTGCGCCACCCGCGGCGCGAAGCGCAGGCGTTCGGCGTCGAGGCCGGCGGCGCGCGCGGCGCGGCGCAGGTGCTCCTCCGCGCCGGCCGGACCGGCGAGCAGCCAGAGCACGCTGTCCGGCACCGCCTTGAGAATCCGGGTGTGGCGCGCAAAACTGCGCAAAGTATACTTCCACGAATGGTTGAAACAGGCGAACACCATGCCCGTCGCCGGCAGACCGAGCGCGGCGCGCGGCGGCGGCTCGCCCACCGTGCGCGTGGTGTCGGAAGGCTGGTAGCAGCGCGGCAGCCAGGCGATCTTCTCGCTGTAGTGCGGGCGTTGTTCCGGCGGGATCACGAAGCGGTCAGCGATCAGATAGTCGTACCACGGCGCACCGAGCGTGCCGGGATAGGCCAGCCAGTTCACCTGCAGCGGCGCCGGCCGCAGCGCGAACAGTTCGGCGCGGGCGCCGTCGCAGTAGCCGTCGAGGTCGATCAGGATGTCGGGCTGGTCGTCGCGCAGCCGGCGCAGCAGCGCCTCCAGCGACAGCGCCGAGACGTCGTGGAATTCGTGGAAGGCCGCGCCCAGCCGACGGCGCAGCGCGCCGCCGTCGTCGGCGGTGGTGGCATAGCCGAGCGTGTGCAACGGCAGCGGGCGCAGGCGTTCCAGCAGTTCGACGATCAGCAGCGCCGTCGGATGCTCGCCGAACCCGGCGGCGACGAAGCCGACGCGCAGCGGCCCGTCGCGCCGCGCGCGCGGCGGTGGCGCGAGGCGCGCCTGCAATGGCTCGACCCGCGCGGCCAGTGCGGCGGCGAACTGCCGCGCGCAGGCGAGCTGCTGCGCCGGCGTGGTGTCCTCGACCAGCATCGCGAACGGCGTGATGCCGGAGGCGCCCTGCTCGATGCCGGCGATCAGCTTGCGGCTGAGCGGCGGCAGCGCCTGCCACTCGCACAGCCGCCGGTGCAGGAATGCGAGCTGCGACAGCGCCGGCCAGAACTCCGGCGCCGCGCGCAGGCAGGCTTGGTAGGCGCGCGTCGCGCCGGCGAGATCGCCGTGCTCGTCGAGCGCGGTGCCGAGCTGGTAGTGAAAGCGCGGATTGGCCGGTTCCAGCCGCGCCGCCTCGCGGTAGGCTTCGATCGCGCCGGCCTTGCGCGCGACGCCGAGCACGTTGCCGAGCACGAAGTGCGCATCGCCCCAGTGCGGCGCGAGCTGGATGGCGCGGCGCGCGCTCGCCTCGGCGCGTTCGAGCTGGCGCACCGCGAGCAGCGCCGCCGCCTGGTTCAGCCAGGCGCGCGCGTAGTCCGGCCGTTGCAGGATCGCCTTGGCGAAACACTCCGCGGCGCCGAGATAATCGCCGCGTGCATCGAGCAGGCTGCCGAGATTGTTGAGCGCCGCGGCGTGGTGCGGGGCGATGGCGAGCGCGCGCCGCAGCGCACGTTCGGCGTCGTCGTAGCGGCTGCCGGCGGTGTAGACGCTGGCGAGATTGCACCACGACTCGACCGAGTTCGGCTCGAGCTCGAGGGCATGGTTGAGCGCTCGCTGCGCCGCCTCCAGCTCCCCGAGCTGCAGGGCGCAGATCGCCGACAGTCGCCACAGCTCGGCCTGGTCCGGATAGCGCTGCAGCAAGGCGTTCACGCGCTCGCGCGCCGTGCCGAGGTTGCCCTGCGAGATCAGCTCGATCAGATCGGTCAGCGCCTTGCCGAGGGCGGCGTCGAAATTCACTGGGCTCCCCACGCCGTGCGTCATTGCGGCATCGTGCCACAAATGGGGGGAGGGAGTGGGGCAAGCTTGCGGAAATCGGCAGAGCGTGAGGGCCGAGGGCTGTGCAGCTTTTTCCGCTCACCGCTCACGCGCGAGGGCTGAGGGCCGAGAAGCGCGGCTTTTTCCACTCCCCACTCCCGATTCCCTCAACCCCCGGCCAACGCCTGCAATTGCTCGGCCTGGAACGCCTGGGTCAATGGCTCGATCAGCGGATCGAGATCGCCGTCGAGGATGTCCGGCAGGCGGTGGAGGTCGAGACCGATGCGATGGTCGGTCACCAGATTGTCCTTGTAGCGGTAGGTGCGGATGCGTTCGCTGCGCTCGCCGCCGCCCACCTGCACGCGGCGCGCTTGCGCCTGGGCGTCGATCTGGCGCACGCGTTCGGCCTCGAGCAGACGCGCCTTGAGCAGGGCGAGCGCCCGCGCCCGGTTCTTGTGCTGGCTGCGCTCATCCTGGCATTCGACGACGATGCCGCTCGGCAGATGGGTGATGCGGATCGCCGAGTCGGTCTTGTTGACGTGCTGGCCGCCGGCGCCGGAGGCGCGGAAGGTGTCCACCTTGAGGTCGGCTTCGCGAATGGCGATCTCGGCGACGTCGCCGAGATCCGGCAGCACGGCGACGGTGGCGGTCGAGGTGTGGATGCGGCCCTGCGCCTCGGTCGCCGGCACGCGCTTGACGCAGTGCACGCCGGATTCGAACTTGAGCCTTGCATAGGCGCCCCGGCCTTCGACACGGGCGACGATCTCCTTGTAGCCGCCGTGTTCGCCGGGGTTGGCGGACAGCACCTCGATGCGCCAGCCGTGGCGCTCGGCGTAGCGCGCGTACATGCGGAACAGGTCGCCGGCGAACAGCGCCGCCTCGTCGCCGCCGGTGCCGGCGCGGACCTCGAGGAACAGGCTGGCATCGTCGCGCGCGTCCTGCGGCAGCAGCAGGCGATGGAGCTCGCGTTCCAGCGCGGCGCGCTCGGTCTCGATCGCGGCGATTTCGGCGGCGGCCAGTTCGCGCATCTCGGCGTCGCGCAGCAACGCCGTGGCCCCTGCCAGCGCGCGCTCGGTCTCGGCGTAGCGTCGCAGCGTCCCGACGAGCGGTTCGAGCCTGGCGTATTCGCGGGTGAGTTCGCGGTAGCGGTTGGCGTCGGCGAGCGTCTCCGGTTGCGCCAGCAGCCGCGCGACTTCCTCGTGGCGCGCGGCCAGTTCCTCGAGCTTGTGCCGGATCGTGGGCAGCATGGGTCGGTGGGTGACGGTCGGGTGCGTCGCGGTAGTGGAAGAATGGAATCGTATACAAAGCCGCAGGTCGCGGGGCGCGACTACGGTTCCTCGGCCGCCGGCGGCTCCGGCGTCGCGCCGGGGTCCGGTTCGGCGTCGAACAGGCGCGCGGCGGCGCGCAGCAGTGCGGCGTCGCCGCGCAGCGCAGCCTCGCGCAGGTTCGCGCTCGGCGCGTGCAGCAGCTTGTTGGTCAGGGTGTGGGCGAGGAACTCCAGCGCCTGCTCTGGATCGCGCCCCTGTGCGAGCAGTTGCCGCGCGCGCGCCAGCACGGCGTCGCGTTCCGCCTCGGCGGTGCGGCGCAGTCGCTTGAGCGGCTGATTGATGGCGAGCGACTGGCGCCAGGCGAGGTAGTGTTCCACCTGCAGGTCGATCAACGCCTCGGCCTCGCGCGCGGCCGCCTGGCGCGAGCGCAGGTTGTCGTCGATCACCTGGCGCAGGTCGTCGATGGTGTAGAGGAACACGTCCTCGAGCGCGGCGACCTCCGGGTCGATGTCGCGCGGCACGGCGATGTCCACCAGGAACATCGGCCGGTGCCGGCGCGTGCGGATCGCCTGTTCGACCACGGCGCGGCCGAGCACCGGTGTGCGGCTCGCGGTCGAGCTGATGACGATGTCGGCTTCGGCCAGATGCTGCGGCAGGTCGGCGAGCGCGATCGCGTAGGCCGAGAAATGCGCCGCCAGCGCCTGGGCGTTCTCCAGCGTGCGGTTGGCGACGATCAGACGGCGCACGCGCGACTCGACCAGATGACGCGCGGCGAGTTCGATGGTCTCGCCGGCGCCGATCAGGAGCACGCAGGCCTGGCGCAGATCGGCGAACATCCGCTCGGCCAGGCGCACGGCGGTGAACGCCACCGACACCGGATTGGCGCCGATGCGCGTGTCGGTGCGCACCCGTTTGGCCACGGCGAAGGTCTGCTGCAGCAGGCGTTCCATCGGCGCGCGCAGGGTGCCGGCGGCGCGCGCGGCCTGGTAGGCTTCCTTCACTTGGCCGAGAATCTGCGGTTCGCCGAGCACCATCGAATCGAGCCCGGTGGCGACGCGGAACAGATGGCGCACCGCGGCGTCCTCGGCGTGGCGGTAGAGGAACTCCTCGAGCGGCCGGTCGTACAGGCGATGATGGGCGAACAGCCAGTCCTGCGGCACGCGTTCGGCGCCGGCGGCCACCTCGACGTAGAGTTCGGTGCGGTTGCAGGTGGACAGGATCAGCGCCTCGTTCACGCCGGGTTGGCGCGCCAGGTCCGACAATGCCGCCGGCATCGCCTCGGGGGCGAACGCCACCTGCTCGCGCAGCGCGAGCGGCGCGGTCTGGTGGTTGAGTCCGAGGGCGAGCAGGGTCATGGGCGGAGGTGCGCGGGGATCGGCTAAGCTTGAACCTATCTCAAAATCTGCTGCGCTCGACGGCTCACGCGCCGGCGGTGCTCGGAATCCTCATTTACTACCAGTAAACTCCGGTTCCTGCGCTCCAGCGGCGCGCGATCCGTCTTCGCTCGCGACGATTTTGAGATCGGTTCCCGCCATCTTGCGGCCGCCGGCGCGATGCGGAAATTGTGCGGCGCGCGGCCCGGCCATGGCAAGCGCGCCGCACCGGCGGACCGACGCGACACGAGGAGTGGAAAAGTATACATGATCGCATGGCATCGTCACCTGGGTGCGATCGGCGCGTTCGCCGTGCTTGTGCTCGCCGGCTGCGCGGCGCTGCCCGCCGCGCGGCCGCCGGCGCCGCCGCAGCCGTTGCGGCGGCTGGCGCTGCCGGCGCAGCCCGCCGACGATCCGCTGGCGCTGGTGCTGGCGGGCGAGTTCGCGCTCGCCGCGGGCGATCTCGCCGCGGCGGCGGCGGACTACGTCCGCGCGGCGCAGGCGAGCGGCGATCCGGCGATCGCGGCGCAGGCCGCCCGGGTGGCGGTCGCCGCCCGGCAGTGGCCGCAGGCGCACGACGCGCTCGCACGCTGGCAGGCGCTGGCCCCGAACGACACCGACCTGATCCCGCTGCGCGCCGCGCTGGCGTTGCACGACGCCCGGCCGGACGCGGCCTATGCCGATCTGCTCACCCTGGCGCGCCAACCCGACGCCAGGGGCTGGCGCAGCGTCGCCCAGGTGCTCGTCGATGCGCAGGACAAGAAGCAGGCCGCAGACGTGCTCGAGCGGCTGGCCACGCCGGAATTGCTCGGCGGCAAGGTCGAGGTGTGGGTGGCGGTCGGCCAGTTGGCCGTGCGCCTCGGCGATCAGCCGCTGGCGCAACGCTTGGCGCGCGAGGCGGTACGCAACTTCGGCAGCGCCGACGCCTACGTCTTCGCCGCGCAGACCTGCCTCGTCGCCGGCGACAAGGCCGGCGCGCGCGCCACGTTCGCCGAGGGGCTCCGGCGCAATCCCAAGGACCGGCACCTGCGCAACGCCTATGCGGCCACGCTCGGCGAGCTCGGCGACAACGCCGCGGCGGCGCGCCTGCTCGCCGAGGGCGCGCAGGACGACTACAGCTACACCGCACGCGCGGCCTATGCGGCGCGCGCCGATGACAAGGCTCTGATCGAGGCGCTGTACCGCGAGCTCAAGGCGCTGCCGCCGCCGCATTCGGGGGCGCGGCTCCATCTGCTCGGCGAGCTCGCTGAGCTGCTCGAGCGCAAGGCCGAGGCGCTCGCCTGGTACCGCCAGGTGCCGGCCGACGACGAGCACGTCGCCGACGCGCAGATGCGCAGCGCCCTGCTGCTCGATGCCACCGACAAGACCGCCGAGGCGATCGCGCTGTTGCACCAGCTGCAGGCGCGTGCGGGCGACGATGCCAAGACGCTGGGCGAGGTGTTTCTGCTCGAGGCGGAGATCCTGCACAAGCGCCAGCGCGATGACGAGGCGCTCGCGGTGTACGATCGCGGCCTGAACGCGCTGCCCGACGACACCCGGCTGCTCTACGGCCGGGCCCTGCTCAACGACGACCTCGACCGGATCGACGCGGCGGTGCGCGATCTGCGCCGGGTGCTCGAGCTCAAACCGAACGATGCCGACGCATTGAACGCGCTCGGCTACACCCTCGCCGACCGCACCGATCGGCAGACCGAGGCCTTGAGCCTGATCCAGCGCGCGCTCGCGCTCAAGCCGGACGAGCCGGCGATCATCGACAGTCTGGGCTGGGTGCAGTACCGGCTCGGTCACCTCGACGAGGCGGAAAAACAGTTGCGCACGGCGTATTCCAGGCAACCCGACGCCGAGATCGCCGCGCACCTCGGCGAAGTGCTGTGGGTTTCCGGGCAGAAGGACGAGGCGCGCAAGGTCTGGGAGCAGGGGCGCAAGAAGGACGCGAAGAACAAGGTGCTGCTGGAAACCATCAAGCGGCTGGGATCATGAGCCTGCGTCGCGCGTGGCCGCTGTGGCTGGCGCTGCTCGCGCTCGGCGCCTGCGCCCCCGTGCGGCTGCGCGAATCGCCGCAGGCCGAAGCCGCGCAGGCGGCACGCGAAGCCGCACTCGGTCCGCGCATGCAGTGGACCTTGACAGCGCACATCGCCGTGTCCGACGGACACGACGGTGGCAGCGGCGAGCTGACCTGGCGGCAGGACGGGGCGCGCTACGACTTCTCGGTACGCGCGCCGGTGACCGGCCGTACTTGGCATCTCGCCGGCGATGCCGACGGCGCCGTGCTGGAAGGCGTGGATCCGCAGCCGCTGCACGGCGACGACGGCGCCATGCTGTTGCGCGAGCGGCTGGGCTGGGACGTCCCGCTCGCCGATCTCGCCGCCTGGGTGCGCGGCCTGCGCGCGGCCGCGGCGCCGGCCGAAGTGCGATACGACGCCGCCCAGCGTCCCGCGGTGATCGCGCAGGCGGGCTGGCGCGTGGAATACCGCGACTGGTTCGACGACCACGACCCGCCGCTGCCGCGCAAGGTCTACGCCAGCCGCGGCCCGGCGCACGTGCGGCTGGTGGTCGAAAGCTGGGATCTCAAGCCGTAGCCGGAGCGGCCCCAGGGCGCCGACGGCGTGTGGCGGATCTCGGAGATGTGACATGCGCGCGATCGCGATCGGGTTGCTGGCCGTGAATGCGGCACTGGCCGGTGCGGGCGAGTCGTCCGAATACGCGACGGCCCCGCTCAGCCGCTCGGCGATGTTCTCCGCCAAGAGCGGAACCGTGCTCGATGCGGAAACCGGCGCGGGCATCGCCGGGGCGACGGTCATCGCCTCGTGGCACATCCACAGCACGGGTTGGGAGCGCGACGGCGGCGGCTGCGTGGTGCGCCACATCGTGTCAACCGACGCGGCGGGCAATTTCATCCTGCCGGACGTGTCCGCCAGCCCCTGGTTCCATCTGCCGCGGGCATCCGTGGCCGAGCGCATCCAGGCGCTGGCCGGGTATACGGATTTCGCCTGGTACCTTGCCGTGTACAAGCCGGGCTACCTGCGTCGGGGCGATGCGGAATCGCTCGCGCGCAACACCGAACAGAATCCGGCGTTCCTCGATTGGGAATGGAAGCCGCCGCGCGTCCACGCCACGCGCGACGGGTATCGGGTGGTGTCGATCGCGCTCGCCAAGGACCGCCTGCCGCCGGCGCAGGAGATGTTGTATCTGGCGAAGATCCAGCGATTCGCCGACTGCCACCCGAATCCGCCGGTGCCGCCCTCGCCGCACCACGACGCCTTGCTCGAGCAGATACGACAGGTCGTCCGGCCGATTCCGTGTTCCCTGCCGGAGACCACGCCGATTCCGGCGTGGGCGGCCGCGGCGTTTTACCAACTGGATGGGGGTGGCGATCCGGATCATGAGCCCCACTTTCGGAGTGGGCAGGGAACTGCCGATACCTTTTACAGCCGCATGGGGATAGCGGCCGCTGGCGGACCCATGAGCTTGAATTGGCACGATACGACCGCTGGCGTTCTGTGCTGGGCCCAAGGACAAAGGGAGACGAAACCATGAAATCGAAGGTCGTTGCCTTCTCGGTGGGCGCATTGATGTCGAATCACGCTCTGGCATACGACGCTGAAACGCACGGCTTCATTACCTACAACGCTTTTCAGGAGTCCGTACTCGCGCAGTCCGGCGCTGGTTCGACTATTCATCTCCTTGGGCTGGATCGACTGGATGCTCCGTTGCCGTTTCATATCTACTGGAACAGCCAGCAGCCCATCGCGCAGAATCCCGATTCGTATGTCGATGCGGTGATGCTGCGGCAGCCCAACGAGTATGAGCGCTGTCAATTGCAGAACCTGGAAAAGGTGGCGTTCTTCGATGTCACCGATCCGATGTTGAGTAACGGAAGTGTCACGTTTTTTCCGATCCACAATTGGCTTTTGCGCGGCGCCTTGCGCGAAGACGATCTCACCCATGCGGGTTATGTTGTGGCGCATGCGGATTGTGGCGAACCGGAGCCCGATCCGAACGGCCCGATCAACCGGGTGATGAATCATTTCTACGACCCGATCCAACAGCGCAGGGGCCAGCGTCTGGGCGCGCCGATCCAGCCGATGTATCTGGAACCGGCCGACGGCGGCACGCCGCCGACCGACGTGGACGCGGTGCCGCTGCCGGCATTCGCGGGCCTGAGCGTGCTGGCGCAGGGCACGATCCGTTTCGACAGCGACCCGACCCTGCTCGCCTGTCCGGTGCAGCCGACCGGCGCGCCGGTGACGGCCGAATCGGCGAGCTTGCTCGACTACCTCGACGCGCTGGAAACTGCCCGCGATCTCGGCGTGAGCGGGGAGAAACATGCGACACTCACGCAGTACCACTGAATCTCGTCAATGACTCCCGCTTGGACCGCTTGGCCCGCGCCGGCCAAATTGAATCTTTTTCTGCACATCGTCGGCCGCCGCGCCGACGGTTATCACTTGTTGCAGACGGTGTATCAACTGCTCGATTGGGGCGATTGCGTGCGCCTGCGTCCGCGCCGCGATGGCACCATCGTGCGCACGGCGGGACTCGTGGCGCTCCCGCCCGAACGCGATCTCGCCGTGCGCGCGGCGCATGCGCTGCGCGACCACGTCGGCGACGCCACGCTCGGCGCCGAGATTGCGATCGAAAAACGCATCCCGGCCGGCGCGGGATTGGGCGGCGGCAGTTCCGACGCCGCGACCGTGCTGGTCGCGTTGAACGAGCTGTGGGAGCTCGGCCTCGATCCCGCCGCCTTGGCCGCGATCGGACTGCGCCTCGGCGCCGACGTGCCGGTGTTCGTACACGGGCGAAGCGCCTGGGCCGAGGGCATCGGCGAACGCTTGACGCCGATCGCGCTGCCGCCGCGATCCTACGTCATCGTCGATCCGCGCGTGGTCGTGCCGACCGCCGAGTTGTTCCAAGACCCTGAATTGACACGAAACTCGGCGCCGATGACAATATCGCGTTTCCTCGAGGGAGCCGAGACCGCGAACGCGTTCGCGCCGATCGTGCGCCGGCGTTTTCCGCAGGTGGCGGCCGCGCTGGATTGGCTCGGTCGCTACGGCGCGGCGCGGCTCTCGGGTTCCGGCGGCTGCGTGTTCGCGGCGCTGGACGAGGCGGCCGCCGCGGCCGCGCTCCGCGAGTGTCCGCCGCAGTTCGCGGCGTGGCGCGCCGCGGGCGTCGAGCGGTCGCCGTTGCACGCGGCGCTGGCGCGGCATCGGGCGTGAGGCGGGATGCGATTTGCGTGAAGCCGCGATCGGCGGTTTCATCCGGGCAAGCGGTGGGACGTCGCCAAGTTGGTAAGGCACGGGATTTTGATTCCCGCATTCGTAGGTTCGAGTCCTACCGTCCCAGCCACCTTGCCGGAGCCGCCGCGGCGGGCGCGCAAGCGGCACCGGAGCCGTGCCGAGGTGGGGTTGGCATGTGTGGTTTCGGTTCGGGCGTAAGGCACGGGGGCGCGGTGTGACGACGGCGAACATGGTGGGCTTTGCGGGCGCGCAAGCGCGCGAGCGCGAGCGCGAGCAGCGCGGCTTGCTGGTGTTCACCGGCAACTCCAATCGCGCGCTGGCGCAGGATGTCTGCCACAAGCTCGGCGTGCCGCTCGGCAAGGCGCTGGTCAGCCGGTTTTCCGACGGCGAGGTGCAGGTCGAGATCGAGGAGAACGTGCGCCGGCAGGAGGTCTACGTGCTGCAATCGACCTCGGCGCCGACCGCGGACAATTTCATGGAACTGCTCGTGCTGGTGGACGCGCTCAAGCGCGCCTCGGCGGCAAGCGTGACCGCGGTGATCCCGTATTTCGGCTATGCGCGCCAGGACCGCCGGCCGCGCTCGGCGCGGGTGCCGATCACCGCCAAGGTGGCGGCGAAGATGATCGGCACGGTCGGTACCGACCGCGTGCTCACCGTGGACCTGCACGCCGACCAGATCCAGGGGTTTTTCGACATCCCGGTGGACAATGTATACTCCTCGCCGGTGCTGCTCGCCGACATCTGGCGGGTGCACGGCGGTTCGGATCTGATCGTGGTCAGTCCGGACGTCGGCGGCGTGGCGCGCGCCCGCGCGATCGCCAAGCGGCTCGACGATGCCGACCTCGCCATCATCGACAAGCGCCGGCCGCGGCCGAACGAGGCCACGGTGATGAACATCATCGGCGAGGTCGAAGGCAAGGTGTGCGTGCTGATCGACGACATCGTCGACACCGCCGGCACGTTGTGCGCGGCGGCGGCGGCGCTGAAGAAGAGCGGCGCGCGCAAGGTCGTGGCGTACTGCACCCATCCGGTGCTGTCCGGCGCGGCGATCCAGAATCTCAACGGCTCGCAGCTCGACGAGCTGGTGGTGACCGACACGATCCCGTTGTCGGAGGCGGCGCGTGGGTGCCGCCGCATCCGCCAGTTGAGCGTGGCCGAACTGCTCGCCGAGACGATCCGCCGCATCGCCTTCGGCGAGTCGGTGAGCAGTTTGTATGTGGATTAGGGCCGAGGGCTGAGGGCCGAGGGCAGAAGAGCGGAGCTCCGCTTTTCAGCCCTCAGCCCTGGGTCCTTGGCCCTCACCGCTCTCCTGGTCGCGGGAGAGTTTCTTTCCCGCCGCGAGGCGGATTCATCGAAACCGAGGCAATCATCATGGCAACGATTCACGAAATTCCGGCGGAAAGCCGCCGCGACGAGGGCAAAGGTGCGAGCCGCCGCCTGCGTCGCACCGGCAAGGTGCCGGCGATCCTGTATGGCAACGACCAGGCGCCGGAGAGCATCCAGCTCGACCACAACACGGCGTGGCTGGCAGCGCAGAACGAGTGGTTCTACTCGGCGATCCTCGATCTCAAGCTCGACGGCAAGACCCAGCGCGTGCTGCTGCGCGATCTGCAGCGGCATCCGTTCCGTGCGCAGTTGCTGCATCTCGATTTCCAGCGCATCGACGAGAACAAGCCGATCCGCCTGCGCGTGCCGCTGCACTTCCTCAACCAGGAGAAGTCGCCGGCCGGCAAGACCTCCGGCGTGCTGATCTCGCACGCGCTGACCGACATCGAAATCTCCTGTCTGCCGAAGGATCTGCCGGAGTTCATCGCGGTGGATCTCGCCGAGCTCAAGGTCGGCGACATCGTCCACCTGTCCGATCTCAAGCTGCCGCCGGGCGTGGAGATTCCGGAGCTGCGTCTCGGCAAGGAGCACGACGCCGCGGTCGTCACCGCCCAGGAGCTCAAGGAGGAGGTCGAGGCGGCGCCGGTGGTCGAAGGCGAAGCCGCAGCGGCCGGCGCCACGGCGGCCGCGCCGGCGGGCGCCACGGCAGCGGCCGGCGGAACGGCGGCCGCCGCGCCTGCGGCCAAGAAGGAAGAAAAGAAGTAATCGCCGGAGCGTGACTCTCCCCGCCGCGCGGGGAGAGTCGCGGGGCCGGAACCGGCGCGATGGCGGGCTTGCGTCTCTTGGTCGGCCTCGGCAACCCCGGGGCCGAATATCTGCGCACCCGGCACAACGCCGGGTTCTGGTTCATCGACGCGCTCGCCGCGCGCATGGAGGCGCGCTTCGGTTTGGAGTCCAAGCTGCACGCCGAAACCGCAAAAGCGGTGTGCGCGGGCCGCTCGTTGTGGCTGCTCAAACCGGCGACGTTCATGAACCACAGCGGTCGTGCCGTGGCGGCGGCATTGCGCTACTGGAAGATCGCGCCCGAGGAGTGCCTGATCGCGCACGACGATCTCGATCTGCCGCCCGGTGTCGCGCGGTTGAAATTCGACGGCGGCCACGGCGGCCAGAACGGCCTGCGCGACATCATCGCCGTGCTCGGTCACGGGCGTTTCCATCGTCTGCGTCTCGGCATCGGTCATCCCGGCCACAAGGATCGCGTCACGCCCTGGGTGCTGGGTCGGCCGTCCGCCAACGACGAGGCGGCGATGCTGGAGGCGGTCGCGCGCAGCCTCGAGGTGCTGCCGCTCGCGATCGCGGGCGACTTCAACGAGGCGATGAAGCGGTTGCACACGGCCATGGTGAGCCGTGAGCGGTGAGCGGTGAGCGGATGTTCCGCTCCGGACCGCTCACCGCTGACTGCTCACCGCTCACAGGATTCTCATGGGTATAAAATGCGGCATCGTCGGCCTGCCGAACGTCGGCAAGTCGACTCTATTCAATGCATTGACCAAGGCCGGCATCGCCGCGGCCAACTTCCCGTTCTGCACCATCGACCCGAACGTCGGCGTGGTGCCGGTGCCGGATCCGCGTCTCGAGCAACTCGCCGCGATCGTCAAGCCGCAGAAAGTCGTGCCGACCGCGGTCGAGTTCGTCGACATCGCCGGCCTGGTCGCCGGCGCCTCCAAGGGCGAGGGTCTCGGCAACAAGTTCCTCGCGCACATCCGCGAGGTGGACGCGATCGCGCACGTGGTGCGCTGCTTCGAGCACCCCGACGTCGTGCACGTCGCCGGTCGCGTCGATCCGATCGCCGACATCGAGACGATCGACACCGAGCTCGCGCTCGCCGATCTCGAGTCGGTGGAAAAGGCGCTCGCCCGGGTCGAGCGCGCGGCCAAGGCCAACGACAAGGAGGCGCTGGCCCGGCGCCCGGTGCTGCAGAAGCTGGCGGCCGGCCTGAACCAGGGCAAGCCCGCGCGCAGTCTCGGCCTGGACGCGGAGGAGCGCGCGCTGGTACGCGATGCGTTCCTGCTCACGCTCAAGCCGCTGATGTACATCGCCAACGTCAAGGAGGACGGTTTCCGCGACAATCCGCACCTCGAGGCGGTGCGTGCGCGCGCCGCCGCCGAGGGCGCCGAAGTCGTGCCGGTGTGCGCGGCGATCGAGGAGGAGCTGGCGAAGCTCGACGACGCCGACCGCGATGCCTTCCTCGAGGACATGGGGCTCGAGGAGCCGGGCCTGAACCGCGTGATCCGCGCCGCCTACCGGCTGCTCGGCCTGCAAACCTACTTCACCGCCGGCGAGAAGGAGGTGCGGGCCTGGACGGTCAAGCGCGGCGCCACCGCGCCGCAGGCGGCCGGCGTGATCCACACCGACTTCGAACGCGGCTTCATCCGCGCCGAGACGATCGCCTACGACGACTACATCAAGTACCAGGGCGAGGCCGGTGCCCGCGAGGCGGGACGGCTGCGTCTCGAAGGCAAGGACTACGTCGTCCAGGAAGGCGACGTGCTGCACTTCCGCTTCAACGTCTGATAGCTTGCTCGCCAGTTTCTCGGGAGAGTGCGCCATGCCCGGTCAGGATCGCGAAGTCCGCTTCTGTTTCCTCGCCCAGCCGACCGACGTCAACTTCGGCGGCAAGGTGCACGGCGGCATGGTGATGAAGTGGATCGATCAGGCCGGCTACGCCTGTGCCGTGGGCTGGAGCGGCAAGTACTGCGTCACCGTCGCGGTCGGTGGCATCCGCTTCGTGCAGCCGATCATGATCGGCGACCTGGTCACCGTGCACTGCCAGCTCATCTACACCGGCAACACCAGCATGCACTTTGCGGTGGACGTGCTGGCCCGCAACCTGGCCAGCGGCAGGGAAGTGCTCGCCACCCATTGCGTGATCGTGATGGTCGCGACCGACGATGCCGGCAAGCCCACGCCGGTGCCGAAATGGCAGCCGCAGAGCGACGACGACAAGGCGCTCGCGGTCTACGCGCAGAAACTGATGGAACTGGACAAGAACATCGAGCAGGAAATCGCCCGCTATCGCGATGCCGCGCACCTGCCGCATCCCGGTGGCGGTGCCGGCTAGCATTTTCCGTGCCGCCTTGACAATGGGAGTTGGCGGGGCAGAAAATATCCGGCTCTGCGCGGAGGAGGGCTATCCGAGCGCTGGCTAGCGTCTTCCCAAGCGCCAGCTAGCATCTTCGGTGGTTCGACAAATTCGCCGGGAGCGAATTTGAACATTCCGCGAAGCGGAATGGCCCGCAGGGCGGAGGGCAGGATGCCCGGAGTCATCCACCTCCCCATGAAGGAAGGTAGGCGTTTTCAAGAACTGAATACGGAGGGATACCCAAGCGGCCAACGGGGGCAGACTGTAAATCTGCTGGCTTACGCCTTCGGTGGTTCGAATCCACCTCCCTCCACCATCTGAGGACAGAGGACTGATGACAGAAGACAGAACGGAAGACGGAACCTGAGACGAGAGAACGGAAACTGCGATTCTGCGCTCGACAGTATCCGTCCGGCAGTCGACCGAAGACTTTTCAGTCATCTGTCATCTGTCTTCTGTCATCAGACCGCGGGAGTAGTTCAATGGTAGAACTGTAGCCTTCCAAGCTACTAGTGCGGGTTCGATTCCCGTCTCCCGCTCCATTGAGTGACGATCCGCGGGTGATCGATCGACGCAGGATGCGCCAACGCTGCGCGAAGCGCAGCAGGAGCCGGCCCGAACCTGCGTCGGACCGGTGACGCGAAAGTTGCGGCGAGGATGCCCAATCTTTCGAAAATTGAGTATGCACGCTCACGTAGCTCAGTCGGTAGAGCACCTCCTTGGTAAGGAGGAGGTCGCTGGTTCGATTCCAGTCGTGAGCACCAGCTTGTCGTGAAACGCACGAGACATCTCCTCAACTCAACCAGCTTGAACGAATCGGGGTCTGGCGTATGTCCAAGGAAAAATTCGAACGCAAGAAGCCGCATGTGAACGTGGGCACGATCGGTCACGTGGACCACGGCAAGACGACGCTGACGGCGGCGCTGACGAAGGTGGGTGCGGAGCGCTTTGGCGGCGAGTTCAAGGCGTACGACCAGATCGACGCGGCGCCGGAGGAGAAGGCGCGCGGGATCACGATTTCGACGGCGCACGTGGAGTACGAGTCGCCGAAGCGGCACTACGCGCACGTGGACTGTCCGGGCCATGCCGACTACGTGAAGAACATGATCACGGGTGCGGCGCAGATGGACGGTGCGATTCTGGTGGTGTCGGCGGCGGACGGTCCGATGCCGCAGACGCGCGAGCACATTCTGCTGGCGCGGCAGGTGGGTGTGCCGTACATCGTGGTGTACATGAACAAGGCGGACATGGTGGACGATCCGGAGCTTTTGGAGCTGGTGGAGATGGAGGTCCGGGATCTGCTGACGAAGTACAACTTTCCGGGGGACAAGACGCCGATCATCAAGGGGTCGGCGCTGAAGGCGCTGGAGGGGGACCAGAGCGAGATCGGGGTGCCGTCGATCGTGAAGCTGGTGGACGCGCTGGACACGTACATTCCGGAGCCCAAGCGCGACATTGACAAGCCGTTCCTGCTGCCGGTGGAGGACGTGTTCTCGATTTCGGGACGCGGCACGGTGGTGACGGGTCGCGTGGAGCGCGGCGTGATCAAGGTGGGCGACGAAGTGGAGATCGTGGGTCTGCGGCCGACGCAGAAGACGACGTGCACGGGCGTGGAGATGTTCCGCAAGCTGCTGGACGAGGGCCGTGCGGGCGACAACGTGGGCGTGCTGTTGCGCGGCACGAAGCGTGACGAGGTGGAGCGCGGCCAGGTGCTGTGCAAGCCGGGTTCGATCACGCCGCACACGGACTTCGAGGCGGAGGTGTACGTGCTGTCGAAGGAGGAAGGCGGGCGGCACACGCCGTTTTTCAAGGGCTACCGGCCGCAGTTCTATTTCCGGACGACGGACGTGACGGGCAGCGTGGAGTTGCCGGCGGGAGTGGAGATGGTGATGCCGGGCGACAACATCAAGATGGTGGTGAGCCTGATTGCGCCGATCGCGATGGAGGAGGGCTTGCGGTTTGCGATCCGCGAGGGCGGCCGCACGGTGGGCGCGGGCGTGGTGGCGAAGATCATCAAGTGACCGCAGGATGCGGCCATGCCGGACGGTACAGGGAAGTACGCTGATCCGGGATCCGGCGCTTCGAGGCGCAACAAGATCAAGAACTGGATTCCCGCTTTCGCGGGAATGACGAGCAGAGAAAGCGCGAGGCGATGAAAAATCGCCTCGAACTGAACAACAACATTGTTTGAGGAAACGACACAAGACTTACGCCAGTAGCTCAATTGGCAGAGCAGCGGTCTCCAAAACCGCAGGTTGGGGGTTCGAGTCCCTCCTGGCGTGCCAGATCAGAGGACAGAGGACAGAGGACAGAGGGTGGAGCGTGGTTGCGCCTTTTGTCTTCTGTGATCAGTCAGCCGACAATGAACGCAAAGATTGAACAAGCCGACGCCGCCTCCGTGGCGGACATCGCCAAGCTGGTCGTGGCGCTCGCGATCATCGCCGCCGGCGTGGTCGGTTATTACTGGTACAACGAGCTGGCGTCGTGGCAGCGTCTGCTGATGCTGCTCGGCGGGTTCGTGGGCGGCGGTGCGGTCGGTTATTTCACCCGTACCGGCCGCGCGCTGCACGAGTACCTGAGCGAATCCCTGTTCGAGCTGCGCAAGGTCGTGTGGCCGACGCGCCAGGAAACGGTGCAGACGACGCTGGTCATCATCCTCGTGGTGGTGATTCTGAGCGTGCTGCTCGGGCTGATCGACCTGTTCCTGAACTGGGCGATCCTGCAGCATCTGCTCAAGCTGGGGCATTGACGATGAACACGGGCACCAAACGCTGGTACGTCGTCCACGCCTATTCGGGCTTCGAGCACCAGGTCGCGCGCGCGCTCAAGGAGCGCATCGCGCGCGCCGGCATGCAGCACAAGTTCGGCGAGGTGCTGGTGCCGACCGAGGAAGTGGTCGAGATGCGCGGCGGCCAGAAGCGCCGCAGCGAGCGCAAGTTCTTCCCCGGCTACGTGCTGGTGCAGATCGAGACCAACCAGGAAGGCAAGGCGCCGAAGATCGACGACGAATCCTGGCACCTGATCAAGGAGACGCCGAAGGTGATGGGTTTCATCGGCGGCACCGCCGACCGCCCGCTGCCGATCAAGGACAGCGAAGCCGACGCCATCCTGCAACGTGTGCAGGAAGGCGTCGAGAAGCCGAAGCCGAAAGTGCTGTTCGAACCGGGCGAGATGGTGCGCGTGATCGACGGGCCGTTCAACGACTTCAACGGCGTGGTCGAGGAAGTGAACTACGAGAAGAACCGCCTGCGCGTCGCGGTGCTGATTTTCGGGCGCTCGACGCCGGTGGAATTGGAATTCGGTCAGGTCGAGAAGGCCTGATCCAGGAGGGCTGAGAGCTGAGGGCTGAGAGCTGAAAAAAGATTACGGCGCGCCGCGCTCTTGATCTTCAGCCCTCAGCCCTCGGCCCTCGGCCCTGATCTCAACGAAGCGAGGAGCCTGACCACAGGCGTTCGGACTCGCAGGAGCAAAAGCAATGGCAAAGAAGGTTGTTGGGTATATCAAGCTGCAGGTGAAAGCCGGGCAGGCGAATCCGTCGCCGCCGGTCGGTCCCGCGCTCGGTCAGCGCGGCCTCAACATCATGGAGTTCTGCAAGGCGTTCAACGCCGCCACGCAGAAGATGGAGCCGGGTCTGCCGATCCCGGTGATCATCACCTGCTACTCCGACCGCAGCTTCACGTTCGTCATGAAGACGCCGCCGGCGACGGTGCTGCTGAAGAAGGCGGCGGGCATCGAATCCGGCAGCAAGCGGCCGAACACCGAAAAGGTGGGCAAGGTCACGCGCAAGCAGCTCGAGGAGATCGCCAAGGCCAAGATGCCCGATCTCACGGCGGCCGACATGGACGCCGCGGTGCGCACCATCGCCGGCAGCGCGCGCAGCATGGGCCTGGTGACGGAGATCTGACCATGGCGAAGATCAGCAAACGATTCAAGGCGATGCAGGGCAAGGTCGTTCCGGGCAAGACCTATCCGGTCGACGAGGCGCTGAAGATCCTCAAGGAAACCGCCAAGACCAAGTTCGTCGAGTCGGTGGACGTGGCGATCCGGCTCGGCATCGATGCGAAGAAGTCGGACCAGGGCGTGCGCGGCTCGACGCTGCTGCCGCACGGCACCGGCAAGACCGTGCGCGTGGCGGTGTTCTGCCCGCCGGGCGAGAAGGCGGAAGCCGCCAAGGCCGCCGGCGCGGACGTGGTCGGCATGGAGGACCTGGCCGAGAAGATGCAGGCCGGCGATCTCAACTTCGGCCGCGTCATCGCCACGCCGGACGCCATGCGCGTGGTCGGCAAGCTCGGCCAGTTGCTCGGCCCGCGCGGCCTGATGCCGAATCCGAAGGACGGTTCGGTCACGCCCGACGTGGTCACCGCGGTGAAGAACGCCAAGGCCGGTCAGGTCAAGTACCGCAACGACAAGGCCGGCATCGTGCACTGCTCGATCGGCAAGGTGAATTTCGAGGTCAACGCGCTCAAGGAGAACCTGCACGCGCTGCTCGCCGACCTGATGAAGGCCAAGCCGGCCTCGGCGAAGGGACAGTTCCTGCAGAAGGTCTCGCTGTCGAGCACGATGGGTCTCGGCATCACCGTGGATCAATCCACGCTGCCGCTGTAAGTCTTGCGCCCCTCTCCCGTCGGAGCGGGGCGGCGGTGAGGGTTCGGGATCGGATCGAGGTCGACGAGTGACCGAACCCTCATCCGGCGCTTTGCGCCACCTTCTCCCGGTGGGAGAGGGCGAGCAACAAATTTGAGGGCTCCGCTCGCAGCGATGCGAGCGGGCCGTCAAAGACCGCAGGTGGTCGCGCGTCGTCGCAGGGAGGCACTCGCCGGCAGGAGCCGGATCGCGAGCGGCGCAAGACCTTAATCGGCACGGAAGCCCGCCTGCGCAGATGGTGTCGCCCGTGAGAAATACGAGCGGTTCGGAACAACCGCTTCGGCACAGGATGTGTCGACGCATCAGGCGCAGGGCGCCTGTGTGGCAAACGCGACGCGGCTCGGCCGCGGCCGTTTGTCGCAGACCGCGGCAGGATGCCCGGTTGTGCACCGGTTTCGAAACGGCCACCAACGTCGGCATCGCGAGGTGCCGGCGGGTCCGACAGGAGTCGGGCTCGCGAAATTCGGTCCGGCGTCGCAGGACGCGTCGCGCCGGGTCCAGTTCGGAAGGTAGCAATGGCACTCAATCTTGAGCAAAAGAAAGTCGTCGTTGCCGAACTGGCGAATGTGGCCGCCAAGGCGCACTCGTTGGTCGCTGCCGAGTATGCCGGTCTTACCGTGGAGCAGCTCACCGAGCTGCGCAAGAAGGCCCGCCAGAGCAAGGTGTTCGTCAAGGTTGCGAAGAACACCCTGGTCTCGCGCGCGGTCGAGGGCACGGACTACGCGTGCGTCAAGGACGCGCTCGTCGGTCCCATGCTCTATGCCTTCTCCCAGGAGGATCCGGGTGCTGCGGGTCGGTTGATCAAGGAGTTTGCCAAGGCGAACGACAAGCTGGTCCCCAAGGTCGTCGCGATCGGCGGACAGATGTACCCGGGCTCTCACGTCGAGAAGCTCGCGTCGCTGCCGACTCGCGAACAGGCGCTGGCGATGCTGATGGGCGTGATGCAGGCGCCGATCAGCAAGCTGGTGCGCACGCTGGCCGAACCCGCCGCGAAACTCGCGCGCGCGGTGGCCGCGGTGCGCGACCAGAAGGCCGCTTGAGGTGGTTCACCGCATCGCCGATCAGGCTGCGTAATTCCATTTTTCAGAGGTAAATCATCATGGCCGTTTCGAAAGAAGAGATCCTGGATGCAATTGGCAACATGAGCCTCATCGACATCACCGAGCTGGTGAAGATGATGGAGGAGAAGTTCGGCGTGTCCGCCGCGGCCCCGGTGGCCGTGGCCGCGGTGGGCGGCGCGGCCGCCGCCGCCGGCGCGGCGCCGGCCGAGGAGAAGACCGAGTTCACCGTGACGCTGAAGGCGTCCGGCGAGAAGAAGGTCGAGGTGATCAAGGCGGTGCGCGCGATCACCGGTCTCGGCCTCAAGGAAGCCAAGGACCTGGTCGAGTCCGCTCCCGCCACCGTCAAGGAAGGCGTGAGCAAGGACGACGCCGCCAAGTTCAAGAAGGAACTGGAAGCCGCCGGCGCGACCGTCGAGATCAAGTAATCGAGTTGGCGAAGTCGCAACGATCGAGCTTCCGTCGAGCCTGGGGGCGCAAGCCCCCGGGCTTTGGCCGTTTCTCCGGGACTGGGGAATCGCGAGGCACGGGTGAGCGGACGCGCTAGCGCGTCCGCCGGACTCAAGGCTCCCGATTCCCGATTCTCGAATTGCAACCCGAGGTGGTGCTGGTCATGAGTTATTCCTTCACCGAAAAGAAGCGCATCCGCAAGAACTTCGGCAAGCGTCCGCAGGTGCTGGACGTGCCGCCGTTGCTGGCGATCCAGACCGACTCCTACCGCGAGTTCCTGCAACTCAACACGGCGGAGAAGGCGCGCGCCGACCACGGTCTGCACGCGGCGCTGAAGTCGGTGTTCCCGATCGTGAGCTATTCCGGCAATGCCGCGCTCGAGTACGTGAGCTACCGCCTCGGCGAGCCGCCGTTCGACGAGCGCGAGTGCCGTTCGCGCGGCATGAGCTACGGCGCGCCGCTGCGCGTGCTGGTGCGGCTGGTGATCTACGACAAGGACAGCCCGGCCGGCGCCAAGGCGGTGAAGTACGTCAAGGAGCAGGAAGTGTACATGGGCGAGCTGCCGCTCATGACCGACACCGGCACCTTCATCATCAACGGCACCGAGCGCGTCATCGTCTCGCAGCTGCACCGCTCGCCGGGCGTGTTCTTCGACCACGACCGCGGCAAGACGCACTCGTCGGGCAAGCTGCTGTATTCGGCGCGCATCATTCCCTACCGCGGCTCGTGGCTGGATTTCGAGTTCGATCCGAAGGACGCGCTGTTCACCCGCATCGACCGGCGCCGCAAGCTGCCGGTGACGATGCTGCTGCGCGCGCTCGGCTACAACAACGAGCAGATGCTCGACGTCTTCTTCGAGAAGAACGTGTTCCATCTCGACAAGAAGAGCGGCGCGCGGCTCGAGCTCGTCGCCGAGCGGCTGCGCGGCGAGACGCTGAATTTCGACCTGCGGGTCGGCGACGAAGTCATCGTCGAGGCCGGCAAGCGCATCACCGCGCGTCACGTGCGCGCGCTGCAGAGCGCGAAGATCAAGAGTCTGGAGGTGCCGGACGAATACCTCGCCGGCCGCATCCTCGCCCACGACGTGATCGACAAGAAGACCGGCGAATTGCTCGCCGCGGCGAATACCGAGCTCGATCTCGCGCACCTCGAGAACTTCCGCAAGGCCGGCGTCGACCAGATCGGCACGTTGTTCGTCAACGATCTCGACCGCGGTCCGTACATCTCCAACACCCTGCGCATCGACCCGACCAAGACCCCGCTCGAGGCGCTGGTCGAGATCTACCGCATGATGAGGCCGGGCGAGCCGCCGACCAAGGAAGCGGCGCAGAACCTGTTCCACAACCTGTTCTTCACCTTCGAGCGCTACGACCTGTCGGGCGTCGGCCGCATGAAGTTCAACCGCCGCGTCGGCCGCAAGGACATCACCGGTCCCGGCGTGCTGTACGACCACCAGTACTTCGCCGCGCGCAACGACGAGGAATCGAAGGCGCTGGTCCGGAAGCTCGGCCAGACCTCCGACATCCTCGACGTGCTCAAGGTGCTGATCGAGATCCGCAACGGTCGCGGCACGGTCGATGACATCGACCACCTCGGCAACCGTCGCGTGCGCTCGGTCGGCGAGATGGCCGAGAACGTGTTCCGCGTCGGCCTGGTGCGCGTTGAACGCGCGGTGAAGGAGCGCCTGTCGCTGGCCGAGGCCGAAGGGCTCACCCCGCAGGACCTGATCAACGCCAAGCCGGTGGCCGCGGCGATCAAGGAGTTCTTCGGCTCCTCGCAGCTCTCCCAGTTCATGGACCAGAACAATCCGCTGTCCGAGGTCACCCACAAGCGCCGCGTCTCGGCGCTCGGACCGGGCGGCCTGACCCGCGAGCGCGCCGGCTTCGAAGTGCGCGACGTGCACCCGACGCATTACGGTCGCGTCTGCACGATCGAGACACCGGAAGGCCCGAACATCGGCCTGATCAATTCGCTCGCGGTCTACGCCCGCACCAACTCCTACGGCTTCCTCGAGACGCCGTACCGCAAGGTGGTCCACGGCAAGGTGAGCGACAAGGTCGAATACCTGTCGGCGATCGAGGAGGGCGAATTCGTCATCGCCCAGGCCAACTCGCCGCTCCACAAGGACGGCAGCTTCGCCGAGGAATTCGTCTCCTGCCGCTTCCGCGGCGAGTCGGAGCTGCGTCCGGCGGCCGAGATCCAGTACATGGACGTCTCGCCGATGCAGACCGTGTCGGTGGCGGCGGCGCTGGTGCCGTTCCTCGAGCACGACGATGCCAACCGCGCGCTGATGGGCGCGAACATGCAGCGTCAGGCGGTGCCGACGCTGCGCTCGCAGGCGCCGCTGGTCGGCACCGGCATCGAGCGCGCGGTGGCGCGCGACTCCGGCGTGACCGCGGTGGCGCGGCGCGGCGGCGTGATCGACCAGGTCGACGCCGGCCGCATCGTGGTGCGTGTGCACGAAAAGGAGATCGGCGAGAACGATCCCGGCGTGGACATCTACACGCTCACCAAGTACACCCGGTCCAACCAGAACACCTGCATGAACCAGCGGCCGCTGGTGAATGTCGGCGACGTCGTGGCCAAGGGTGACGTGCTCGCCGACGGTCCGTCGACGGATCTCGGCGAGCTCGCGCTCGGCCAGAACATGCTGGTCGCGTTCATGCCGTGGAACGGCTACAACTTCGAGGACTCGATCCTGATCTCCGAGCGGGTGGTCCAGGAAGACCGCTACACCACGATCCACATCGAGGAGCTGACCTGCGCGGCGCGCGACACCAAGCTCGGGCCGGAGGAGATCACCGCCGACATCCCGAACGTCAGCGAACAGGCGCTGTCCCGTCTCGACGAGTCCGGCGTCGTCTACATCGGCGCCGAGGTCAAGGCCGGCGACATCCTGGTCGGCAAGGTCACGCCGAAGGGCGAATCGCAGCTCACCCCCGAGGAGAAGCTGCTGCGCGCGATCTTCGGCGAGAAGGCGTCCGACGTGAAGGATTCGAGCCTGCGCGTGCCGCCGGGCATGGACGGCACGGTGATCGACGTCACCGTGTTCACCCGCGACGGCATCGAGAAGGACAAGCGCGCCAAGCAGATCGAGGAGATGGAGATCAAGCGCATCAAGAAGGACTTCGACGACCAGTTCCGCATCCTCGAAGGCGCGATCTACAACCGCCTGCGCACCCAGCTCGTCGGCAAGGCCGCGAACGGCGGCCCGCACGGGCTGAAGAAGGGCGCGGCGATCACCCACGAGTATCTGGACACGCTGAAGAAGGACGAGTGGTTCGCGATCCGCATGAAGGACGAGGACGCGGCCGAGCTGCTGGAGAAGGCGCAGGAGCAGATCAAGGCGCACAAGGCCGAGTTCGACCGGCGCTTCAAGGACAAGCAGGCCAAGATCACGGCCGGCGACGACCTCGCCCCGGGCGTGCTGAAAATGGTAAAGGTATACCTCGCGGTCAAGCGCCGCATCCAGCCGGGCGACAAGATGGCCGGCCGTCACGGCAACAAGGGCGTGGTGTCGATGATCCGTCCGGTCGAGGACATGCCGTTCATGGCCGACGGCACGCCGATCGACATCGTGCTGAACCCGCTGGGCGTGCCTTCGCGCATGAACATCGGCCAGATCCTGGAGACGCACCTCGGCTGGGCGGCGAAGGGACTGGGCGAGAAGATCCGGCGGATGCTCGAGGCGAACGAGAAGGCCGCCGAGGTGCGCAAGTTCCTCGACCAGATCTACAACCACGACAAGGACGGCCTCGGTCAGCGCGTGAACCTGAAGTCGCTGACCGACGAGGAGATCCTCGCGCTCGCGCAGAACCTCCAGCACGGCGTGCCGATGGCCACGCCGGTGTTCGACGGCGCGCACGAGAACGAGATCAAGGCGATGCTCAAGCTCGCGGGTCTGCCGGAGTCCGGCCAGACCACGCTGTACGACGGCCGTACCGGCGAGGCGTTCGATCGCCAGGTCACGGTCGGCTACATGCACATGCTGAAGCTCAATCATCTGGTCGACGACAAGATGCACGCGCGCTCGACCGGGCCGTACTCGCTCGTCACCCAGCAGCCGCTCGGCGGCAAGGCGCAGTTCGGCGGCCAGCGCTTCGGCGAAATGGAGGTCTGGGCGCTCGAGGCCTACGGTGCGGCGTACACGCTGCAGGAAATGCTGACGGTGAAATCCGACGACGTGCCCGGACGCAACCAGATGTACAAGAACATCGTCGACGGCAATCACGAGATGGCGGCCGGCATGCCGGAGTCGTTCAACGTGCTGGTCAAGGAAATCCGCTCGCTGGCGATCAACATGGAGCTGGAGGAGCACTGAGCCGAGAACGGGCTGAGGGCCTAGGGCCGAGGGTCAAGACCCAGCAGACCCCGACGCTCTCGATCTTCAGCCCTCAGCCCTCAGCCCTCGACGAATGATTGCTCCTCCCGGAGAAAAGATAATGAAAGACTTGCTCAACCTCTTCAATCAGCAGCGCCAGACGCTGGATTTCGACTCGATCAAGATCGGTCTGGCCTCGCCGGAGCTGATCCGCTCCTGGTCGTACGGCGAAGTGAAGAAGCCGGAGACGATCAACTACCGCACGTTCAAGCCGGAGCGCGACGGCCTGTTCTGCGCGGCGATCTTCGGTCCGATCAAGGACTACGAGTGCCTGTGCGGCAAGTACAAGCGCATGAAGCACCGCGGCGTGGTCTGCGAGAAGTGCGGCACCGAGGTGACCCTGACCAAGGTGCGCCGCGAGCGCATGGGCCACATCGAGCTGGCGAGCCCGGTCGCGCACATCTGGTTCCTCAAGTCGCTGCCCTCGCGCATCGGCCTGATGCTCGACATGACCCTGCGCGACATCGAGCGCATCCTCTATTTCGAGGCCTATGTCGTGATCGATCCGGGCCTGACGCCGCTCAACCGCGGCGATCTGCTGACCGAGGAGCAGTACCTGCAGGCGGTGGAGGAGCACGGCGACGAGTTCGACGCCCGGATGGGCGCCGAGGCGGTCTACGAGCTGCTCAAGACCATCGACCTCAACGCCGAACTGCTGCGCCTGCGCGAGGAGATCGCCAGCACCAATTCCGAGACCAAGTTGAAGCGCCTGTCCAAGCGCATCAAGCTGGTCGAAGCGTTCATCGAATCCGGCAACCGGCCGGAATACATGGTGTTGACGGTGTTGCCGGTGCTGCCGCCGGATCTGCGTCCGCTGGTGCCGCTCGAGGGCGGCCGCTTCGCGACCTCCGATCTCAACGACCTGTATCGCCGCGTCATCAACCGCAACAACCGCCTCAAGCGGCTGCTCGAGCTCAACGCGCCGGACATCATCGTGCGCAACGAGAAGCGCATGCTCCAGGAAGCGGTCGATGCGCTGATGGACAACGGCCGCCGCGGCCGCGCCATCACCGGCACCAACAAGCGCCCGCTGAAGTCGCTCGCCGACATGATCAAGGGCAAGCAGGGCCGCTTCCGCCAGAACCTGCTCGGCAAGCGCGTCGATTATTCCGGTCGCTCGGTGATCGTGGTCGGTCCGACGCTCAAGCTGCACGAATGCGGCCTGCCGAAGAAGATGGCGCTCGAGCTGTTCAAGCCGTTCATCTTCTCCAAGCTGCAACGTCGCGGTCTCGCCACCACGATCAAGGCGGCGAAGAAGAAGGTCGAGAGCGAAAGTCCCGAGGTCTGGGACATCCTCGAGGAGGTGATCCGCGAGCATCCGGTGCTGCTGAACCGCGCGCCGACCCTGCACCGCCTCGGCATCCAGGCGTTCGAGCCGGTGCTGATCGAGGGCAAGGCGATCCAGTTGCACCCGCTGGTGTGCACCGCGTTCAACGCCGACTTCGACGGCGACCAGATGGCGGTGCATGTGCCGCTGTCGCTGGAGGCCCAGCTCGAGGCGCGCGCGCTGATGATGTCCTCGAACAACATCCTGTCGCCGGCCAACGGCGATCCGATCATCGTGCCGACCCAGGACGTCGTGCTTGGGCTGTACTACATGACCCGCGAGCTGATCAACGTCAAGGGCGAGGGCATGGTGTTCGCCAACACCGCCGAGGCGCACCGCGCCTACGACAATCGCGTCGTCGATCTGCATGCCAGGGTCAAGGTGCGCATCCGCGAGGTTGAGATCGACGACAAGACCCGCGAGCGCCGCACGCGCACGACGCTGCACGACACCACCGTCGGCCGCGCGCTGCTGTCCGAGATCCTGCCCGAGGGCCTGCCGTTCGCGCTGATCAACCTGGAGCTCACCAAGAAGGCGATCTCGCGGCTGATCAACGCCTGCTATCGCCAGCTCGGCCTGAAGGAAACCGTGGTGTTCGCCGACAAGCTGATGTACACCGGCTTCCACTACGCCACCCGCGCCGGCATCTCGATCGGCATCGACGACATGAAGATTCCGCCGGAGAAGAAGGCGATCCTCGATGCGGCCGAGAAGGACGTGAAGGAGATCCAGGAGCAGTTCGCGTCCGGCCTGGTCACCGCCGGCGAGCGCTACAACAAGGTGGTCGACATCTGGTCGCGCACCAATGAGCAGGTGGCCGCGGCGATGATGCGCGGCATCGGCATCGACAAGGTCAAGACCGCCAAGGGCGAGGCGGTCGAGCAGAAGTCGATGAACTCGCTGTTCATCATGGCCGATTCCGGTGCGCGCGGCTCGGCGGCGCAGATCCGCCAGCTCGCCGGCATGCGCGGCCTGATGGCGCGGCCGGACGGCTCGATCATCGAGACGCCGATCAAGGCGAACTTCCGCGAAGGTCTCGATGTGCTGCAGTACTTCAACTCGACGCACGGCGCGCGCAAGGGTCTGGCCGACACCGCGCTCAAGACCGCGAACTCGGGTTACCTCACCCGCCGTCTGGTCGATGTCGCCCAGGACGTGGTGGTGACCGAGCAGGATTGCGGCACGCTCGCCGGCCTCACCATGACGCCGATCGTCGAAGGCGGCGACGTGGTCGAACCGCTGCGCGATCGCGTGCTCGGCCGCATCGTCGCCGCCGACGTCTACGCGCCGGGCAACGACGAGGAGCCGATCGTCACGCGCAACACGCTGCTCGACGAGAAGCTGGTCGAGAAGCTCGAGACGGTCGGCGTGCAGTCGGTCAAGGTGCGCTCGCCGATCACCTGCGAATCGAGCTTCGGCGTGTGCGCGCTGTGCTACGGTCGCGATCTCGCGCGCGGGCACCTGGTCAACCTCGGCGAGGCGGTCGGCGTGATCGCCGCGCAGTCGATCGGCGAACCCGGCACCCAGCTCACCATGCGCACGTTCCACATCGGCGGCGCGGCGTCGCGCGCGGCGGCGGTGGACAACGTGCAGGTGAAGACCGCCGGCACGCTCAAGTTCAACAACCTGAAGACCGTGCAGCACGCGCAGGGGCATCTGGTCGCGGTGTCGCGTTCCGGCGAGCTGTCGGTGATGGACGCGCACGGCCGTGAGCGCGAACGCTACAAGGTGCCGTACGGCGCCACCATCGCGGTGAAGGACGGCGCGCCGGTCAAGGCGGGCCAGATCATCGCCAACTGGGACCCGCACACCCACCCGATCGTCTCCGAGGTCGCCGGGCGCGTGCGCTTCATCGACTTCATCGACGGCGTCACCGTGCAGGCGCAGACCGACGAACTCACCGGCCTCGAGAGCGCGGTGGTCACCGATCCGAAGCGCCGCGGCACCCAGGCCAAGGATCTGCGCCCGATGGTGCGGTTGGAGGACAAGAAGGGCAAGGAACTGAAGCTGCCGGGCACCGACGTGCCGGCGCAGTACTTCCTGCCGGCGGGCGCGATCGTCTCGCTGCAGGACGGTGCGGAAGTGGGCGTCGGCGACGTCATCGCGCGCATTCCGCAGGAAACCTCGAAGACCCGCGACATCACCGGCGGTCTGCCGCGCGTGGCCGATCTGTTCGAGGCGCGCAAGCCGAAGGAGCCGGCGATCCTGGCGGAAGTCTCCGGCGTGGTCAGCTTCGGCAAGGACACCAAGGGCAAGCAGCGCCTGATCATCAAGGACGCCGACGGCAACGAGCACGAGGAGCTGATCCCGAAGTGGCGCCACGTCATCGTGTTCGAAGGCGAGCACGTCGAGAAGGGCGAGACCGTGGTGGACGGCGAGCCCAATCCGCACGACATCCTGCGCCTGCTCGGCGTCGAGCACCTGGCGAGCTATCTCGTCAAGGAGATCCAGGACGTCTACCGGCTGCAGGGCGTGCGCATCAACGACAAGCACATCGAGACGATCATCCGCCAGATGCTGCGCAAGGTGGAGATCGCCGAGCCGGGCGACACCCGCTATCTGCGCGGCGAGCAGGCCGATCGCATCCGCGTGCTCGAGGAAAACGCCCGCGCCAAGGCGCGCGACGAGCGCCCGGCGGAATACCTGCCGATCCTGCTTGGCATCACCAAGGCCTCGCTGGCGACCGAGTCGTTCATCTCGGCGGCTTCGTTCCAGGAGACCACGCGCGTGTTGACCGAGGCCGCGGTTCGCGGCACCCGCGATACTTTGCGGGGGCTCAAGGAAAATGTTATCGTTGGACGCTTGATTCCTGCCGGCACCGGGCTTGCCTATCACAACAAGCGCCGGAGCAAGGCGGGTGATCTGACCGAATCGGAGTTGCAGACCCTGCGGGGCGGCGGCGTCACCGAATTTGTCGGCGAAGTCGCGGCGGACGAGGGCGGCGCCTGAGCGGTCGGACGCATGAACTCGAAATGAGGCGCAGGACGCGCTTCGTGTTCGAAGAAGGGATGCGGGGCGGAACCCGGTTGACGGGTTCGGGAAACGCCAGCTATACTTTCACGTCTCGGCAGGCCGGGTAAGCTCGGCCTGTCTTTTCTTTCTGCGAAACCCCGCGGCGGGAAATGCCGCGGTGCATTGGCGATGACGGAGCATCGCGACGACCGGGAATCGAGAATGTCGACCGTCAACCAGTTGGTGCGCAAGCCGCGGGCGCCGAAGTCGTACAAGAGCGCGTCGCCGGCACTGGAGAATTGTCCGCAGCGCCGCGGCGTCTGCACGCGCGTCTACACCACCACGCCGAAGAAGCCCAATTCGGCGTTGCGCAAGGTGGCCAAGGTGCGTCTGACCAACGGGTTCGAGGTCATCAGCTACATCGGCGGCGAAGGCCACAATCTGCAGGAACACTCGGTCGTGCTGATCCGTGGCGGCCGCGTCAAGGATCTGCCGGGCGTGCGCTATCACACCGTGCGCGGTTCGCTGGACGCCGCCGGCGTCACCAAGCGCCGCCAGGGCCGCTCCAAGTACGGCGCCAAGCGACCGAAGGGTTGATCACCATGTCGAGAAAAGGCAATACCCCGATCCGCGAAGTGCTGCCCGATCCGAAACACGGCAGCCAACTGGTTTCCCGCTTCATCAACATGGTGATGAAGAGCGGCAAGAAGTCGGTGGCCGAGGGCATCGTCTACGGCGCGATCGATCAGATCGCGCAGAAGCACGCCGCGCCGCTGGAACTGGTGGAGAAGGCGCTGAACAACGTCGCGCCCGCGGTCGAGGTGAAGTCGCGTCGCGTCGGCGGCGCCACCTATCAGGTGCCGGTGGAAGTGCGCGCCAGCCGCCGCACCGCGCTCGCCATGCGCTGGGTGATCGAGGCTGCGCGCAAGCGCGGCGAGAATTCGATGCCGCGCAAGCTCGCGGCGGAGCTGCTCGAGGCGGCCGAGAACCGCGGCGGCGCGGTCAAGAAGCGCGAAGAGACGCACCGCATGGCGGACGCCAACAAGGCGTTCTCGCATTACCGTTGGTGATTGATCCATGCCTCGCACGACCCCCATCGAACGCTACCGCAATTTCGGCATCATGGCCCACATCGATGCCGGCAAGACCACGACCACGGAGCGCATCCTCTATTACACCGGCGTCAATCACAAGATTGGCGAGGTGCACGAGGGCGCCGCGACGATGGACTGGATGGAGCAGGAGCAGGAACGCGGCATCACCATCACCTCGGCCGCGACCACCTGCTTCTGGAAGGGCATGGACATGTCCTTCCCCGAGCACCGCTTCAACATCATCGATACCCCGGGCCACGTCGACTTCACCATCGAGGTCGAGCGCAGCCTGCGCGTGCTCGACGGCGCGGTGTTCGTGCTGTGCGCGGTCGGCGGCGTGCAGCCGCAGTCGGAGACCGTGTGGCGCCAGGCGAACAAGTACGGCGTGCCGCGCGTCGCGTTCGTCAACAAGATGGATCGCGCCGGCGCGGATTTCGACAAGGTCGTGCATCAGCTGAAGACCCGCCTCGGCGCGCATCCGGTGCCGATGCAATTGCCGATCGGCGCCGAGGAGCACTTCGAGGGTGTGGTCGATCTGCTCAAGATGAAGGCGATCCATTGGGACGCCGAATCGCAGGGCATGAAGTTCGAGTACCGCGACATTCCCGCCGCGCTGGTCGAGAAGGCGAAGAAGGCGCGCGAGCACATGGTCGAGTCGGCCGCCGAGACCTCCGAGGAACTGATGAACAAGTACCTCGAGACCGGCGAGCTCAGCGAGACGGAGATCATCAGCGGCATCCGCGCCGGCACCGTGGCCAACAAGATGATCCCGGTGTTCTGCGGCTCGGCGTTCAAGAACAAGGGCGTGCAGGCGGTGCTCGACGGCGTGATCCGCTACCTGCCGGCGCCGTCGGATCGTCCGCCGGTGCGCGGCGTCGACGAGAACGACCGCGAAGACCAGCGCAAGGCCGGCGACGACGAGCCGTTCGCCGCGCTCGCATTCAAGATCATGACCGACCCGTACGTCGGCGCGCTCACCTTCTTCCGCGTCTATTCCGGCGTGCTCAGCTCCGGCGACACCGTGTACAACCCGATCAAGGGCAAGAAGGAGCGCATCGGCCGCCTGCTGCAGATGCACGCCAATCAGCGCGACGAGATCAAGGAAGTGCGCGCCGGCGACATCGCCGCGGCGGTCGGTCTCAAGGACGTCACCACGGGCGACACGCTGTGTGCGACCGATAAGGTCATCATGCTCGAGAAGATGGTCTTCCCCGAGCCGGTGATCGCCATGGCGATCGAGCCGAAGACCAAGGGCGACCAGGAGAAAATGGGCATCGCGCTGTCGCGCCTGGCCCAGGAAGACCCGTCGTTCCGCGTGCGCACCGACGAGGAATCCGGCCAGACCATCATCGCCGGCATGGGCGAGCTGCATCTCGACATCATCGTCGATCGCATGAAGCGCGAATTTGGCGTCGAGGCGAACGTTGGCAAACCGCAGGTGGCGTATCGCGAGACGATCCGCAAGGCGGTCAAGCAGGAAGGCAAGTTCGTGCGCCAGTCCGGCGGCCGCGGCCAGTACGGTCACTGCGTGATCGAGATGGAGCCGCTCGAGCGCGGCAAGGGTTTCGAATTCGAGAACGGCATCGTCGGCGGCGTGATTCCGAAGGAATACATCCCGGCGGTGGAGAAGGGCATCCGCGAGCAGCTTGGCAACGGCGTGCTCGCCGGCTTCCCGGCGGTCGACATCAAGGTGCGCCTGATCGACGGTTCGTACCACGAGGTCGACTCGAACGAAATGGCGTTCAAGATCGCCGGTTCGATGGCGTTCAAGGAGGGCTTCGCCAAGGCCAATCCGGTCCTGCTCGAGCCGATCATGAAGGTCGAGGTGGTGACCCCGGAAGACTACATGGGCGACGTGATGGGCGATCTGTCCCGCCGCCGCGGCGTGCTGCAGGGGTCGGACGATTCCCCGTCCGGCAAGGTCATCAACGCCCAGGTGCCGCTCGGCGAGATGTTCGGCTACGCCACGGCATTGCGCTCGATGTCGCAGGGTCGCGCCACGTTCACGATGGAGTTCGACCACTACGCCGAGGCGCCGGCGAACATCGCCGAAGCCGTCATCAAGAAGAGTTAATCGGATTTTTTTACTGAGGTTCATACCATGTCCAAGGAAAAATTCGAACGCAAGAAGCCGCATGTGAACGTGGGCACGATCGGTCACGTGGACCACGGCAAGACGACGCTGACGGCGGCGCTGACGAAGGTGGGTGCGGAGCGCTTTGGCGGCGAGTTCAAGGCGTACGACCAGATCGACGCGGCGCCGGAGGAGAAGGCGCGCGGGATCACGATTTCGACGGCGCACGTGGAGTACGAGTCGCCGAAGCGGCACTACGCGCACGTGGACTGTCCGGGCCATGCCGACTACGTGAAGAACATGATCACGGGTGCGGCGCAGATGGACGGTGCGATTCTGGTGGTGTCGGCGGCGGACGGTCCGATGCCGCAGACGCGCGAGCACATTCTGCTGGCGCGGCAGGTGGGTGTGCCGTACATCGTGGTGTACATGAACAAGGCGGACATGGTGGACGATCCGGAGCTTTTGGAGCTGGTGGAGATGGAGGTCCGGGATCTGCTGACGAAGTACAACTTTCCGGGGGACAAGACGCCGATCATCAAGGGGTCGGCGCTGAAGGCGCTGGAGGGGGACCAGAGCGAGATCGGGGTGCCGTCGATCGTGAAGCTGGTGGACGCGCTGGACACGTACATTCCGGAGCCCAAGCGCGACATTGACAAGCCGTTCCTGCTGCCGGTGGAGGACGTGTTCTCGATTTCGGGACGCGGCACGGTGGTGACGGGTCGCGTGGAGCGCGGCGTGATCAAGGTGGGCGACGAAGTGGAGATCGTGGGTCTGCGGCCGACGCAGAAGACGACGTGCACGGGCGTGGAGATGTTCCGCAAGCT